>Ga0366819_10142_pt1 | contig 10101 bp, 10 predicted proteins | sample TotcelFGM3001N15_FD_207091 | JGI IMG/M metagenome (GOLD analysis project Ga0366819, IMG submission 207091) | Enriched cells from coal bed in the Powder River Basin, Montana, United States - Total cells FGM rep3 HSBNCT.FGM.300.1.N15 ... | reverse complement strand
GTTGAATGGCCAACGATGAATGGCCAACGCGGTTCGGAATTTGATGGTAAAGGATTCCGGCGGACGATCGTTCGTTCGCCGGAATCCTTTTTTTATTGATCGCCTCTGCAACCCCGTATGAATTTGAGAGGAAAGCCATGAAACAGCAAACCAAGAAACCGGTGATCGCGTATCGCAAGAAGTGTCAGACCCGAGGCACAGGCTTGTCGCACTACATCCTGATCGCCAGGAAGGCCAAGTAATGGCGTCACCGCGGCGCGCAGCAGATGCTGCCGATCCCGTCCCGTCGCGAGGCCGTTTCGTCGGCTCCGGAAATGGTCCGTCGTTCCAGCCGATCGATATCGGCCACGCGGACTATGTGGCGGTCCTCGAACCGGATACGGCCTTTTGGGCTCTCGTCCCCAAAGAGGATCTCGCGGAAGTCACCTTCGGCGACCGTCTGGCCAAGATGTACAGCCGCCAAGCCGCTACGATGGCCCAGGAGATGAACCACCTCCGCGACGGTTTGACGCCGTCGGCCGTGTACTTCAATCCGACGGAACGCTGCAATCTGGACTGTACGTACTGCTATATCCCCAAGCGGATGCGGCGCCGCGGCCAGCACATGCCGGCGGCGAAGATCCTGGAAGCTTTGGAGATCCTGAAGCAGTATTTCCGGGGCGTCATGCCCAAGGGCACGCTGCCGCAGATCGTCTTTCACGGCGCCGAACCGCTGCTCCATCGCGAGGCGGTATTCGCGGGAATCGAGCAGTTTCAGGATGACTTTCAATTCGGCGTCCAAACCAACGCCACGTTGCTCGACGACGAGACAATCGCCTTTCTGCGAGCGCATGATGTGAGTCTCGGGATCTCGCTGGACGCCGCCACTTCCGCCATCGCCGACCGCACTCGCACGACTTGGCGGGGCGAGGGTGTTTACAAGCAAGTGCTCGCCGCGATGGCACGCCTGAAGGGCTATCCGGCGTGGAGCGTCATCTGTACGATCTCCACCGAAAACGTGCGGCACCTGTCGCAGTTGGTCGAGTTCCTGCATCGGCAGGAAGTGCCGAACTGTCTGCTGAACGTGCTCCGCTGTACGCTTCCCGGCGCCCGGCCGATCAGGCCGGACGATGCGGTCGCGGCCAAGTACTTCCTGAAGGCGATCGACCGGACGCGCGAGTTGTATTTGGAGACCGGCCGCAAAATGGTTGTCGGCAACTTTGCGAACATCCTGCTGGCAATCGTGGCGCCGACAGCGCGGCGGCTGATGTGCGATATCTCGCCCTGCGGTGGCGGGCGGTGCTTTTTCGCGCTCGCGCCCAGCGGCGACCTGTTCCCCTGCAGCGAATTTATCGGCCTGCCGGATTTCTGTGGCGGAAACTTATTTCGCGACGAGATTCCCACGGTACTTCAAAGCGAACCGTTCCGCCGCGTCACCGGGCGCCGAGTCGAGGACATCGAACCTTGCCGCCGCTGTGCGATTCGACACTTCTGCGGCGCCCCCTGTCCGGCCGAGGCCTACGAAATGCGTGGCGGAAAAAACTGCGTAGGCGCGTTCTGCGAATTCTACGAAGAGCAAGTCCGCTACGCCTTTCGTGCGATCGCCGACGAAAAGGTAAACGATTTCCTGTGGGACCAGTGGGACCACGAACTGGCGACCGTGTTCTGACCCCGCGTCGCCGCGTCACCGCATACTGTTAACCAGCTCGTGCCGAGCGATTCTGATATCACCTTGCGCCACGCCCAGGCGTTGCAGCTCTTCGTCAATTTCCCATTCCGTATCGTTCCTCACGATGTGGACCCTTCCCACATCGTCAACTTCCAAATGCATGAAGTTGAAGTCGACGAAGCAACCCCGTAACATGCCCGAATTGACGACCCGGTAGCATCCTGCCTGGTCATCCGCAATGGCCTTCGTCTCCGTACCGTCGTTCGGGCACCAGTAGTCTGCAAATGATTGCACCAATTGCCGGCACGCCTGCCTGTTGGCTGTTATTCGATCCACGATACGATCGATCCACTTCAACAATTCAGCGCGTCCTTCGCCCGGTTCATCGACCCCTCCTTCACAGGCCAGCAGGGAAAATGGGTTTACCAAGGATCACTCTGCCAGATGGTAGGTATCACCGGATGGGAGTCCCCTTCGACCATTCTCGGCGGCGCGACTTTTTTTGCCGACCCGGTCGAAACAGCGATCAAGACGGCCGCAGCCGAATGACCATGGCCAGCGCGCCCAACAGCTGGGACAGCTGGCGATGCCCCCTTTCGGTCCCGCGGACGATCACCAGGTTCTTCATCGGGGTGATCTGCAGCGCAGAGTTCGCCGGCCCCGCCTGGGGGAACAAAGGTGCCGGGGGAACAAAGGTAAGCCAGGAACCGTTTCCGGGTCTTTTCCGGGTCGTGGAACCTTTTCCGGGCGTGACCATAGTTGTGTTCAAAGTGGTCTCCCTAATTCTTGAGCGTGTTGAAGGTTTCGTTTTCAATCTTCCAGCGCGCCCGTCCGCCGCGCATCGGGTGAAACGCGTTCTCCTCGGTGATCGTGAGGCCGGTGATCCAGGTGAAGCGCTTCAACCACGGCCAGCGCGCCCAACAGCTGGGCCAGCTGGCGGGGGAACAAAGGCAGGGGATAAGTCCAATACTCCGCCCCACCTTTTCCGCATAATTGGACTTATCCCCTACGGCCGGCGACTTACTGTTTATTAGTCGAGACGTGCGACGGGACGCACAGACCGGATGGCTAACCTGGTTTGGCACTAACTGCCGGGCTCACTGGGATATCGTCCGGCCTCAATTAGCCACCGGCGTTCTTGCACGCTTTGCGGTTGGTTGAACTGGAGCAAGTACTCCGTCACGCGCCCGAGCGGCGTCCGCGGTACGATTCGCCCATCCTCCACACAGAAGTGCTCAGCCCAGCTGTCCGTGCGCGGGTTGAACAGACGCTCGATGCGTCCCGTCTCGATATCGACGGACGCCACGTCACTTCCTTTTAAGAGATTGCATAGATAACAAGCCCAAGCGAGATTGTCTTCCTGAGTTGGCCCGCGGTGCTTCTGGGCGATGACATGATCCGGTTGGTGCGAAAAGTGCGAATCGTCCTCGTGGATCAGGCAGTACTCGCATCGACCTTGTGCGCGCATCTGGACGCGCCGGCGGAGGGACGTTGATACGCGCTGGCTCATGTCCGCCGCGCCTGGCGGGCCTGGACTCGCGCCTTTACCAGACGCATGAGCCGCTCGGCCTGCTCGCACTGATCCAGTTCCTTACGTTCTTCCGTGGAAAGGCAGCCATCCTTGTGCTTTTTAAGCAATTCCTCGGCCCTCGCTCGCGTCTCGGGCGAGGGCCGGAATCGCAAAAGTTCATCCGGGGCAGGACAGGAAGCCAAAAAATCAGCAATTTCCTCAACGGGCCCCAACTTGGTCAGCCTCGTCGCCATGTAATCACCTCTCCCAAAATTCCGCTCGCTCCCCGGCCTCGCCGGAGAATCCATTGCGTTCTCCTGGCGGTGAATTGTACCGCAGCCGTTGGCGTTGTCCAAGCGTTCTTGGCCCGAATTCACTTCTGGCTTGACGGAGTGCACGATGAACCGGGATACTTTCGACGGGACAATCCGAGCGTTCAAGCACCGCACCCCATTTCGACCGTTTACGGTGGCGATGGTGAATGGCGACCGACTGGAGGTGGACCATCCGGATGCGCTCGCGGTTCGGGATGGGGTGGCGCTGTTCGCGGCGCCGGGCGGCGTGCCGGTGGTGTTTGACCACGAGGGCGTGAGCCAAGTCGTCGGGGACCTGACCCAACAAGCTTCGTCGTGACCTTGGCTGGTCCCCCCGAGCTGCTGAAAGCTCCGTTGGCAAGTCGGTTCGTTTCCCGATATCGTTGGCTTCGGTCTGATCTGTCGGCGATCGCATCCTTTGCGTCCTTTTGAACAGGAGGCAACAGAGGAATGTCTTCGGCTCCGTTACCTCGGTTTCCTCCTGTTCAAATCTTGCCCGCTGTTGGAAACGCCGTTGATGATTTCAAGCAAGAATGCCGTTGGAAGACCGTCCGATCGGCTGTGCTGCATGGCTTCGAGGGACTCCTCCCGCTATCGCATTCATGGACTCGCAAAGAAACGTGCGGCTCCTCGGCCGGCATCGGACCGTCCCAGCGATCCCCTCGGTTCCCCCAAGCCGTCACCGCGCGCGGACACACGAAAAGAATGCTTGCCGCCACTTTCGGCCAGCGGTAAATCGTCGGCCGGCCGGACGATGGCTGCCCGCCGGCGGACCGCAGAACAACCGTGCAGACGTACCGGTGTTGCAATCGAGCGGCGATTGCCCCGCGGTCTGGTTGATCGATCTGTCGCCCGCCGATTGAACATGGTCGTTCGTCTGGGCGATCTGCCCGACCCCGCTGGCCACCACGGTGCTTGCCACCTTGGAACCATGTTCAGAACCAGACGGAGTGCTCTTCTCCCGCCCCCCCACCACCCCCGCTTCTCGGGTGGGGCGATGTTCTTGCGGCACTCGGTCGGCAGCGGCACTCGACGTGCAGATTGGCAGCGGCGGCAATGTCGCTTGAACACCGCTCCACGCTGACAAGCAGCGTGGCGGCGGGGCTGCGCTTTCGGGGGAAGCGTTTCCGGTGCTGAACATCGCTCGACGGAGGCAAGCTCCGCCGTGGCGGCAAGACCTGCGTTGCTCAGATCCTTCGGTTCCCATGATCATCGGTTTTGGTCGCGTCTGGTCGCAATCGCCTTCCCGGAGTCGACAAACGTGCGCGTCCTCGCGCGAAACTTGCGTCCCGTGCGCGGTACGATAACCGCCAGAGCGAAGAACACTGGCGGCTGTTCAATATGGTCAGCCGCTGGGTGCCAGCTTGGCGCTACACCGCGGATCTGTCCAATCCCAAAGATGCCGCGGACTTTCTGGCGCTCGTCAGCAGGGTTTCACAGTGGATTAACACCGGGCGCTACTGTATTTTCAAGACGCATGCAACGTCTCGCTCACGGCGTTCCTGCTGGCGATATCTGTCCGAGCGTATTCGTCCAACATGCCGACCCGGATTGCGAGCGATGGCGCGCACACCGCGACTGGGCTCGTGCGCCCAAGGCACTCGCCAGTACCAAGCTTTCCCACGTCCAGAACCGAGAGCGCCCAGCGGGCGTTGAACCGGCGACAGTGAAGCCGCCGAAGTGCCCAAACCGGCCGCAGACGTCCGTTCAGAATTCGCCGCCCCAGCCTGCGGCGCTCTCGCCCGTCTCGAGTTCGATCAGGGCCAGAAACAAGTACCCGACGCCGTCCACGGCTTCGTACAAGTGCGAACCCGCCGACCCCTGGAACCAGCCGTTCTCCGGCAGTCGCACAACGGCTTCGTCGGCCAGTCGGCGTGCCAGCGTCAAGTACCGCTGGTCGTCCAGGGCTCGCGCGGCCCGCGCGAGGAAGGCAATGCACCGGCCGTATTGTTCTGCATAGGCCGACTCGCGTTCGGCTGGCGGGCTGCGCCGAATGATCTCGGCCCAGCGGCGGACGCCTTCCTCAAAAACCGGATCGCCCGTCTGCCGGTGCAGCGTGACACAGGCGTCCGCCAGCGCGAGCGGATAATCGTGGGTGGGCCACTGGTCGGGATTCCAGATTTCCGCATGCGCCCGCGGCCAATAGCCCCTTTGCGAGACGGCCACACTCCGGCCGTCGGTGACGCTCAGCTGGCCGTAGTACTTCCCCGCCTGTTCGTCGTAGCCGAATCTCAGGTATGCGGCGACCGCGTCGCGAGCCATCCGCGCGAATTCCTCCTCGCCCGTCGCCCTCGCCGCCCGCAACAGCGAATTGCCCCACACCGCTACTTCGGTCGTGCAGACTTTCGAGTCCCAACGGCCGAAGTCCGGTTCGTTAATGACCAGTCCGGTCGTCTCGCCGCGATGACGGAAACTGTACCGGGCGATGCGGAGCGCGAGGTCAAGCAGTCCGCGGTCTTGCGTCTTGACGTACAACCACGCCAGCGACTCGACCAGAACCCCGCCGGACTCGATAAACGCGTGGCCGCGTTTGCCGTCGTCGTGCCGGTTAAAGCCGCCCGTCTCCGGGTCGTAGACATGACGCGCTGCCATGACGCGGATGTACCGCTCGCACGTCGCCGCGTCCTGGCGCCAAAATAACTCCCACGCCGGGGCGTGCGGGCGCAGTTCGTGGTAGCCGCCGGAAAACGGAGCCGCTCGATCTTCAAACGCGTCGTAGTAACAGTGATTGCCCCACTGAAACAGACCGCGCTGGTCGACGCACACCGCCAGGAAATCGCGAAGGTACCGGTCGGCCGCTGCGGCATATTCCCGCTTGCCCGTCAGTTCGCTCAGCCGATGCGCCGTGACGATCATCGGCTGGTCCCAGTACAGCGAACTGCCGCGCGGCGCTCCGATCTTGCGGTACACGCGCCGGGGCGTGTGCTCGAACTCCGGATGCCTGCCGGTCCGCGTGTCGATCACGGCCATCCACATCCCCGTCTGCTTCGGACCGTAGACGTCCAGGCCGCGGGTCGTGAGTTGCTGCAGATGCATCTCGATCGGCGGCAGATAGGAAATGGTTGCGTCTTGCCCGCCCGGCGATCCCGCTCGCGTTGGAGTCTCCGCCACCGCGGCCTGGGAGAGAGTCGCAATCACCCAAAGGCAACCGGCAAGACCGATCATCGCTGCGGATGCCAGAGGACGTCGGTGTATTCGACCCGCCACCACGTTAGCGTTCACCAGAGTCATCTTCCAATTTCTCCCGTCAAATCCAGGGCCGAATCCTGCGGGAATTCGAGGTATTTCACCACGCCGTCCCGCCAATAGTGAAGTTTGACTTTCAGCGTCTTCTCCACACCGGGTCCCGCGTCGCCGAATTGTTCGGCGTAGGGGCCCAGCGGCGTGACGAGGCGATTGCGGAATTTCGCCTGTACCTTGTCCGTCACGTCGATTTGGGAGGCGGCCTGCCGCACGTTGGTGTATACTCGGATTCGTAACGCGGTCGCGTCGCAAACGTGAGCGCCGGCGTTGTGCAGCACGAAGTCAAGCTGCTTGCCAACCTCGCCGGAAGGCAGCCGCAGGACGAACTGGGCGGTCCCGCATTTGCCGACGGTTAGATCTCTGGTGTTGAACGTGCCGAGGACGTCGTGGCGCGCGTCATCGTTCCAGCGGACGACGCGCAGTTCGACGCCGTTGCCCAGATTCGAGAACAGCGTGCCGCTGAGCGTTACGTCCTTCGATTGCACGTCGGCGGCGGGCGACCAACGGAAAACGTTGTAGGACGCTGTGTCGGAAATAGGGTGCGTGTACAGGAAATCGTTTCGCTCGGCGGCGGCAAGTACTTGGTCGAACATTTTTTCGGTGTAGTGATTCCGCCAGGCGTCCTCCTGCCGGTCGCTGGGGGCGTAGTTCGACACGAAGCCGAGTTCATCGCTTTGATTCTCCAGAGCGTAAGCGTAACCCAACGGCGAACCGAACGCCTTGAATTGCGAGTTCAAAGGCTTCACATCGGCGGCCGCCGCGGTGGACAGCAGGCCGCGGTTCTGGCAGCTGTAGAATGCCCAACGTCCGCCGCTGGCGTCGGGGAATTCCGCCTGCACACCGGTCTTGCCGCGCGGGTTAACGTAATCCGCGGCCAAATCCGCGATGACATCCCCCTGGATTTCGAACAGCGCCGGGAGCTTGCCCGTCACCTTGGGTCCGTAAAACGCTTTCAACACGTGTGCGTTAACAACCTCGTTCGGCCACGATACGATTTCGTCGTCCGTCAGTCGCACGGGCGCGGTGTCCGCCAGATTCGGCACGCAGAAGTACACGTCCCGGCCGCTGGGATCGATGAACTCGGTCAATGTGACATCGACCGTTGCGCCGGCGCAGTCCTGATTCAGCCACGCTTTGGCGACGGCTTTCAAGCCGGTCGGACGAACGGAATCATCAGCCACCGGTTCGGCGATGGAAGCCGGATCGATGACCAGATTCCGTGGTTCGGGGCATTTCATCAGCAGCTCCGCGTTCTGCTGGTTGCCGATGCAATACACCACCGGACCGCGCAACAGCACCACGCGGCCGTCCTGGACCGCCCGGCCGCGCACAAATCGCCACGTCATCGGCATCGAAATCTGCACCACGTCGCCGTTCTTCCAGGTCCGCTGCAGCACATAACACCCGAGCTTTTGTTCCCGCGGGTCGATCGTCACCGGGACTTCGTCGTTCACCCGCAACGAGACTTTCTCGCACCAGCGCGGCGTGCGGAATTGAAACGCGAACGCGACCGGGTTGTCGGTCGAGAACGTCAGGTTCACGTCGCCGTCGTTCGGGTACGCGGTTTCCTGCCGAATCGTGACGGTCTGGCCTTTCACCTCGAACGGCTTGTTCGAGTTCGTAAACAGATTCAGCGCGATTCCGTCCTCCGGTGTGCGGTAATATACCTTTTGTGGCAGCTCCGCCACCGCTCGGCGATAATTCCCGCAGCAGCAGAAAAAGTCGCGAGTGTCGTACTGGCGTTCGCCGGTGAAGGGGGTGAAGTAGCGGATCCAGCGTCCGTCCGGCGAGTTGGCCGCAAACAGGGCGTTGTAGATGGTTCGTTCGAGCAAATCGCCGTACCGCATGTCGCCTTCCAGACGCAGCAGGCTGTCCATCCAGCGCAGCACATAGGCGGTGACGCACGATTCGCCAATGGCACCGCGTCCGTTCTGATTGTAGGTGAAATGTTCGCCCTCGGAGCACGAGCCGGTGACCAGCATGCCGCCCTCGCCCGTCTTGAGCAACTCGTTTCGCATGAATCGGCTCATGTTCAGCAGATTTTCCTCGCCGGTCAGACGGTACAATTCGCTCTGGGCGTAGCAGCGAGCGAGCATGACGTACACGTGGCAGGGGCGGCGGCTGAAATCCTGTTCCCACGTCCGCAGCGACGCGAGTTGAATTTCGCCGTGGTTATTCCCGTGCGGCACGTCGGCGGCGAAGTCGAAGTAACGCTCGTCGCCCGTCACACGGTACAGTTCCAGCATCCCTTCCGGCAGGCCCGCGGTACAGATCTGGCCTGCGTCATAGCATGGATGCTGGGGCGTCGGAAACGTCTTGAGGATGTAATCGGCCATGATTTTCGCGTGGGCCAGCGATTGCGGATTGCCCGTACAGCGATAATTCCGCACCAGTGCCAGGTTGATGTATTCCTGCTCGTGGAGAATCCAGTTGATGTGGTCTTGCCGATTTTCCGCCTCGACGTTCCAGAACCCAAGGTATCCGTCGGCGTCGCGGGACGTCACCAGTTCGTCGATGATGTATTGCGTGCGCGCGGCGACCTGCGGATCACCCGTGTAGGCGGCGAACAGACTGCCGGCGTCAAACACCTTGCCGATGCCGTAATAGACGTGCGAGCGGTTGCCGCGATCCGTCCGGTTGCGGAAATGATTGAGCCACTTGCCATCCAGATCGACCGCCATGTAGTTTTGATAAATCAGGTTCTGAATGCGGCGATCGATTTCGCCGCCGAGTTCCTGCTCCTTGAGCGTCACGCGGCACAGTCTGTCCGGCACGCGGGGCTGGACGACATCAAACGTGTCCTGGCACGGATCGACGGCCTGGGCGGATGCGGCCAGCAACAGGCCGCAACACAGCGTGAAAATCGTCTTCTTCATGGTTGGACTCCGCGGTCGAGGAACGTTTCATCGGTGATAAAGAACACAGCCAGATCCCGGACTATTTGTACGGCTGAGTCCACGCGGCGGGTTGGGATTGCCAGTCGAGTTGAAGCCCCTCGGCGACTTTGACGATCTTCGCCCGGACGTACAAGTCGTCGGACGCGAGCGTATACGAGCCCTGCGTATCCTCGACCGTATTGAGGACGACGCCGATACTGTCCGAATAGATGTCGATCTTCCGGGCCGGACAGCGGGGCCCCTTCTCCACCTCGACAACCCGGCTGGCCGGATCGTAGTCCTTCTTCGTGCCGAGGAACAGAATCCGATAGGGGCCTTCCTCCCGGACGTCGATCTTGACCGAGAGCGTTCTGCCGTCGAATTGAATCTCCTCGAAGTCCAGTCCGTTGGACGCATAGAAATCTCCGGCGGAGATCGCCTCCAATAAATCTTTCGTGCCGAGATTCGCCGCCCGCACAACGCTCCAGGCTTTGGGCGGTGTATCGTAGG
>Ga0366819_10529_pt1 | contig 10160 bp, 10 predicted proteins | sample TotcelFGM3001N15_FD_207091 | JGI IMG/M metagenome (GOLD analysis project Ga0366819, IMG submission 207091) | Enriched cells from coal bed in the Powder River Basin, Montana, United States - Total cells FGM rep3 HSBNCT.FGM.300.1.N15 ... | reverse complement strand
ATCTGGTACGAGTCAACGGCGAAGTGCGGATCGATTGGGGCCGCTTGGGGCTGGCCCTCCCGGAGGCCTTAGTGGCCACCGGCTACGGCAAGAACCTTCTGAAGGCCCATTTTCCCACCATTACCGAAATCCGGGCGCATTTCCTGGGAGCCCGGTGGGTCACGGGCCTGGACCACTTTATCCTGTTGGAGATGGGGGGTCAGGACACCAAGGTCCTTTATATCCGGGCCGGCCGGGTGTTCGATTTCCTCACCAACGACCGCTGTGCCGCGGGCACCGGGCGCTATCTGGAGAACATGGCCCGGTTTCTCAAGATGCCCCTGAGGGAATTTGCCGGGTGTTGGCAGGACCCGGTGGACATCTCCCAAACCTGCGCCATCTTCGGGGAGACCGAACTGGTGGGCCACCTCCTGGAAGGGGTGGAACCCGCCCGGATCGCCGCCGGGGTCAACGCCTCGGTGGCCCGCCGGGCATTGGCCATGGTGCGCCGCTACCGCTGCCCCGACCTGGTCTTTGCGGGCGGCGTGGCCAAAAACCGGGCCGTGGTGAAGCTCCTGGGGGACCAGGGGGATTTTCAGGTTCGGGTGCCGCCTTATCCCCAATTCAACGGCGCCCTGGGCTGCGCGATCGAGGCGGGCCGGGTCCTGGCCCAGGAAACGCCATGAACCGCCTGACTGATATTGACCCCCTGGCCCAGGCCCTGAGGCGCCTGGTGGGAGCCGAGGCCGGTTTTCGGCCTCCGGCCGGAGAGGTGCAGGTCGAGTCGCTGCCGGCGTCTCGTCAAGTCCTCCGTTTCACCTTTCCCGAAGGAGACTATGCGGTAGTAGGAAAATTCTTCTCCGCCTATCCCCCCCAGGCCTCGGCGGATTTGAGCCTGGCCCGGGAATATGACCACTATCTAAGGCTCCCGGCCCTGGGCCTGGGAAATGGCGGCGGCCTGGTCCCCCGGCTCTTAGGGCGCTGGCCCGAGAGGTCCCTGGGCCTGCTGCTCGAAGCCGTACCCGGCCCGGACCTGGATCATCTCTTGCTCCGAGCCTCGGTTCATGGAGACCCGGCCCCCCTCTTTCCGGCCCTGGAAAAACTGGCGCATCTGCTGGCCTTTTTTCATTCCCGCCCGGTCCCGGTTTTACCGGTGGCGCCTGAGCCCGCTTTGGCTTACCTGGACAAAGTGACGGCCCAGTTGCTGGAGGCCGGGCTGTTGACCCGGGAGGACTGGCAGGCCCTATCCCACGAACGCCATGCCTGGGAGGAGCGCTGTCAAGATTTTTCCGACCGGCAGGTGCTCATTCACGGCGACGCCACGCCCACCAATTTTCTCTTCCCCGACGGCCGGGCCGTGGCCCTGGACCTGGAGCGGCTGCGGGCCGGGGACCGCCTCTGGGACCTGTCCTGGGTGGCCGGGGAACTGAAACATGCCTGGGGCTGGCGCACCGCGGATTTTAGCGGTTCCGAGGCGGCCATCGGGCATTTTTTCCGCATGTATCTGACGGCTGCGGGTCTTGATCCCGCTTTGACCCGCCGCCTCTTCAGCCTCAACCCCTTTTACATGGCCCTGGCGAAGCTGAGGATCGCCCGGAACCTCTATCTCAGCCGGGACTACCGCCGGGAACTGGTGGCCGAAGCCAGGCGCTGCCTGGTGTATGGACGGAGATTGTAACCATGAAAACCGTGCTGATTATTGCCGGGTCCGATCCGGGCGCCGGGGCGGGTCTGCAACAGGATTTGAAGGTAACTACCCTTCTGGGGGCCTATGGCCTCACGGTGGTCACGGCCCTCACCGTCCAAAACACCCAGGGGGTAACTGCGGTCCACCCGGTGGCCCCCGAGGTGGTGGCGGCCCAGCTGGAGGCCGTGTTGAACGATTTCCCGGTGGCGGCGGTCAAGGTGGGGATGCTGGCTACGGCGGAGCTGGTTCACCTTGTGGCCGAACAGCTCAAAGCTTTGAACGGCATTCCCCTGGTGCTGGACCCGGTGCTGGCCGCCGGCGGCGGCTTCCCGCTGCTCACGGCCGACGGTATCGCCAGGCTGACCGCAGAGCTCTTCCCCCTGACCGCTCTCCTCACCCCCAACGCCCCGGAAGCCGCTCGGTTGGCCGGGATTGAGGTTCGGACCCCTGAAGACCTGGCAGAGGCGGCCCGCCGCCTTCAGGCCATGGGACCTCGCTGGGTCCTGGCCAAAGGCGGCCACCTGCCGGGGGAGCCGGTGGACGTGCTCACTGACGGCAACAACGTCTATCATCTGCCCGGCGTGCGCCTGGCGGCCCCGAATCACCACGGCTCCGGCTGCCTCCTGGCTTCAGCCGCCGCCGCCGGCCTGGCCCAGGGCGCCTCGATGCCGGAGGCGGTCAACCGCGCCCGGGACCTCACGGCCCAGGCCCTCAAGTACGGCCTCCCCTTGGGGCGAGGCGCCGGGCCGGTGAACCCCTATGCTCCCTTCGCCCGGGAGCTGGCCCGTGTGGAAGTCCTCACCGCCCTGCAGACGGCCGCGGCCCGCCTGGAAAAAGAAGGCATCGAGCCCCTCATCCCGGAAGTCATGTCCAACCTGGGGTACGCCACCCCTTACCCGGAGGGTCCCCAGGATGTGGCCGCCTTCCCCGGGCGCATCCATAGCGGCCCCCAGGGCCTGCTGATTCCGGCCCCGCCGGCCTTCGACGCCTCACGCCACCTCAGTGCGGTCATCCTCACCGCCATGGCCACCCACCCGGAGATCAGGAGCGCCATGAACGTCAAATTCTTCGAAGGCGTCGATGAACTGGCGCCCCTGCTCCACCTGCGGGTCGCCAGCTTCGAGCGCGGCGCCGAACCCACGGAGGTTAAGGCGAAGGAAGGCGGCACCCTAACCTGGGGCGTGGCCTCGGTCCTCAAACCCGGTCAGCCGCCCCCGGACCTGATCTACGACCGGGGCGAGTTTGGCAAGGAACCCATGATCCGCATCCTGGGCCCCAACCCCATGTCCGTGGTCGAAAAGGTTCTGGCTCTGAAGAATGCCCTGCTGGTGGCGGGGAGGATATAGGTGATTAAGGGGAGGGGGCTGATAACAAAACCGTAGGGCGCGTCTCACGCGCCATGCTTGGTGCGTGAGACGCACCCTACGCATCCGCCAATATAGCCCGGTAGAGCGCCTGGCCCACCAGGAAGTCGGCCAGAGCGATCATGATGTACGGGAAGGTGGTGGCCAGCAGCCAGCCGAAGAAGTTGACGCCCGGCGTGAACTGCATCTGGCCCGCCAGCGTGGTGGACAGGGAGTAATCCGCCATCATGATGATCCCTAAAAAGGCCAGGAAGCTGTTGAGCAGGAGGCCTAAAAGCGCCGTGGACCGGAACCGGAACAGAGCGCTCACCAGCACCAGGTCGATGAGGGAAAAGAGGTTGGGCCATAGATATGTCAGGTCGTTCGGGGGATGAATCCGGTAATGCAGCAGGGTGGCGCCCACAGCCAGAGACACCAGGGCCGCCCAGAGGGTGGGGCGTTGGGTGGTCATGGGTTTCACCCTAAAACTTCACGGAGTAACCCAGCAGGAACACCAGGACGATGGCGGCCGCGTGCAGGACAAACCAGCCGGGCCGGGGATGTAGCACATAGGGCAGCCAGCGGTTCATGGTCCTAACCTCTCAGGAGCGCCGCGGTCAGGCGCCCGGCGGTGTAGACCAGGGTAAACCCCAGAAAATGGAGCACCCACCATCCCATGGACAAAAATTGCCAGCCTTTTTTCACGTTCTCACCTCTTAACAATTAGCTGTCAGCTTTCAGCCGTCAGCTATCAGCCAAAGCAAAAAGCCCGGGTTGCAGAGATCATCCCGTAGGGTGCGCACTGCGCACCATGGCTGGTTCCAGGCCTAGCCGAGGGGGGCTGGTCTCCACATACTTTGCCAAACAATAAGGCTTTTCCCGAAGAAATCACCTCGTACCGGCCATTTTTATGGAAATTTTTTCAGGGGCGGTGAGTCAAAACCCCGACAGCCGGGCGATGCTCTCCATGAGGGCGTCCGTCAGGGCCTGGGCCTGGCGGGGGCCGGGGGCGATGAGCGGCGGCCCCAGCCTGACGTGCACTGTATAGCCCCAAGCCCGGGGCTCATAAGCCACCCCTACGGGTACAAAAGGTAGGAACCCCAGGCCCTCCTGGCCTTGCAGCTTCAGGAGCAGCTGAATCAGGCGGTGCTTGCCGGGGCCGACCCGGCCGGTGACGTAAGTGCCTTCCGGGAACACCACGATGTAGGCCCCTTTGGTCAAAAGGGGCACGAGGCGCCGGAAGGACGACAGGGTGGCCCGGGGGTTTTGCCGGTCCACCGGCACCCCGCCCAAGGCCCCCAGCAACTCGCTGACCACCGGCTGCCGGAACAGCTCCACCTTGGCGATATAATGGGGCAGCGGGGGCAGGGCCATGCCGATAACCGGGATGTCTTCCCAGCGCTGGTGCTTGGGGCAGATAATCGCCGGCCCCCGGGCTGGCAGGTGCTCCAGGCCCTCGACCCGCAGGGTGAAAACCCGCCCGATGGTTTGCCGCATCAGCCAGCGGCAGAGGCGATAGAAGGTAGGGGAAAGGGAGTGGCTCATCGTATCAGGGTGGGGATGGTTAGGAGACGGAAAGATGTAAGCTGCATGGTGGCGACCTCGGCTATCCCAAAACTCCGGGGACCCTCAGATACCTGATTCGGGTTACAATACCAGAGAGAGAAATCAGGTGTCAATCGGCTAACGAGAGGTAAGGTCAGGGTGGAAAGCAGGCTGGAAATATTGTAAAAATCTTTTCAGGGGAAAATCGAGGCCCAGAAAACCTCCCCTAAAAAACTGTTCTTGACCGTTGCAGTAGGTTAGGAGGACCGGCCATGATTTATCTGGACTACAACGCTACCACCCCGGTGGCCCCGGACGTTTTCCGGGCCATGCGGCCTTTTCTCGAAGCCGAATTCGGCAACCCCAGCTGCGATTATCCCCTGGGCCGGCGGGCCCGGGACGCGGTGCAGCAGGCCCGGGAGGACGTCGCGGCGCTACTGGGCTGCACCCCGCCTGAGATCATCTTCACCAGCGGCGCCACCGAGGCCAACAATACTGTGCTCAAGGGCGTGGCGGCGCACCACGGCCGCGGGCGGATCATCACCTGCGCCACCGAGCACCCGGCGGTATTGGCCCCCTGCCGTTATCTGCAGTCCCGCGGGTTTTCGCTTACCATTCTGCCGGTGGACAGAGACGGCCGGGTGGACCCGGATGAGGTGCGCCGGGCCCTGACGCCTGATACCATCCTGATCAGCATCATGCACGCCAACAATGAAACCGGGGCGCTGCAGCCCCTCCGTGAGATCAGCGCCCTGGCCCGGGAGGCGGGGGTGGCCTTCCACACCGACGCGGCCCAGAGTGTCGGCAAAATCCCGGTGCATGTGGAGGAGTTGCAGGTGGATTTCCTGACCCTGGCGGGACACAAGTTTTACGCCCCCAAGGGCGTCGGGGCCTTGTACGTGCGGGGCGGCGTTTCCTTGATCCCGCTCCTCCACGGAGCCTCCCAGGAAGGGGGCCGCCGGGCCGGCACCGAAAACGTGCCGTATATGGTGGCCCTGGGAGCAGCCTGCCGCCTGGCCCGGGAGCGCGCCCCCGGCGCCGCGGCGCATCTTATAGCCCTGCGGGACCGCCTCCACAACCTCCTCTTGGCCGGGGTCCCGGACCTCATCCTCAACGGCCCGGAGAAGGAGCGCATCCCCAACACCCTGAACGTCTCCTTCCCGGGAATCTCGGGGGGCGAGCTTATGGCTGGCCTACCGGATTTGGCCGCGTCTCTGGGTTCGGCCTGCCACGCCGGCCAGGAGGCCATCTCCCCGGTGCTGGCCGCCATGGGCGTGCCCTTGGGTGTTGCCCGGGGCGCGGTGCGCTTCAGCGTCGGCTACCCCACCACCCGGGCCGAAGTGGATCAGGCCGCGGCGCTGCTGCGGGAGCGTTTGGACCAACTGCGAAGTTAGAGATCAATTCAGTGGGCTGTAACCTGATTTTGGCGAGAGGAGTTGGAGGGAAAAACAAGCGCTCCCGAAGGCATGAAGACTCAAGGGCCGACCCACCCGGAGATCAGGGCTCCAGGAAAAGTTTGGCGATGAGGCAATTGGCCAGTTTCCGGTCATCGATCTCGTAGGCGCCCTGTTCCACCGCCTCCCGCAACGGCTCCACTTTCTCCGGGCGGACCTCCGGGGTTGCAGCGATAATCTGGCGGACCTGCTCAATCAACTGGTCATTCTCCTGCATGTTCGGGTCTCGGGGACCAGGCGGCCAGCAACAGCTCCAGGTTTCTGCGCCGTCGCCGTTCGGCTTTTCTGGCGGCGCCCCGGTTCCGGGTCCCTGTTTTTTGGGTTTCTTCGGTTTCTTCATCTTATTTTATAAACAAATAAACGCTTTGGTCTCGTCACGCCGCTCTCCGCCCCGGTAGCCTCGGGGGCAGGCAGCAACGTATCACAACCTCAGACCGTTTGAACCTTCGCCTATTTTACCTAATTTTATACCGTAATATCAAGAAAGTTAAAAACCAATCCAATTTTGTTCTCAGCCAAAATAACGCACCGTCGCCTCGCCATAATCGATGGAGCTGTATTTCCCGGACCCCGGCCCCTTCCCGGCCCCTGCCGGGAAACCGGATTGATTGCCTACTCTTCTTATCGGTTGCGAGGCGCAGACCTTAAAAATAATTCATCCAGGCCGGCGGCCTGATCTCAGGCGCCTCCGGCCCACCAGAGGTACAAGAACTGAGGCCCCGCCATGTCCAGATCCGGCATCAACGAGTAAATCGTCGGCTTGTAACCGCCGGGGCGGTGATAGGTGATGACCTTGGGGGCTTCCAGGCCCGCCTTGACCCTGGCCAATTCCAGGGCGTCGTCCAGGTAGCCCAACTGATCCACCAGGCCCAGGTCCCGGGCCTGGGAGGCGGTAAAGATCCGGCCATCGGCCACTTCCCGGGTCTTTTTCAGACTCAACTGCCGCCCCTGGGCCACCACGTTCACAAAACCGCGGTAAAAGTCGTCGATGACCTGCTGCATCATCTCCTTCTCCTGGGGAGTGGCAGCCCGGAACGGCGACCAGAAATCCTTCCATTTGCCGGTCTTGACCACATCGTCGTCCACCCCGAACTTGTCCATCAGCCCCCGGAGGTTGAACTTCATGGCAATCACCCCGATGGAACCGGTGATGCAGGTTGGATAGGCAATGATAGTGTCCCCCGCCTGGGCCACGTAGTAGCCCCCGGAAGTGGCCAGGCCCTGGAGGCAGACCACCACCGGCACGCCCTTGGCCGCCTTGAAGGCCTTGAGTTCGTGGAGAATGACATCCGCGCCGCTCACGGTGCCTCCCGGGGAATTAATCTTCACAACCACCGCCTTGACGCGGTCATCTTTGGCCGCTTTTTCCAGTTCTTCCTTGATCCGGCTGGGCGAAGTCACCCCTTTGGTCAGCCCCAAGATGCGGTGCGGCCCTTCCAGGATGACGCCGGTGATCTCCATGAGCAGGATCTTGTCCCGGCCGTAGCCCGAGATGGTTTTTTCCTTCAAGGGGCCCGGCTCTTCGAACAGGCTCACCTTGACGGTGACGCAGCCCGCCGCCGCCCACAGCCAGACGGCCAACCAGACCAGGCAGTTCATTTTCGTGCGCCGCATATAACTCTCCGGGAGCTAAATTTGCTATAATAGCGCCATGATACGCTAATCGGGGCCACTTGCGCCAAATATTTTTTCTGCCGCGGGGAAATTCCCTTGCACCTTAAGTTTCCACACAAAATCCCTTGACAGTTTTGAAATAGATGATAAACAATAAACGTTTCAAGCATAATCACCATGTCAGCCCCACCAATCTTCTGGAGTACCCGATTAACCTGCGGCAAGAGGGCGGGGGTGACCGGTGCTATCTGACAACGGGAGGAGGCGAGATGGATGCCCGGCGTCAGGGTAAAACCCAACGAACCTTTCGAGGTCGCCTTAAAGCGCTTCAAGAAACAGTGCGAAAAGGCCGGGATTCTCTCTGAGATTCGCAAACGGGAACATTACGAAAAGCCCAGCATTAAGCGGAAGAAGAAGATTTTGGCGGCCAAAAAGCGGGCTTTGAAGAAGCTGCGGAAAATTGAGGGCAATTGATGTCCCTTTATCAGCGGCTGGATCAGGCCTTAAAAGAGGCCATCAAAAACCAACAACCGGTGGCGACGTCCACCTTGCGGCTGTTGAAGAGCGCCATCCGTTACCGCGAGGTGGACGTTAGACGTCCGCTCACCGAAGCCGAGCTGCAGGCAACCATCAACACGCAGGTAAAGCAGCGTCGGGAGGCCGTAGCCGAGTTCACCAAGGCCGGCCGGCCCGAACTTGCCAAACAGGAAGAGGAGGAACTTAGTGTCCTCCTCTCTTTTTTGCCACCGCAACTGAGCCCCGAAGAGATGGCCGCCGCAGTGAACGCGGTCATTGCCGAACTGGGGGCTACCGGCCCCAACGACCTGGGAAAAGTAATGAAAAACGCCATGGCCCGCCTCGCCGGCCGGGCTGACGGCAAGGTGATCCGAGAGATCGCGCAGCAGCGTCTGGGTTCATAGACCTTCCACCCTCAACCGGAAACCTGGAGTGCTATGCCAGAGCCAACCTTGACCGCCCTGGAGTTTCCTCAGCTTCTCCGGGTGGTTCAGACTTACGCCCTCTCTGACCTCGGGCGGGATTTTCTGGGCGCGCTCAAGCCCCTCACTGATCTGCACCAGATCCAGGCGCCATTCCGGCAAATCCAGGAATTGCGTGAACTCCAATACCGTGAAGGCCCCATCCCCTTTACCGATTTTCCCCGGCTGACCACCTGGCTGACCAAGGCAGGCGTCCGGGGCAGCTTACTGCCCGCCGAGGCCTTCAACCAAGTTTTGCAGGTGCTGCGACTGGCCCGGCACCTCAGGCGCTATATCGGCTTAGGGGGCAACCTGACCCCGCGCCTTACGGCCCTGGCTGATAATCTTAAGGACCTGACCCCGCTCACCGAGGTCATTCAACAGTGTATCAGCCCCCACAACTTTATCCTGGATCAGGCCAGCCCCGGCCTGGCATCGGTGCGCCGTGAGCTGACCGACACCCGCGAGCGGGTCAACCGCCAGATCAAGCAGGACTTTTTCCAACCGGCCTTTCAGGACGCCATCCAGAGTCCCCTGATTTCCCAGCGCCACGGCCGCTACGTCATTCCCATCAAGGCCGACCACAGGGGCGCCATTCCCGGCATCATCCACGACCAGTCCCAGACTAAGGCCACCCTGTATCTCGAACCCCTGGCCATCGTGGAGCACAACAACGCCCTCAACCTTTTGCACAACCAGGAAAAACGGGAAGAAGAAGCGGTGCTGCGCCGGCTCACCGACCTGGTGCGGAATCATCTCGACGACATTCGTCTCACCCTCACAACCCTGGGGGAACTGGACGCCATCCAGGCCCGGGTCAGATTTGCCGAAGAGTTCCGGGCCAAAGAGCCCATCTGGCGGAGTCAGGGCGGCGCCGATTTCCGCCAGGCCCGCCACCCTCTTTTGGTGCAGCAGCGGCGCGAGAATCGCTCTGCCCCGGACGTGGTCCCGGTCGACCTCAGGCTTACCCCCGAGCACCGCTTTCTCATCATCTCCGGGGCCAACGCCGGCGGCAAGACCGTGGCCCTGAAGACCCTGGGCCTTTTGACCCTCATGGCCCAGAGCGGCATCCCCATCCCCGTGGACGAAGGCAGCGAGCTGTGCCCCTTTGGGGCGGTCTTCGCCGACATCGGCGACCCTCAGGACCTGTCCCAGAGCCTCAGTACCTTTTCGGCCCACCTGAAGCGGGCCCTGACCATGCTCAACAACCTCCGGGAGTCGTCCCTTATCCTCCTGGACGAACTGGGCACGGCCACCGACCCCACCGAGGGGGGCGCCCTGGCCCTGGCCCTGCTCCAGGCCTTCTTTAAGCAGGGGGCCTACGGCGCCGCCACCACCCACCTGCCCATTCTCAAGAGTTTTGCCCAAAAGACCGATGGCTTTGAGAATGTGGCGGTGATCTTTAACGAAGAAACCCGGCGGCCCACCTACCGCCTGGCCTACGGGGTGGTGGGGGCCTCCAACGCCTTGAAGCTGGCCCGGGAGATGGGCCTGGCCCCGGAGATCCTGGAGATGGCCGAGGGCTATCTGAACCAGGATGAACTCCGGGCCTACCGGCTCC
>Ga0366819_10031_pt2 | contig 10160 bp, 6 predicted proteins | sample TotcelFGM3001N15_FD_207091 | JGI IMG/M metagenome (GOLD analysis project Ga0366819, IMG submission 207091) | Enriched cells from coal bed in the Powder River Basin, Montana, United States - Total cells FGM rep3 HSBNCT.FGM.300.1.N15 ... | reverse complement strand
ATAACGTGGAAGTTTCCGCCATCGAACTATTGGACGATCAAAGCATCCAATGGCACGCCCCCAAATCCTACGCGGATTATCGCACTTCAGGGCTGGAGATCGAGATCAATGGTCCGATCCGCGGCTTGGTCCTTGAATTGAAGTGGGCACAAGGCAAGGAACAACCGCAACACGACACTGACGCGAAGCCGGACCGTCAAGGCGAGAAGCACGCCGGAGACTGAGTTCATCCAGATTCACACGCGCGATTTTAGGGAGGTTTCCATGATTCGTCAAATCCGAAGCGGAAAATCCGAACTCAGAAGTGGGTTCACGCTGGTCGAGTTGTTGGTGGTAATCGCCATCATCGGGATCTTGGTCGCGCTGCTCTTGCCCGCCGTCCAGGCGGCGCGCGAGGCCGCCCGGCGAGTACAATGTATCAACAACTTGCGCCAGATCGGCGCGGCTTTTCACCAACATCACGACGTCTACGGACACTTCCCGTCAGGTGGCTGGGGTTGGCACTGGTGCGGCGATCCCGACCGCGGCGTAGGGAAATCACAGCCCGGCAGTTGGGTTTACCAAATCCTGCCTTTTGTCGAGCAGGAATCTATGTTCGCGTTGGGGAGCGATGGGCAGCCAGACGTGATCACGGCTCAGCAGAAAGCGGGCGCGGCCGAAGCGACGCAAATCCCTTTGGCATTGTTCAACTGCCCCACACGCCGCGGGGCAGATCTGTATGCCCATCCGTTCGGCGAAACACGATTTACGCCGCCGCCACCGCCTGGCGGGCAAGCCCACAACGCGGACGACGTTCTAGCCGTCGCCCGCGCGGATTACGTCGCCAATGGAGGCGATCGCCATGTTTTTTGGCATGCCGGTCCGGATCGATCCGATGGGCTCGCCGGGAATGGATTTGCCAACATGTCAGCCAGCACGGGGATTTCGCACCAGCGGAGTCAAATGCGGATGGGCGACGTGGTCGACGGAACCAGTTCGACGTATCTGGTGGGCGAGAAGTACTTGGATCCTGACGGCTACACGAGCGGGTACGACGGAGCGGACGACCACTCGATGTTGTGCGGAGACGACTGGGACATGCAAGCCTGGGCCGAATGGGCTCCCATGCGGGACCGGCGAGGCGAAGCGAACTTCTGGTGCTTCGGATCGGCGCATCCGGCAGGTTTTCAAGTTGTACTCTGCGACGGCTCCACCCGAACGATAGGCTATACGCTGGATCTGATCACCCACCGCCGACTGGCCAATCGTCACGATGGCGAGCCGGTTGATTTGCCGTAACCCGCCACGCTGCAATCGGCGGAATCAACAGAAGAAGTCCCGTTTGCTTTTTTATCGCAGGCGGGAATGTAGATAAAGGTTCGCCGCAAAGAGCATGGTCGGCGACCAAGTTGCGCCGGCCCAGCTTTCCAAGAAACCTTGGCACGCTTTGGACACCGTGCGCAATGGTACTGTCGACGACATCACGCGAGCGGTCAGCACAGCAGCCCAGGGCGGGATGCCATTCACCCCCGGAGAACCACCATGCCTGAGATCCACTTCAGTTGTCCGAATTGCGGTCGCCGGATTACAGCGTCCGAACAAGCGGCGGGACGGCGGGCATCGTGCCCCGGCTGCAAGGTTCCGTTAAGCGTGCCCGCCAAGTCGGCGGCGACGGCAGCGGTGTCAGATGGTACCCCGCCGCCGACCGTTGCGGCGTCCTCCCCGTCCGCCGTTCCACTACCGATTCCATCAACATCCGCTCGCCCAGGCGTGCAGGCAAATCCGCGTCGGGCGAGTCCACGTCCCGCCAATCCGCCTCCGGCAACGGCCTCTGTACCGATGGCCATCTCCCGGCCGCTACAGGCCGAGCAAGCTCAGCCCGCAGAAGGCAGCCACTTCCCCTGGGAGACGTCTCCCGAAGTCCTTGCCAAGGCCCAGGCCTACATCGCAGCGGGGCAGGCAAGGTCGTTCTTGGGCAAGGTCGACGAGTTCCTGGAGGCTGTGTTGCGCCCCCAACTGCTTCGCTCGCTGCGGGCGAAGACGAAGCAGAAGGCTAATCTTGCCGAATTCCATGTGTGTCCCGACTTGATCGGGATCACGTATCGTCCTGAACCCCCGGGGGTCTTGAGCACACTCTTCGCCAACGTGCTGCCACCACAGTGGGTTGTGGTCCTGCTCACTTGGTTCTCGAACTTGATTGCACTCGGCGCCGGCTGCTTCGTCGTCTGCGTGGTTGTCGTAGCCATGATGCTCGTCCTGGGACCGGTGCTGGCAATCCTGGCGATTGTGCTGCTGATCGTCTCGGCAGCAGTCGCCAACCGGCTCTATGAAGCCTGGTCGCGCAGCAACTTGGACCGGATCGCCCAGCGGATTCAATCCGACCCGACATCCAGCTACGCCATCAAGCAGATGTACAAGCGGGCCGGCTGGATGCGTTGGCGCACCGGGATCGGCCACGGCCAGAGCGGGGCCGTAATGACCGAACGCTTCTGGCAACGGGGCGAGGTGGTCCAGTTGGTGCGGGTGGACTTGCAAAGTCGCCTGTCGCCCCGCAGTTTCCTATTTATTGTCATGGACCGGCCCCTGCCGCCGACTGCCGGTGCGCAAGGGATCGGAATTGTGTTGGTTTGGGACCGCATCTTCCGGCCGACGCGCCGAGTTTACGTCATTGATCTCGAAGGCGGCAGCACAGCGGCCGATGCGGCGGGATGCGCCGCCGCCCAAGCCCTGGGCGTCCGTTTGCAACATGCCCAGTTCGGACTGCTGGCCCTGACGATCACCGATCCGTGATCGGATGGTAGCGACGAGGCGGATGCGGTCGATTCGGAAATCACTTCCCCAGGAGAACGGACCATGCCCCCTTCAGGACTCGCGGAAAGTGACCGGGAAACTCGGGACGCGTCGACACGGCCCTCAGCTCCGAGATTCCTTACTTATAGGAGCGTTATCGTGATCAGCACCACCTGCCTTGTTGCGATCTTGGCAACGGCGGCTGCCGTTCCAGCGAAATCGGCTGACGCGCCGCCAAGCCCCGCAGAAAACTCTGCGGAAGGCTCGACCGCTGCTATCAAGTTCATTGTGCAGGCAGACCTGAACGCCCCTACGAAACAGGCCATGCAGACGGTGCTGGAACAACATCCCACCGAGTTGCGTTGGGCGGGCAGGTCGGGCGACAGCCTGTTCGCCGTAGCCGCCAAGCGATTGCCGAAAGGCGACCTCCGAACGCGATCCACACCCGCCCTGCTGGAAGTGGTCCACATGCAGGCCGTCCAGGAACTGCTGACCGCCAAATCGCTGTTGGATCAGTTCGACACTGCGGGCCTGAATGATGCCACCACCTTGCGCGGAGCTGTGGAAGAAGCCGCGGGAACCCTGCACGTAACGGGTGACGTCCAGGGCGTCATCCATCAGGCGGCCAAGGTGGGTGATTTTGTCATCGGCTACGTCATCGCGGACGAGTCGGGATTGAGCGGCTACCTGCTGCAACCCGCTGAATTGGAAATCGTCCGGACCGCGTACCGCAATGTCATGCATCGGCAGGCCCGCGAATTGATGGCTCGTGGCGATTGGGAAAACGCGCTGTTGCTATGGAACCATCTGCACAAACGCGCGTTGGTGTCGCAGCAACTTTACCTGGATGCAGCGCGCTGCTTCCAAGCGCTGAAACAGCCCGATGCTGCGATGAAGATTCTAACCGAGGCGTTCGCCGCCTTCGCCACATCGGGATCGGCAGTGTTCTTCGAACAGGCTGGCGATCTAGCCCTGGATATTCCGACGGAGGCGGCCCAGACGCTGGCCGAAACCGCCTACACCAAAGCCAGCGAGGCCCTGAAGCAAACGATTTCCGGGCCGCAAACCAAGAAGTAACGAGAAGTCCTTCCCAACCCTCTTGAAAGGAGCGTACCCCATGAAAGCCAAGTATCTAACCATCGCAGCGGCTGTGTCCCTACTGATCGGCCTGGTTCCAGCCACGTTGCGGGCCCAAGTTGCCGCGGACGATTTTCTGCCGCCGGTGCTGGGCGGACCGACGGACGTCAAACAACCGGACAAGGTCGTCGTCGAAAAAGACGAGGTAACGGCCGCTACGCCCCAGGACGCGATCAACGCGGCCGTCCAACAGAACGTGAAGCAATTGGAGGACGACATCGAAGAAGTCGGCGCCCGCATGGTCTCGTTCCCCAGCGGGCTGGGCTTCGTGGCCACCGGAGCCGCCTTCTACCGCAATATGCCCAACCCCACGGCCACCCGGATCGCCAAGCGGCAAGCCTACGTGATCGCCTTTACCAAAGCCAAAAAGAACCTGGCCGAAATCTTGGGCGGCTTGAGCAACGAAGGCAAGGAGTCCGTTCGCGAAGAGTTGGTCAACATCAACCTGCCCGAACAGGAGATGACCAATATCCGTACCAACAGCGAGGAAGCTCTGCGACAGACCGTCGACATGCTGCTGCGAGGCTTTGTGATTTACGAGGTCAAGGACGATACGGCCAACGACACGGTATTCGTCTCGATCGTCACCACCCCCAAGACTCGAGGCCAGTTATCGCGCCCGGCGCCGAACGTGGTCGAAGCCGAGAACCTTCGCGACGGCCTGAATCAAGTCATCGCCGAAGTCCGCGCTGGCCTGGTACCGCCCGTGGGCGGCCGCATCATCACCATGCGTGCCACGGGCGAAACCGCCTTCGTCGGTTTCGGCAGTTCCGTGGTCCGGACCAGCGAGAATCGGGCGGTCCAGGCGAGGCACAATCTGGATGCCCAAAAGATCGCCGGGATGCGCGCCAAAGACGCTCTGTGCGGGCTGATCATCGGCGACAAATCCACCTGGGAAGGCAGTGTGGCAGAATCCATGAAGGACACCGTGCAGGGATTTGAATCCTTGAATCGCGACGATCCGTTGGCTGCCAAGGATCCCACCGCCGTGCGCAAACTGGAGCAGGCCCGGGAGACCTTTGTATCGCGAATCCAATCCACCGATGTGTACTCCAGCGCGAGAAGCGGCATCTTGCCGCCGGGCGTGAATTCCAAAACCTGGTTCGACGAAGCCAACGCCTGGTCCTACGGCATGTCTGTCTACGTGCCCAGCCTGACCAACGCCGCTGCGAACGCAGCCCGCGAGATGCGGGAAAGCACGATCCTGCAACCGATCAACGACGGCTCTGGCCGCCCCGCCGCAGCACCGGCGGGCGATCCCAGCCGCATCCGACGCCCCGGCGAAAAGGTCGCACCCGGTCCCACGGGCAAAATCTCGCCGGACGACGGTCTGTAGACAACCTCCAGACGAATCCCAAGCCCCCCACGCTGCTTGCCAGCGTGGGGGCGAGCTACAGAATATCCGAGGCCCCTCTTGCATGTCGATGATCCACAGAACCAGAAAGGAACCCGTCATGCGTCGCCATTCATACACCGCGGCATTGGGAACGCCAGTTCAATCGACTTTTTCGCAGTTGCGTGTTTTCGTCATCGTCGTATTCCTTGGGACCGCCGTGGCATGTGCAGACGAACGGCCGGGGACGCGGACCTGGACGTCGACGGTGGGCAGTCAAGTCCTCGCCGCGCCGGTGGAGGTCATCGGGCAGCAGGTCCAATTGGAGAAAGTGGACGGCACCGTTATTCACGTAGACATTCACAAACTCTCCGCCGGAGATCAGACTTTTGTTAGACATTGGCTGGACGCACGTGCGCGCATGCTGGCGGCGGCATCGAAGTCTTTCAGGCCGAGAGTTGCAGGCGAACCGTTCGAGGGCAAGATCCTCCAGCGATTCAATGTCCGGGGACGAATCAAGTTTGAAGTGCAAGACAATAACGGCCGAAAGGGCTGGATCTGGGAAGACGAGTGGGAGATCAGCGATGTTCGGACTGCCCAAGGCCTCGGCGGAGATGGCAACGGATCAGCGTCGGACGGTCCCCGCACCGGCGGAGGCGAGAACAAGTCCGGAGCGAAAAATGTTGTCGAGTTCAAGCCCCTGATCGGAGGACAACTAACTGCTCCGGCAGGCTCGCAACGCCCCTTGGCGAGCGAAGTCGTCGCGGAAGGGATTGGGATCGATGCTGACAAGGCACTGGAAAACGCGTTCAGTCGCGCGATCGAGCAGACGGTCGGCGTGCTGGTCGACGCCGAAACGCTGGTGTCGAATGACGAATTGGTCCGCGAGACGATTCTTACGTTCAGCCGCGGCTACGTCGAGAAGTACGAGATCACCAAGACTTGGGAACAAGACAGCCTGCACCATGTGCGCATTCAGGCCCTCGTGGCGGTCTCCAAGTTGGCCGAGAAGTTGCAGGCATCCAACATCGCCGTCCGCAGCGTGGCCGGAGAACGCATGGCCTTGCAGGCCGAACATGATTACACGAATGAAGTGCAAGCGACGGAAATGTTTAGGAAGGAGATGGCCAAGTTCCGCATCGATCAGCTCGTCGCCGTGGAAGTCCAGGGAGAACCCGAAGTTCTGGAACAGGATGAAACTCATGTCAAATTGCGACTCAAGGTGACGATGCGGGCGGATCAGGATAAGTGGAAGGCATTCGATGCCAGTATCCGCCCGCTCCTGCAACGGCTGGCCAGCAAGCGATCCGCGATGACCCGCCGATTCGGTGGCGGTTGGTGTTGTTTGGCAAGTCCGGACATTGAGGGCTTAACCAGCCGGCTCGTCGGAAACGGAATCTTGGTCAGCCTGTTCTCAGATGCTAATTCCGATTTGAGTCAAACACAATGGCAAGTGTTTCGAGTACCTGAGTCGTTCGGCACTGTTCTCGATGACTTCAGCAAACAGAAGTTCCGATTGGTTTACGTGTTAATGGGGCAGGACGAAAATGTCGTCTTCCGTCAGGACCAAACGGCAGAGGAACGCTTGCCGAGGGAATACAAGTCTACCTTTGTCGAGCTGAGGGATTACCCTGGGCCGACAGCCCGGTATATACACCCCTTTTTCGGGGCATACAACGGAAGTAAGCTTTACTCAGTTGCCCAGTCCGTCGACGTCCATATTTCGAAAGAGGATTTGCGCAAGGTTGTCAAGTTCGCCGCATTTCTGGAAGAAGTCAAATAATTGCTGGATTCTCAATTGTCGCTGGGCATGGTCCAAGACCGGCGAAAAGGAGTCCATACTGTGTTCAGTTGTCGAATTGCCGAGCAGAGCCCAGGCCTGCAAAGGTGCTGTTTTCGTGGGAATCCGCGGGGCGGCGGTTGTTGGAGTTCACGCTTCAGGATCGGCGAAGAAACAAATGTCGTATTCACAGACCCCATCCGGCTCGTCCGGATGGTGAATCCGATGGCCAGCCTAAGCCCCGGCTGCTCTCCCCACTGCTCGTCCCTCGCCGGCGTCCCGCCCCCGGCGGCGGCGGAACGACGGAGAGGAACCAGTTGTTTGGGGACAGCCGAGTTAGCTCGTCAATCTGATTCACCAGCGGCACAAGGCCGCTGGGGTCCAGTAGTTGCGCCGCGAAATGGCGCGGTCTAATGTGGATTGGGTGACGTGAATATCTGGCTACGAGGGTCACGCACATGCTTCATTCAGCACTCGCGAAACTGACGGAAAGCGACCGGGAAGCGCTCGAGGCGTCGTTAGTCGCCTTCGAGACCGAATGGCGAGAAGATGCCTTGGCCGAGTGGTTTGCTGCCCGCTTGCCTCCTCGGCAGCCCTTGCGCAATTTGACGATGGTCGAGCTGGTGGCCATCGATCTCGAGCGGCAGTGGCAGCTTGGCCGCCGGCTGGCACTGGAGACCTACCTGGACCGATTTCCGGAGTTGGGCAACACGGACACCGTCTCGGTGCATCTGATCGAGGCGGAATACCGGGCACGTCAGCAGTTCGCAGCGCCGGTGGACATCAACGAGTTCGCCCAGCGTTTTCCCCGCCAGGCCGCTGAACTCGTGCGGAGCATTCAGAGCGACCCCTCGGGATCGTCGGGCGGAATGACTCGCAACCAGCCAGCGCCAACCCCGGCACTGGCTCCTACGGGGACGGGCCACCTGTTCGTCGACCGCGAGTCGCGGGAGCCGTCCGAGACGCCAAGCCTGGATGGCGACGTGACGGCCTTCGACGACCGGGCCGTGGAGAGTCCGACGGGCAAGCCTGCCATCGGCAACGTCCCGGCGGATGGATCGCAACCCGCGGACGCCAGGCCGTTGGGAACGTTGGGGGATTACGAACTGCTGGAAGAGATCGGCAAGGGCGGGATGGGACGGGTCTACAAGGCGCGCCAGATCAGCCTGAATCGCTGCGTCGCGGTGAAGATGATTCTGACGGGACAACTGGCTTCGCCGGAGGAAGTCCAGCGGTTTCGCACCGAAGCCCAAGCCGCGGCAAATCTGGATCACCCGGGGATTGTGCCAATTTACGAAGTTGGCGAGGACGCCGGCCGTTACTACTACTCGATGGGCTTCGTGGCGGGGGGAACTCTTGGCGAACGATTGGCCGCTGGTCCTTTGCCGCCGCGTGAGGCGGTCGAGTTGATGCAGAAGATTGCCCGAGCCGTTCACTACGCCCACGTGCGGGGCATCATTCATCGCGACCTGAAGCCCGCCAATGTGTTACTGGATTCGGAGGGCGAGCCCCGGATCATGGACTTTGGGCTGGCCAAACGGTTGACCGAAGATGCAGGCTTGACGGCCACCGGCCAAGTGATGGGGACGCCCAGCTATATGTCGCCGGAGCAGGCCACGGGTGCGCCGGTGAGTCCGGCGGCGGATGTGTATGGGTTGGGCGCGGTGTTGTACGCGCTGCTCACAGGCCGGCCACCCTTTGTGGCGGCTCGTCTGCAGCAGACGATCCAGCAAGTCGTCGAAGACGATCCGGTTTCGCCCCGGAAACTCAACTCGACCGTCGACCGCGACTTGGAAACCATCTGTTTGAAGTGTCTGGAGAAGTCCCCGGCCCACCGTTACGAGTCCGCCCAGGCGCTGGCCGAGGATCTGGAGCGTTATCTGGCGGGCAATCCGATCAAGGCGCGCCCCTTGAGCAGGCCGATGCGGGTCTGGCGCTGGTGCCGCCGACACCCGGCACAGGCAAGTCTTGCCGTCGTGCTTGTGCTGATCGCGCTCGTTTCCGGAAGCTATTGGCAAACGCGGCCTGCCTATCTGGATCTGCAGGTCACACCGGCCGAGGCCCAGGTGACGCTGGACAACCAACCGATTGAACTCAGCAACGGCCGAGCGTTGATTGCCCGACATCCGGGAACATTCGACCTTGGCGCCCGGGCCCCCGGGTGTATCGCCCAGCAGCGGCAAGTGATTCTGGTCCGTGGCCGTGACAACGCGGCGGTGGTCCAGATGGATCTGCCGTCAAATTCGGGATTTCTCCAGGTGGAAAGCACTCCCGCAGGGGCGGCGGTGGAAATCCTGGACGCGACCGGCCCGGTGGCCGCGCGCGGGGCCACGCCGTATCTCAGTCCCCGCCTGCCCGCCGGTGAGTATACGCTCCGCCTCAGCAAGGAGTTCTTCGCTTCGCAGACCGTTCGGGCCACGGTCCCCGACGGCGACCGCGTGGTCCAAGTGCCGGCGGTGACTTTGGCCGGCAGCCATCCTGGACTGTCGGCCTATGACCGGCTGGTGCGGGTGTACAACCGGCTCCACGAACCGATCGCCGCACCCTGGGAATTTGCAGACAAGCCTCTGAAGGAGGCGGTGGAAGCGATCAGCAAGTCCGAGGGAATCGAGATCCGGTTGAACCTGAGTGCCAGTGATCAGCCTCCGGCGGCGCAGTCGCGGCCATCCGGTCGGCAGCTGCCGATCGACGAGCACACCCGCATCACGTTCTCCTTTCATCGGGGAGCGTTGGGAACCGGATTGACCTGGCTGCTCGAGCCACGAAAGCTCGCCTACCTGCCTTCGGCGGAGGGCGAGAGGCTGATCGTGGAAATCAGCGGGGCGGAGCGCGCCAGCCAGGCGATCCGTACCGTTGTCTACCCGTTGGGTCAATTGACAGACGGCTTTGACAGCACCATGTGGGACAAAGACGCCTACGTTGCCACCATTCGGCAATTCATCGGGCCAGGCACCTGGAATAACATCCAAGGCGGGCGAGGGACCATTGCCTTTCCATTGGGCGCTCGCGCCATGTGCGTGTCGAACGTTTGGCCGGTCCATCTGGCGATCTACGAATTCCTCGAGGATTGTCATCGTATCCAACAGGCGGAGGCCAGACGCCGCAGAAAGCCGGGACTTGTCGCGCAAGACGGCTTCAATG
>Ga0366819_10403_pt2 | contig 10299 bp, 8 predicted proteins | sample TotcelFGM3001N15_FD_207091 | JGI IMG/M metagenome (GOLD analysis project Ga0366819, IMG submission 207091) | Enriched cells from coal bed in the Powder River Basin, Montana, United States - Total cells FGM rep3 HSBNCT.FGM.300.1.N15 ... | reverse complement strand
AAAACTAAGCTCCTATGGAGCTTTTTATTATGCTGTTTGCCGGCTTCAAGCGAGCTTGAGCCGTCAACGCATAATAAAAAAGCCGCACATTTGTGCGGCTTTAGTTTTTTTGCTTTGTGATTCGGTTGGGATTCGAACCCAAGACCCACAGCTTAGAAGGCTGTTGCTCTATCCAACTGAGCTACCGAACCCCTTATGTTAAGGTTTCCCGGTTGAGGAGTGTTATTCCTGTTTGGGGAGGGCAAAGATATAACAATTTTTTATTTCTTCATAGCTTTGGCGATAAATTCTATGCCAAAGACAATGGAAATGCCAATCAGGACAAATAATACGGAGAGAAAAAGCTGCGAGGGCTGGCCGGTGAGGGTCTCAAACTGACCGGGAAGGATTGGGCGGTCTATGTGTGAGGCTTCATCAAGGAGCTTTTTCCATGGCCACACTTTTACAAGGGAGCCAATCATAAAGCCGGCTAATACGCAGATTGTGGGTTTGTAATATTTTTTGAGTAACCAGGTGAGGAAGTGTGAGAAGGTAATGATTCCAAGGATCGCTCCAACGGCAAATGTTGCAAGAACGGGAATGTTGAAATCGGTTACGGCTTTCATAATAAAGGCATATTTTCCCAAAAGGAGGAGAATGAAGCTGCCTGAAATTCCTGGCAAAATCATGGCGCAGATTGCGATTGCTCCGGAAATAAAGATAAACCAGTACTCCTCTGTGGTCTGACTGGGTGAGACAAGACAAATGTAGGCGGCAACAGCTATGCCTGCAAGTAGTGAAACAATGTGTATAAGCTTCCACTTCCCTATCTCTCTCAGGACATAAATTGCAGATGCGGCAATAAGGCCCATAAAGAATGACCAAAGTGGAATCGGGTGGTGTACCAGCAAATACTGCATTAGCCGGGCAAGTGAAAAGATGCTAAGCAAAATTCCGCTTGCTACTGCAAGCAGAAACTTAAAATTCACTGCCTGTGAAAATTCAGCAAAACGGCCGGTAAAGAGCAATTTGACCGCTTTAAAATTGATTGATTTAATAGAACTGAGCAACTCTGTGTAAATTCCGGTAAGGAAGGCAATTGTGCCTCCGGATACCCCCGGTATTACATCAGCTGCCCCCATGGCTACTCCTTTGAAGAAGGTTAGGATGTATTTTCTCATTAATATTTAGGTTATTTAATCTGGTATTTCCTCATGAGAGAGGTGTAGAGTGTATCGCTTTTAAGGTTTGGGATGAGGTCATAAATCTTTCTCACCCACAGGTTATCAATAGCAGCAAGCAACTCCATGTTTTTAAGGAACTGCTCCCTGTTGTGCAGAAAGTACTGCGCAATTGTGTGATAAAGAAGAAATTCAGGCAAGTTTGTACGTTTAAATGTAAGCAGAAGCTGATGCGCTATTACACTGAACTCAATGCCTTCGTTCCCGACAATTCTCCTGAGATAGACAAGAGATCCAAAATGGTCAAGCTGCAACATAAGAATGTAAGCCATTCCGAGGTTTGCCTCATTGCAGTATTTGTCCAGCACAAGTGCATCATTGTAGTATCGCTGAGCCTCCTTGAAATTGTCCATAGCAAGGAAAGCATCTGCAATTCCCAGAATCGCAAAAAGGTTGCCCGGTTCGTGTTTCAGAAACTCTTCAAAGGTCTCGATTCCCCTTTTGTAATTCTCTGTGTTTACATAGACAATCGCTTTGTTGTATAGTACAGAGGAGTTGGCCGGGTTAAGAGCAATTGCATAGTCAAACGCCTCAATTGACTTGTCAAAGCGCAGCTCTCTTGCATGAATTGTTCCTACATTGAACCACACATTGTCGTTAAACGGATCCTCATCAAGGAATTGTTCGTAATAGTCAAGACTCTCGGCAAACTTTCCGTTTCTCTCGTAACAAAAAGCTATGTCGTTGAGAAGCTCCGGGTCTTCATCGCTGTATCGCCTGGCTTCAAACAAATATTCAAGTGCTATTTCATATTCAGCAGAATCGATATAATCCTGAGCAGCTGTATGGTACATATCAGATGCATCTTCAGGTGATAGAGAGGCGGCCTTTTGGATAGCCTCTCTCGCAGCTTCATGACCCTCACTTTTAATGAAGGTGCGTGCAATCAGAAAAAATATATCACCATTTCTGGGAACTCTCTCAACAAGGCTTGCAAGAATCTCTTTTGCCCTGTCAATCTCACGGTTAACAATGAGAACATCTGCATATTTGGTTCCGAGATCCACTGAGTACGGGTGCTGTTCATAGCCCATTCTGGCAACCTCAGAGACCATCCAGTCGTCCCCTTCGTTGAGATAATGGTTAATAAGAAAGTCAAATTCCTCTTCAGTAAACCTGAGAGTATCCATCTCCCCTTTTGCCATTGCCTCCTCACACTTCGGAATCAGATGAGAAAGATCTTCGAAATCCTCCTCATTGTCTGAATTGAAAAAATCATCAATCATCAGTTGGCTGGTTTAATGGAATTTAAGAAAAATATAGTCTGGCGTAAAAAACTTATTGCAGAGGTGTCTGCCGGTGGAGTAATAAAATCGTATGCCGATTCGTCCCCGGTCGAATACCGCCCCGCCTTCAGGCGCGCATTAACCTGCCTTGCAATATATTCTGAAGTAAAGCTGTATTCTCTTGAGAAATCAAGCAGCAGATCACACTCCTTTTCAGTATACCAGGAGTTGAGCGGAAACTTAGGCAATCCGTAAAAATTAAAGTCACACTTACGAATAATATCAAAGTTCTCCCTTTCGGAAAAGTCGGCCGTATTCTTCTTATCAAAGTCAATCACAATAGCTCTCCAGTCGGCTTTATTCTCCTTTAAAACTGAAATCAGAGAGTCTGCAGCTTCGGAAATACCTGCCTCATCTGCTTCAAGAATAAAGGCTACCCTCCTTGCCGCGTTAAACGGGACAAACTCAGGAACCCTTGTCATCTTAAGCTTTTCAATCGCCCTTCTCTGCTGTCTTTTTTTAAAAAACATCTCTTTTCAATTTATACTCGTGACAAATTTAACAAAAATCGTTCCATCGCCAATCAAATAAGTTTTATAGTTTTTTTATCTTTGTGGTAAGCTTAAAGAAATTGTTATGATTAGTGAGGTTTTGGGACTTAGCTTGGCTGACATTTACTCGAGAAGTCTGGTAGACTTTTCTGAGCAGACAGCCTTCTCTTTAATAAATAAAGAAAAGCTGACATACAGGGAGTTTGGCGACTCAGTCGAACATCTTACAGAGATACTTAATAAACATGGTGTAAAAAAAGGAGAGAAAGTTGCCATTCTTGGGAACAATATGCCTAACTGGGCTGTCTCCTACTTTGCCATTACAACCTCTTCACGGGTAGTTGTACCTATACTTCCCGATTTTACTGCATTTGAAATTGTAAATGTAATTGAGCACTCAGAGTCTTCAGTAGTTATAGTATCAGAGAAACTACACTACAAGCTCTCCGCCTCACTGCTTGACTCACTCAAACTGGTTATCTCCATGGATACCCTGGAGGTTATCAAGTCTGCAGGAGAACAGGACTACACATTAAATGAACTTCCCAGACCAGAAGACCTGGCATCAATCATCTATACATCAGGAACCTCCGGGGCATCCAAGGGAGTTATGCTTACCCACAGAAATCTGGTAACCCAGAACTATATGGCAAACAAACTGCTGCCAATTTTCAGGGAAGATGTGTTCCTTTCAATTCTGCCTCTCTCTCATGCCTATGAGTGCAGCCTGGGGCTGATTCTTCCCCTCAGCAGGGGTGCACAGGTAGTCTACCTTGACGGAGCTCCCACTCCATCTCTTCTGCTTCCTGCATTAACACAGGTCAGACCAACAATAATGCTCAGCGTTCCGCTGATTGTGGAAAAAATATACAAGAACAAGATCCGTCCAATGTTTACAAAAACATGGATAACACAATTCCTCTACTCAATCTCATTTATCCGCAGAGCACTGCATAAGGTGGCCGGCAAAAAATTGTGTCAGACATTTGGAGGCAATCTGAGATTCTTTGGTATAGGAGGCTCAAAATTAGACGGAGTTGTGGAGAAATTTCTTGCAGATGCAGGATTTCCATACGGAATCGGTTATGGACTTACAGAAACTTCTCCTCTGCTTGCAGGAGCCATCCCGGGCAAGGTTAAATGGCAATCCACCGGTCCTAAACTTCCGGATATTGAAATGAAGATTCTTAATCCAAATCACAAGAAAATTGGAGAGATTGTAGTCAAGGGACCCAATGTAATGTCCGGATACTACAAAGATCCGGTAACAACAGCCAGCTGCTTCACAGAGGATGGCTGGTTCCGTACAAAAGACCTTGGGTACATTGACAAGAATGGGAACCTATATATTAAGGGCCGCAAGGACAACATGATGGTTGGCGCAAACGGGGAGAACATCTACCCGGAAGAGATAGAAGCAACCATTAATGAACACGACATGGTTCTTGAGTCACTTGTTGTTAACACCAAAGGAAAACTTGTTGCAATGGTGCACTTCAATTACGATCAAATCGAAAAACTTCACACCTTTAACGAAGAGGCAGAGGTTAATATGACTCAAAGGGTGGAAGAGGTAAAGAAAGAGCTTATGGAATATGTTAACTCAAGGGTAAACAAATCTTCCAAAATTCTTGAAATTCTTGAGCAGTCGTCTCCTTTTGAGAAAACGGCTACTCAAAAAATCAAGAGATATCTTTACAATTAATTTCTGAACACCAGACCCTCTTCAAAGTAATCAACAATTACCGGACGCTCTTTATTGAGTTCTCCGCCAAGCATTGCTTTGGCAAGCTCATTTACAAGCTCCCTCTGAAGAAGCCGTTTAACAGGTCGCGCACCATACGAAGGATCATAGCCTTTATTGCTAAGGTAATCCAGTGCATACTGAGTAAATTCAAGCCTTAACCCTTTCTCTTCAAGCATTGCCTTTATGCCGTCAATCTGGAGTTTAAGGATATCTTTCACATTATCCATGGTAAGAGGATGGAACATTATGATTTCATCAATCCGGTTCAAAAATTCAGGTCTGATGCTGTTTCTGAGCAGTTCAGCAACCTCAGTCCTTGTCTTCTCCAGAAGCTCTTCCCTGTTTTTGTCATTAAGTCTTGACAGGTTATCCTGAATAATTGAAGAACCTGCATTTGATGTCATTATCAGAATTGTATTTCTGAAATCTGCCGTACGCCCCTTGTTATCTGTGAGCCTTCCGTCATCCAGAACCTGCAGCAGAATATTGAACACATCCGGGTGAGCTTTTTCAATCTCATCCAGAAGAACAACAGAGTATGGCTTTCTCCTTACAGCCTCAGTAAGCTGACCACCCTCCTCGTATCCCACATATCCCGGAGGCGCTCCAACCAGTCGTGAAACAGAGTGCCTCTCCTGGTATTCGCTCATATCTATTCTTGTTATCAGATTCTCATCATTAAACAAAAACTCAGCAAGTGCCTTCGCCAGCTCAGTCTTTCCCACTCCTGTGGTTCCCAGAAAGAGAAAAGAGCCTACAGGTCTCTTCATATCCTGAAGACCGGCCCTGCTCCTCCTGATTGCATCAGACACAGCCTCAATTGCCTCATCCTGACCTATAACCCTCCTGTGAAGAGCACTCTCCATCCTGAGCAGTTTCTCCTTTTCACTTTCAAGCATTCTTCTGACCGGAATACCGGTCCATCTGGCAACAACCTCAGCGATATCTTCGCTTTCTACATATTCATTTATCAGGCTGAAATCCGATGCTCCCTTTTGCCTGTTAAGCTCCTCTATCTCCTTTTCTGCCGCAACAACCTTTCCGTATCTGATCTCGGCCACCTTCCCGTAATCACCAGACCTCTCGGCCTCCTGCGCCTGAAACTTTAGCTTCTCAATCTCAATTTTCTTTTTCTGAATATTGTCAATTATTGAGCGCTCCTTCTCCCATACCAGATTCTTCTCGTCCCTCTCCTTAATAAGAGTATCAAGCTGAGAAGTGAGATCTGCCTGCTTTACTTTATCTCCCTCTCTTTTAATTGCCTCCCTCTCAATCTCCAGCTGCCTGATTTTTCTGTTAAGCTCATCTACCTCCTCCGGGACAGAGTTCATTGCCATCCTTAGTTTTGAGGCTGCCTCATCAATGAGGTCAATGGCTTTGTCAGGCAGGAAACGGTTTGTAATATACCTGTGAGAAAGGTCAACAGCAGCAATAAGTGCGTCATCCTTAATCTGAACCTTATGGTGATTCTCATAACGCTCCTTAAGCCCCCTTAAAATTGACACAGCTTCTGCAGTTGACGGCTCATCCACCATCACCATCTGAAAACGCCTTTCAAGAGCCTTGTCCTGCTCAAAATATTTCTGATACTCACTCAGAGTTGTTGATCCAACAGCTCTTAACTCACCTCTTGCAAGTGCAGGCTTGAGTATGTTTGCGGCATCCATTGCTCCGTCGCTTCTTCCCGCCCCTATAAGCGTGTGTATCTCGTCAATAAAGAGAATAATCTCTCCGTCACTCTCTGTTACCTCTTTTAAAACAGCCTTAAGCCTCTCCTCAAATTCACCCTTGTATTTTGCTCCGGCAATAAGAGCGCCCATATCAAGAGAGAAAATCATTCTGGATTTAAGGTTTTCAGGGACGTCTCCCCTCACTATTCGCTGTGCTATTCCCTCTGCTATTGCTGTTTTTCCCACACCGGGCTCACCCACAAGTATTGGATTGTTCTTGGTTCTTCTGCTTAAAATCTGAAGAACTCGTCTTATTTCGTCGTCTCTCCCTATTACAGGGTCAAGCTTCCCGGCAGCCGCCTGCTTATTGAGGTTAACGGCATATGTGCCAAGAGCTTCATAATTTTGTTTATTCATTATTTCTTCTCCTCCTGATTATCTTTTTACCCTTTATTATACAACAAATCTGCCACCTCATTGTTACTGACAAAACGGCATAATCAATTTGAATTGCTAACTTTGCAAAAATCTTTGAAATGAATTTTCCAATACTTGAAGGAGGAGCATTGCTGCCTCTTGTTGAAAGTTTCTATACTATACAGGGAGAAGGATACAACACAGGAAAGGCAGCCTTTTTCATAAGGCTTGGCGGATGCGATGTTGGTTGCAGCTGGTGCGACGCAAAAGAGACCTGGAATCCAAAGCTCTACCCTCCCACTCCAATCGAAGAGATAGTCGCCGAAGCTCTGAGATATTCTGCACGTTCAATCGTAATAACAGGCGGAGAGCCGCTTAATTATCCGCTTGACAAGCTTTGCAATCTTCTTAAAAAAGAGGGAATGGAAATTTTTCTGGAGACTTCCGGTTCCTCTCCCTTAAGCGGAACTTTCGACTGGATATGCCTCTCCCCTAAAAAGAAAAAGCCGCCGGTTGGAGATATTCATAAACTTGCTTCTGAAATTAAGGTTATCATTGAGACCGGAGAGGATTTCCTCTGGGCGGAACAGAACAGACATAAGGCCGGGGAGAGTACAAAACTCTATCTTCAGCCCGAATGGAGCCGGAGCAAAGTGATGCTCCCGGCCATTATTGAGTATGTCAAATCCAACCCTGTATGGAACATCTCACTTCAGACACATAAATATATGAATATCCCATAGAGCATTTGATTTTTTTAATAACTTTGAAAGCTAAACTAAAAACTTTCAAACTGTGATGAAAAAAGCAATCTCTTTTGTTGCTCTTCTTTTCCTGCTGACAGCCACACTCCCCGCCGCGGGGCAGAATCAGCCTAAAAGCGGATATACATTTACCATATTAAAGGAACTTCCCGTAACAAGTGTAAAAAATCAAAACAGAACCAGTACATGCTGGAGCTTCTCCACCCTGTCGTTTCTGGAATCTGAGATTATCCGCAAGGGAAAGGGAGAACACGACCTCTCGGAAATGTATGTAGTTTCAAACTCCTATTACGACAAAACCGATAAATATATCCGCACAGGAGGAAAAATAAACATGGCTCCCGGCAGCTCTTTCGGAGATGCATTGTATGTATGGACCAATTACGGAGCTGTTCCTGAAGAGGCAATGAAGGGACTAAGCTATGGTGAAGAGATGCATGTTCACAACGAACTCGACGCTGTTCTCGCAGGCTATGTTAAGGCTCTTGAGAGAAATCCCAACGGAAAATTGTCAACTGCATGGAAAAACGGCGTAAAAGGGATTCTTGATGCATATCTTGGTCCCAAACCCGACAAATTCACATACATGGGCCGTGAATTCACGCCAAAGAGTTTCGCAGAGTATCTGGATATCAAATCAGAAGACTACATATCAATTACATCATACAATCACCACCCCTTTTATTCAAGTTTCGCCCTTGAAATTCCGGATAACTGGAGATGGGATGCTTCGTGGAATGTTCCGGTGGAAGAGCTTATTCAGGTTATTGACCACTCTCTTGAAAAGGGCTACACTGTTCTTTGGGCATCGGATGTAAGTGAAAAGGGATTTACCCGCAGAGGGGTTGCATTTGTTCCGGAAACAGAGGCGAAGAATATGTCTGGTTCAGATCAGGCGAAATGGCTTGGTGTACCAAGAAATGAATTGGACAGCAAGATTTACTCTCTTGAGGAGATTGTTCCGGAAAAGAGCATAACTCAGGAGATGAGGCAAATCTCATACGATAACGGACAAACTACAGACGACCATGGAATGCACATTTTTGGAATCGCGAAAGACCAGGCAGGCAATAAGTACTACATGGTAAAAAACAGCTGGGGTCTGAGCGGAGATTACAAGGGCATCTGGTATGTATCTGAGAACTTTGTGAAGTACAAGACTATGAACATTGTAGTAAACAAGGAATCTGCACCAAAGGAAATTTTAAAAAAACTTAACCTGAAATAGAAATGAAAAAAACTTTATTTGCTTTACTTGCTCTGGCAATCTTTGCTGCACCGGTTGTAAATGCCTCTGCACAGGGCTATGTTTTCACAGATATTAAGAAAATTTCCGTTACTCCTGTTAAAAACCAGGCTTCAAGCGGAACTTGCTGGTCATATGCAACTGCGGCCTTTATTGAGGCAGAGCTGCTACGTACAGGCAAGGGAGAGCACGACATCTCAGAAATGTATGCCGTGAGAATTAATTATTTGAACAAAATGAACGACAACTACCTTAGAAGAGGAAACGGAAACCTTGGTCAGGGAAGTCTTGCTCATATGTTTACCAATATAGTCAAAGAGAACGGTATGGTTCCCCAGCAGGCATACAACGGGATAAATTATAATTCTGAGACTAATAATCATAAAGAACTTAATAAATACATCACATCATTTTCTGCCGCTTCAGTTGAACTGAAACAGCGAAGTCCCGAATATTACAAACTTGCCAACGGAATTCTTGACATATATCTGGGCAAACTTCCTGAAAATTTTACCTACAGGGGCAAGGAGTACACTCCTGTAAGCTTTGCCAGGGCAATGGAACTCAATATGGATGATTATGTTGAGATTACAAGCCTAAGCCACATTCCTTTCTACAAGCAATCAGTTATTGAGGTGCCGGACAACTGGGACTTCGGAAGATTTTACAATGTTCCGCTTGACGAGTTCATGAAAATAATTGACAACGCAATCCAGAATGGTTACACAGTTTGCTGGGACGGCGATGTAAGCGAAAAAGGTTTTTCTCATTCAAACGGAGTTGCAATCAACCCGGAGGTTGAAAATCTTGCCGGATACGAAGAGAGTGACAGAGCCAAATTCGAAAAACTAAGCACAGAAGAGAAACTAAAAGAGATTTATAAATTTGACAAGCTCTACCCTGAAGTTAAAGTTACTCAGGAGATACGTCAGAGTGGTTACGAGACATTTACCACAACAGACGACCACCTTATGCTTCTTACCGGAATTGTTAAAGATCAGGCCGGCAATAAATACTATGTGACTAAAAATTCATGGGGAACTGAAAGAAACAAATTTGGGGGTTATCTGAATATGTCTGAAAGTTTTGTAAGGGCAAAAAGCATCTCTGTAATGGTGCACAAGAATTCAATACCAAAAGAGATCAGAGCCAAACTTGGCATCTAGTCCAAAACAAGTAATAATGAGCATAAGAAAATCCATTCCCAACAGCATAACTTCCCTGAACCTTTTATGCGGCACCGTTGCCGTAATAATGGCCTTCAGGGGTTATGAACTGTGGGCAATATACTTAATACTTGCTGCAGCAGTTTTTGATTTTTTTGACGGTTTTGCGGCCCGTCTTCTCAAGGCATATTCTCCAATGGGAAAAGAGCTCGATTCACTGGCAGACCTGGTAAGTTTCGGGCTGGCTCCTGCTGCTCTAATTTACATGAGGTATAGCGAACTGGTATCAAAT
>Ga0366819_10114_pt3 | contig 10455 bp, 10 predicted proteins | sample TotcelFGM3001N15_FD_207091 | JGI IMG/M metagenome (GOLD analysis project Ga0366819, IMG submission 207091) | Enriched cells from coal bed in the Powder River Basin, Montana, United States - Total cells FGM rep3 HSBNCT.FGM.300.1.N15 ... | reverse complement strand
TGCTGCAGTCGAGCCCTCTCGTCCCGGTGGAGCTGACGTCCGTCTTCAGGCAGGCCGACGGCTCATTCGTCGACCTCCTGAACAGGATACGCATCGGTGACGACGTCGCGGTGGCAACCACGGTCCTGAACAGCCGCTGTCATGCGGAGCAGCACGAAGGCTCCGACATCACGCTGACGTGCACGAACAGCCTGGCGGACCAGATCAATCGACGCGAGCTTCATCGACTTGAATCGCGCGAGTATCTCTTTGTGGGCACGGTCGAGGGCCAGTTTGCACTGGAGGGCGACAGGCTGCCGTCACCCCTGAACCTCACGCAGAAGCCGGGCGCCAGGGTGAAGTTCACCAGGAACGACGGGCAGAAGCGATGGGTCAACGGCACCCTGGGTGTTGTGCGCGAAATCGCCCCTCAGAGGCTGAAGGTACAGGTGGGACCCGGCGCAGAGGGACAGGTGCATGACGTGCAGCCGGTCACATGGGAGACCTACAAGTACCGCTACGACCGCACCAGTGACCAGATAGTGGCGAAAGTGGCCGGTACGTACACTCAGTATCCGCTGATGCTTGCCTGGGCGGTCACCATCCACAAGAGCCAGGGCAAGACGCTTGACAACGTTCTGGTGGACCTGGGCGCTGGAGCCTTCGCATCCGGGCAGACCTACGTTGCGCTCAGCCGCTGTCGTTCCCTTGAGGGCATTCGCCTGGCGAGGGCCATCCGGCCGACAGACATCATCTGCGACCCCGTCATCAAGCGGTTCTACCTGGCCCTCGCCGACACGCTCGACCCCTCAGCGTGACTTCGCGTGCCCAGGCATTCCGGGGACACCAGCCGGCCGGAGGCCGGGGCTGGCGGACTTGCGGGTTGGACAGCCGTCAGACGGGGCTGACAGAAATGTGGGGACACCATCTGTACGTGGTTCTGTTCAGGGAAGGCCGACCAACTAAGCCAAGCCATGTCAGGTACGGTCTTTCCCATGGTGTCCCCGCATTTCGCACGGGTTACGGGTTGCGAGTTAGCGAGTTCGGGGTTGCGAGTCTCACAGCCAATGGCTTCCACGTTCAAATTCGGCGTTCGGCGAGGTCCAGGAGCCCCAGCTTGTGCAGCTTCAGCTTCAGGACACCGGATATGCGTGCCATGTCTCCCGACTTCCACCTTGGGCGAGGTGATTGATTGCATGAGTGGCCGCAGTTACTATAGGAATGCTGATATCCCGGAGGTGAACTCATGGCGTCATCTACGTCCCCCTTCAACAGGATGGTGAGAGCGGCCAGACTTCAGCCGGCGCTTTACGAGGAGGTCGAGGCCGACAAGACCGCGACCGGCCAGGCGTTGCTGGTGGTTATCCTGGTGAGTGTGGCCACGGGCGTCGGGCACGGGCTGGAGGCCGTGCTCATCAGCGGCGGCGGTCGCTTCATCTACGGATTGTTGTTCGGAGTGGCAGCCGCAATCACAGGTTGGCTACTCTGGGCGTTGTTCGCGTACATCATCGGGGTCAGCATCCTCAAGGGGCCGCAGACGTCCTCCACATGGGGTGAGTTGCTCCGCACCATGGGATTCGCCAGCACGCCGGGACTGCTGCGCGTATTCGCGTTCATCCCGGTGGTCGGCGGCGTCATCGCCTTTGTCGGCTCCGTCTGGCGACTGATAGCCACCATCATCGCCGTACGGCAGGCCCTCGACTTCTCCACATGGCGGGGCATCATCGTCACCTTCATCGGCTGGGTGCTGTACATGGTGCTCATCTCACTGATGCGCATGCTGGCGAGCGGCATCACGCCTACGCTTCTGTAGTTGAGGATTTCCGGGTTCCCGGAATTCGTGCGGAATCTCACGGACGTGCTGCTCGTGGCCAGTGTGCCCGTCCGTGTAAGCCGGTGTTCTTCTCGGGGGGGGAGGGAACCCGCAACCCGCAACCCCGGCGCCTCCCCGGAGAACTCAGAACTCAGAACCCAGAACGTCGGCATCCGGCCAGCCAACCCAAAATCCAGGCCTCTGAATCGGGTGGGGTGGGAGACAACACACACATGCGCACCCCTGGCTGTCACACAGGGCGACGGGCGGGACATGTCCCGCCCCTACATTACCCAACACCACCCCACCCGATTCAGAGGCCGGGGTTACGGGGTTGGCCGCCGCAGAGCGGCGGGGTTCACCGGCGAGGCGCCGGGGTTACGGGTTGCGGGTTGGACGGCAGTCAGGCGGAGCCGCGAAATGTGGGGACACCATCTGTACGTGGTTCTGTTAGACGAGGGCCGACAAACTGACCCGAGCCATGTCAGGTACGGCCTTTCCCATGGTGTCCCCACATTTCGCGGTCGGCGGACTACGCGATGGCGCACTCCCTCCCGCGTACGGAACAGTTTCAAACCGCCCCACAGGGGTGCGGCGGCGTGGGCAGTGGATAATGGCGGGCGGACTGGACAGCGTGGACACCACGAGTTCACGACCCCCCTGACGACGGGGAACGGGGGGCATGAGTGGCTCGCATCGCGACGGCGACCGTGAAGCGCGCGCGCCCTCTCAACCGGCAGACTCCTTCTGAACAGTAGCGTTTGACCTCTGCGCGGACCACAGGGTACCCTCGGACAGGGGGCACATACGCCGGCTGCGTACCAGACGTCCCATCTGAACGTGGTTGATGCAGCGTAGAGTGCCGGATGGGGGACACTGTGATGAAGAAGCCCGGCGATTTCTACCTGAGAAGCGTCGAGGACTGCCTCAAAGACCTGGGTTCAAGCGACAAGGGCCTTTCGAACGAAGAGGCCAAGAGGCGGCTCAGTCAATACGGTGAGAATCAGCTTGTCGCCCTGGCGAGGACTCCGCAGTGGCTGCAGTTCCTGTTTCAGTTCAAAGACATCTTCGTCATCATCCTGGTTGTCGCAGGAACGGTTTCCTACGCCACCGGCGATGTGCGTGGCGGTTCGATAATGTTCGCTATCGTGCTCATAGACGCATGTCTGGGCTACTACCAGGAACACAAGGCCGAACGGATCATGGATTCCCTCAGGAGGATGATTGAGTCTCCCGCCAGGGTGTATAGAGATGGGGAACTCAGCGAGCTTCCCCTGGCAGGAATCGTGCCGGGAGACATCCTGCATGTCGAGGAAGGCGACAAGATTCCTGCCGACATCCGCATCGTGGAGTCACTCAACCTGAGGACCAATGACTTCTCCCTGACAGGCGAGTCAATGCCTCAGGACAAACACAGCCGGCCGATAGAGAAGGAATCAGCCCTGGCAGACCGTGACAACATGGCCTACCTGGGTACAACCGTCGCCGCCGGCAATGCACGAGGGGTAGTTGTGGCGACGGGGATGAATACGGAAGTGGGGAGGATAGCGGGTCTGACGCAGGTGGAACAAAAGTCAAAGTCTCCCCTGCAGGTGGAGATCCAGTTCATCGCCAAGTGGATCACCGTCTTTGCCATAGTGATTGGCACCATTCTCTTCGCTGTCATCAAGTGGCAGGGGTTCGGCCTCAACGTGGCTCTCATCTATGCCCTGGGTATCGCCGTTGCCGTTGTTCCGCAGGCACTCCCGATGCAGATCACGGTGGCACTGTCCAACGGCGTAGCACGTCTGGCCAAGAAGAATGCCGTCATCAAGAAGCTATCTTCCGTCGAGACCCTGGGGTCGACGAACGTCATCTGTACGGACAAGACGGGCACGCTCACCAAGAACGAGATGACTGTCAAACACATCTGGTTCGATGGCAATGAGTACACACTCTCTGGAATCGGCTACGAGCCGAAGGGCGACGTACTGGGTTCCGACGGCAAGAAACTGACTGAGGACGAGCTCAAGAAGCTTGAACTCCTCCTTGACGTGGCTACCATGGCATCCAACGCGGAGATTCACGGACCCGATGACAATCACCCGGGCTGGTATCCCGTTGGCGACCCAACCGAGGCCGCCCTGATCACGGCATCGACCAAACTGGGGACGCGCTCCAGCAATGAGGACGAGGAGAACCCGGAACTCCAGGAGTTCTGCTTCGATTCGGAGCGGAAGAGAATGAGCTCCGTCCGGCAGTTTGGCGACAGGAAGGTCCTGTGCATGAAGGGAGCCCTCGGTTCAGTCCTGTCAGTCAGCAGTTTCATCCACCGACAGGGTAAGGCAGTCAGACTCACAGACGAGACCGTCGAGATGCTGAATACGCTCAACGCCGAATACTCGAAGAAGGCGATGCGCGTCCTTGCATTCGGATACAGGGAACTGAAAGACAGAGAAAACGAATATGAGGTGGAGGAAACGGAGAAGGAAGCCATCCTGTTGGGCCTGATGGCGATGAATGACCCTGCCAAGGAAGGCGTCAGAGAGGCAATCGAAGCCGCTCACGAAGCACACATCAAGACCTTCGTGATGACAGGCGACCATGCCATCACGGCACAGGCTGTTGGCCGTCAGATTCATCTGTCTCCGGACAACAAAGAGGCCCCCGTAATCACCGGAGAAGAGCTGTCCGGAATGGATGACACACAGCTCACGAAGACCATGCAGGGCAGCACCTCGCTCATCTTCTCCAGGGTCTCCCCGGAAGACAAACTCCGGATAGTCAAGATACTGAAGGCCTCAGGGGAAGTGGTTGCAGTGACGGGTGATGGCGTGAATGATGCCCCGGCCCTGAAGAGTGCCCACATCGGAGTTGCAATGGGTGGCATCGGCACCGATGTTGCCAAGGAGGCTTCCGAACTCATACTGCTGGATGACAGCTTCTCAACACTTGTGTTTGCCATCCGGGAAGGGCGCACCATCTACAACAACCTGAAGAAGACCGTTGTGGCTTCTCTGACCACTAACGCAGCGGAGCTGACCATCGTCCTCATGGGTCTGGTTGGGGCAACCCTGTCCGGCTGGCCAATCCCGATCCTGGTGGTGCAGATACTCGCCATCGACCTGCTGGCGGAGATTCTGCCGCTCACCGCTCTCACCTTCGACCCGGGCTCGAAGGACGTGATGACCTCGCACCCTCGACGCCAGAATGAACACATCCTGAACAAGCGTATTTCCCTTGAGATTCTGTTCCTGGGAGTGCTTATGGGAGGTCTTGCCTTCGTGAACTTCGTGCTGTTCATGGGGCGCACGGGCGCTGAACTCACCGTGACCCATGAACTGTACGCGAGAGCCACCACCTTGAGCTATACGACGATAGTCTCCTGTCAGTTCGCCAACATCATGTCCAGGAGATATGCCTTCGATTCAATCTTCAACAGCAACTTCTGGAGCAACAAGAAGATGCTGGGCGCCATCGCCATCTCGATTGGACTCATCCTGACAGCGATATACACGCCTTTCAGTGGCTTCTTCGGCTACGCCCCTTTGACCATGACCGATTGGGTATACGTCCTTGCCGGCGTAGCCGTGTTCCTGGCGGCGCATGAGATTATCAAGACGTTCAAACGCTCCAACAGGAAAGTGGCTGCACTGACTGCGTGAACCGCCGCACCCGGATCGCTTCGTACTGGCGCCACATGGATTGGAGAGAACCACGACGGGCCTCCAGGCCGCGCCGGCATCGACGACGGAGGGAAGACCGGTCTGTTTACGGCAGCCGAATTTCAGGCTAAAATACGTTTGCTCGCGGGCGGTTAGCTCAGTGGTTAGAGCGCCTGCTTCACACGCAGGAGGTCACTGGTTCAAGTCCAGTACTGCCCACCACCCCACTCCCCTGCGTTCTCTCTCTCGCTTCCGCTCCAAAATGTCCGTTACACGTTTCGGCCCAGGGCCGTTGTCTGTTCACTCCACGGCAATACGAATGATTTCGTTGTCGTAGTCAACCACGCGCACGGGACGTCCTACCGAGGACACGAATTCGGCTACCGCCTTCTGTACGCCCGGTGAATAAGAATCGTGTACGAGAATGGTCTCTCCCCCACGGATGACCCGGCTGAGTCCCTCCAGCACGGCTGCGGACACCTCATAGGTGTCGACATCCACGAAGGCGACGCAGAACCCTTCTTCGGTGAGAATGTCCGCGCCGGCAATTGTGTTCCGTGCATCTCCAACTACCAGCCTGCAGCGGGAGAGCACGCCATGCCGAGCGACATTCTCCCGCCACGTTGCCTCATCAGACTTGCACGAACCGGCCCTGACCCATGAATCGAGTTCGCTCTGGGCGGGCGGAAGACCCTGGAACCACTCGAACGTCCAGACAAGCTTGTTGCGGCGCGCGGCAGCCTTCGTCAGACAACAGGTGCTCAGACCCTTGTAGGCCCCTACCTCAACGATGTTGGGCGACCGCGACCTGGAATTCATCACTGTGTCCCACAGCAGCGCAAGTGAAAACGGACTGACCAGTCCGGGGACGCCGAAGTACAAGCGCGGCACGAGGAGAGGATGACGCAGCACAGCCACGTGCGCCCGCAGGGCGCGCCTCGGGCGTTGCAGCCAGAACTCCAGATACCTGTCAGGCCTGAGACGATTGACTACCTTCGCCGGAATCATCATACGCGCCTCACAGTTGCGCACCACCAGGACGGCTCACGCACATTCTACAGCGCATCGGTCCATCTCCCACGTCGGCGTGAGCGATCGACGCGCCCTCAGGAAAGCGTTGCGATACTGACGACGCCCAATGTGGCGAGCATGACGATGATGCCGGCGCAGACCACACCAATCGCAACCGCGATGAACGAGCGTTTCCACTCCATGGCGAGCAGCCAGCTCAACACCGTACCGGTGTAGGCGCCGGTTATCGGCAAAGGAACGGCAACGAAGAGCATCAGTCCGAGCAGGCCGTACTTCCTGACCTTCGGCTCCCCATGCCTGCGGACGCGCACCAGATAGTCGTTGAAGTGCGGAATCCGGGTGAAGACGGACTTGTAGAACCACGACAGCGCCAGGCGCGTCGGGAAGAAGATGAGGATGTTCGTGGTCACCGCCACTACGAAGACGAGCCACGGTTCCAGTCCAAGCGCGATGCCAAGAGGTATGCCGCCTCTGAGTTCACTCACGGGGACTACCGTAGTGAGTATGACGAGAAGCGCGTCGTGCATCAGCGACCTCCTCCGCCATCGACCCCACCAAAACGCCGGCTGCGCGCCGCAAACGCCGCGAGCGCAGCATCAAGCTCCTGCTCCCCAAAGTCCGGCCACAGCACGTCGGTGAAATGCAGCTCCGCGTATGCGGACTGCCACATCAGGAAGTTGCTGAGGCGCAACTCGCCCCCACAGCGGATGAGCATGTCGACATCCGGCATGCCCGCTGTGAACAGGTTGCGCGAGATGGCCTCTTCGGTCACATCCTCCGGCGTTACTGCCTCCGCGACCAGCGCGCGCGCCGCTCTGACCAACTCATCCCGGGAACCATAGTCGAACGCGAGACACAGAGTGAGGCCGGTGTTGCCGGCGTTCAGCGAGACTGCTGCCTCCACCTTCTGTTGCAGCGCAGGGCTGAGCCGGTCTACCGACCCAACCAGGCGCAGTCTGATATTGTCACGAAGGCAGGTCTGAGCCTCGTCGTCTATCATCGTGCCGAGCAGTCGCAACAGAGCGGCGACCTCGGCGCGGGGGCGACGCCAGTTCTCCGTGGAGAACGCGTACAACGTGAGGTACTGAATCCCTCGTTGGGCGCAGGCGAGCGCCACAGGGTGGATGCGCTCCACGCCCTTGCGATGGCCCATCGTACGCGGCAGGCCATGTTCGCGCGCCCAGCGGCCATTGCCATCCATGATGATGGCGACATGGGCCGGCACTCCCGTCATTCTCCAGCCTCCTCAGTGAACACTTCACTTCCCCGGAATGCCCCCGGCAGGCATCGCAGGAGACCGGACAGCAGCGTGGCGCTGTGCCGGTCGAACGAGAAGGACCGGGAGTTCAGCAACATATCCGCAACTCCGGTGCGCTCCGCGCGGGCGATGATGCGGTCCACCTGCCCCGGCGAGAGGCGTGTATAGATGCCACGGGCGAATGCGCCGCGGCGCAGTTCACGTCCGAGAGCGGACTTCCAGCTACGTTCATATTCGCTCAGCGCGCACGGCGAGAGGTCGCCGCTCTCAAGCGCCCGGCCAACCACTTCCGCCGCCGCCCTGGCCGCGATGGCGCCGAAGTACAACCCTCCGCCGGTCGTCGGTTTCACCTGCCCGGCAGCGTCCCCCACAGCAACGACGCCGTACGAATACGTGCGACGCGGCACCGAAACGGGCACCGGCCGCTGCACGATTGAACCAGGAAGCGCAACGAGCCTCTCCCTCACACCGGAGCGGTCCAGGAATCTCCCGGTCAGCCTCGCAGCAGCACGCGCGCACAGCACGCCAACCCGGACGCGCCGCGCCCCGACAGGCACCAGCCACGCGAAGGCGCCGGGCGCCAGGTCCGGCAGGAAATGAACCTCTGTCTCCGGAACTCCGTCCATCTCCACTTCCGTGTGGGCGCCAACAAGGAACCGGCCGGAAGCGGGCAGACCAACCTGTCGCGACAGGCCGGGGGACACGCCGGCGGCCAGGATGAGAGCCCGGCAGGAGTACCTCTCGGCTGCGCCCTCGCACAGGCCCACCACCTCAACGGTGTCGCCCGCCCGTGCGACACGAGTCACAAGCATCCCTTCGCGCAGCTCCGCCCCCGCGGCGACCGCCCGCCGGCGCAGTCGCTGCTCCAGCAGAGCCCTGTCGAGCACGTATGCCTGGATTTCGGGCGACGTCACTCGCATGCTCGCGCCGGACGGAGACAGGAAGGTCGCGGACCTTGCCTCAGTGAGTATCACATCGCTGTCGACGCCAACGAGGTCCACGTAGGGCGCTCCGACAACACCGGTGCACCCGGGCGCGACAGCATCAGCACGGGTCTGCTCCAGAAGCAGCACTCGATGGCCGGTCGCAGCGAGCAAGGAAGCCGCATAGCTGCCGGCCGGGCCGGCGCCTATCACGGCGACATCATAGTTGCGATTCACACAGTGTCCAGACAGCGACCGCAGTCAGATTGCGTCGACTACATGCTAGTATAGCGTTCAACGCGGGGCAACCGTGCAGAGTCATGCTGATCCTGGGGCACGTGGGGATTACCTTCGGAGTCGCACTCGCGGCAGAGTCCCTCTCCTCACGCACTGACCCAACACACGCCGGGCACCAGTGCGGACTGCTCGCGCGCCTGAGATACGCAACCGCGTCACTCGCGAGGCGAATCGACCTCAGGATACTGCTGATTGGCACCCTCTTGCCGGACATCATCGACAAGCCGCTCGGCTATATCCTGCTTCCCGGCGTATTCGGCACAGGCAGGCTCTTCTGCCACGCGCTCATCTTCCCGATTGCTCTTGCAGCCGCGGGCGTCTGGCTCTACCGCGCGCGGCGAAGCACCCACCTGCTGGTGCTCGCCTATGGAGCAGGGATGCACCTGCTGCTCGACGCCATGTGGCGGACGCCATCCATCCTGTTGTGGCCACTCGCCGGGCCGATGCCCCGGGGCGACGCGGCGGCGGGAGAGTGGCTCGCAAGAATCATCACCACGCTGCTGACCAACCCGGCGGCGTACCTGACCGAGATAGCGGGTGTTATACTGCTCGTGCCACTCCTGTGGGCGATCCTTCGTGGTGCTGGTCCGGGGCACTTCATACGCTCCGGGGATGTGAACTGAATGGCGAACAGGTGGCTGGTTCCGGTTGCCAGAGCGCTGCTCCTGGGGGCGATGCTGTGCGCCGGCCTGGGAGTGACCGCGCAGCCGGCAGCAGCCCTCAGTCTGAACCCGCTGGACTACTACTCCTACGACTACTACATCGTACTGAGCCACACCGAGGTCGAGCCGGGCGAGTCGTTCTCGGTGACTGCCTCCGCGTCGGTGCGCTGCACCAAGGACCTCCCATTTGGAGTGAGAAAGGCAGACGTCCGATTCAAGGTACTCGCCCGCAACAGCTCGTCGGGTGATGAGCTGACGCTGCTGGAGCGCTACGATTTCACGGTCGACAACGTGCCTGACTGGGCGGGAGATGAGTTCTCCACCACCGAAACCGTGGACCTGGCGTTCCCCGCGGGGACGACTCCCGGCTCGTACGCTGTCAGCGCTCGACTCGAATACCTGAGCCTGGACGGATGGAACGTGACGAGCATGGTGCCCTCGTCAGCGCGCACCATGGGACTGGGTTCAATCGTCCTTGCCCTGCCTGACGAGACTCCCCTCCCCCCACCAACTCCCCAACCGGGCATCCTCATCGTCTCCGTCCTGGGGCATGAGTTCCGGCCGGCCATCGACGCGGACGGCTTCCTGCTGGACGGCCTCAACGCCTCACTCATCGAGGGGCTGCTATCAGTGGAAGCCCAGGAAGGCACTCGCTGTCTGGACGCGTCCGGCTCCCCGCTGACTCACATCTCCGCGTCGCGAGAGCTGTCGCCGAGAGCGCACGAAGGTGGTGCAGTGATATCGGCGTTCTCACTACGTCCCGACGGGGCGCGGTTCAGCCCGTCTCTTCGCATCGGCATCACCTACGACGTCGATGAACTCCCGCCAGATTGCGACGAAGACGACC
>Ga0366819_10470_pt1 | contig 10622 bp, 9 predicted proteins | sample TotcelFGM3001N15_FD_207091 | JGI IMG/M metagenome (GOLD analysis project Ga0366819, IMG submission 207091) | Enriched cells from coal bed in the Powder River Basin, Montana, United States - Total cells FGM rep3 HSBNCT.FGM.300.1.N15 ... | reverse complement strand
CTTTTGCCTCAACAATCTATCATGAAAAAAGTATTGAAAATGAAACAAAAGAACTTCGTCGCCGCGCAAGAAGCTGCGCATAATGACGCCACCGCAAAAGAACAAGAAGATAAGGCTCTCGCTATGGAAAATGCAGCTTCAGCTTTAGCAAATGCAGATGCTTCGATAGCGGCGGCGCCACAAGCTTTACCAAAAAAAGGAAATTGCCCCACGTGCAATAAGTTTTTTAAAAATTTAGAAAAACATATAATAATCCACTCGGGCGAACAACCTTTTGCATGTCCTCATTGCGACCATAGGTGTAATCGCGCATCAAATATGACACTTCATGTAAAAAATATGCATAAAGCAAAGTATTCACCGCAAAAAATAGACTTAAAAGATTCAGCTTCTGTTGCAGCTCCCGCTGCTCAAAAGGATTCTGCTTCTATGATAGATGATGGCGACAGTTCATCGGCTGCTGCTACGGCAAAGCAACCAGCAGATGATCTTAGTTGCTGCGGAACAAAATTCAAAAATGCTCATGCATTGAATATACATATCGGCAAGTCAAAAGCACATGCATCTCAAGCTAAAAGTGATGCCGAAGAATTAGAAGCTGAAGACGTCTCCCTCTCTGATCAGCCAAAAAGAAAGAAATCAAAACCAAACGTTACTGCTTTGGCCGAAGCAAATCCTGACGCAATCATGTGCACACAATGCAGTCAAGAATTTGAAACGCGTCAAGGGCTCGGTAGTCATATGAAGTATAAACATCCTGCTGCAGCCGAAGATAATAGTGCATCTGCACAAGACGATCAAGCAGAAACTGAAGCAACCGAATTTCCGTGCACGCACGATGGATGCGAAAGAGTTTTACCAACTCTGAGAGGCTATAATAACCACATGCGCACACATAAAGACGCACCCGCGGCATTAGAAGAGTCTGCAGCACCTAAATTTAAATGTACTCACGATGATTGTGAGCGAGGTTTTAATAGACAGCAAGATTTAACGAAACATATGAACAGCCATCTTAAGAATAAGAGATGGTTTTATGTCTCTGAAGAAGAACAGGATGGGGATGATGCACCTCAAGCAGAGCAACCATCAAAACCAAGAGTAGCTGCCACTGCAGCTGCTGCTGCGTTAAAAGTAAAAACAGAATTTCCTTGCACACACGATGGCTGCACTCGATCTTTTAAAAATGCTGCCGGTTTAAAAGACCATGTGTGGAAAAGGCATGACTGGAATGCTGCCGCTGCAGCTGCTGCGTCAAAAGTAAAAACAAAAGAATTTTCTTGCCCTCACCCAGGCTGCACTAGAGCTTTTGGAAAAGTAGGCGGGTTAAAGACGCATCTATGGCAAGCTCACCCTGCAGCAATCGAAGATGATTCAGCATCAGCAGCTTCTGCAGAACAAACCGCTGCAACTGCAGGAGTTCCTTGCACATTTAAAGACTGCAAAAAGATTTGTAAGGGCGAGAGCGGATTAAAAAGACACATTGGCAAACTGCATAAAAAATCGGCTAGTGCAAAAGCTGATTCGGATTCAGATGATGCAACACCGCTCGCACAGCAACTGAAATCAAAAGAAGCTGCAGAAGTTACACCTTCAAAAGTCAATAGCGAAATCAATGCTTTAGAACAAAGGCTTGCAGAGAACAAGAAAATAGAAGAAAGACTTGCCAAGCTAAAACAATTTAAAGCTCTGCAGGAAATATTATATCCCACAGGCAAATAACATTTTATTTTTTTAAAATAAGAGCACAAAAATATTAAATTAAGAAAGAATCTTTCATGGTAAAAAAAGCTTTTGCAGTATTGAGCTTAATTTTCAGTTTTACAACTAGCTTCAACTTCGCATCGCAATCTACCGCTGTAAAAATGGAAGATGATGGTTATGCTAGCGCCCTAAAACCAATGTCTCAAGAATTTTTAGGTATTGAAGATGAAACCCACAATGCATTACCGCAATTTGCAGTACAACAACATGCTATTGCCGCTTATGCCGCCACACAAGCTCAATCACAAAAAAAAGAAGTCGTTGAGCCATGGCATTCGCTGCCCATGCCGCAAGTTCCATCAAATATCCTTGGTGCAACTGCTGCAGCTCAATACAATCAACCAACTGCCTCAGCTTTAGCTGCCGTAACCCTTGCCACATCACCGCTCAGATGCTCCAAGGGTTGCAATGCAGTATTTTCCACGCAACAAACACTGCAGCAGCATATAGCCGCTCATCAAAGACAAATTGCAGTATTAGTGCATCTAGCTCCGGCAAACGCCAAAACTTCTGCCGAAATAGTTTTAAGGCGATCACAACGGCAGAAAAAGAAAAAAGAATATTCTGATTATGAAGATAATGAGTCAGAAAGCTCAGAAAGTGAAGATGATTGCAGTGATGATGGTGATTCAGATGCAACAGTATATGGTGAGGGAGAAGAAGAGGATGGTGATTCGAGCTCTATGGAAGTTGTAGCCCCTCAAAAGAAAACCAAAAGTAATCAAAAAGCAAAGACTCATCCATGCTCGTGGAAAGGTTGCAAAAAAAGCTTTCCTAAGCCAAGTGCTTTGAAACGACACTTTAGAACTCATACAGGCGAAAGGCCTTTTGCTTGTACTTGGGAAGGTTGCGTTCAAAGTTTTGCTGAAATGGGTAATTTAAAACGCCATATAAGAGTTCACACAGGAGAAAAACCTTATCCTTGCACAAAATGCGCCGATAAATTTGCTCGCTTAGAACATCTGCAGCAACACCTGAAATCAAAGCATTAAAAAAATATTCGTTTTAAGGCCCAATAAAAAAGTTCACACTGAAATGATAGGGGATTGCTCAGAGTAAAATATGCAATTTGATTAATTCGAAATTATTGCAATGTGAATTATAAACATGCTAAGCTTTAATTGTGATCATAAATATCCATGATAATAAAAGGATTATAATGAAGTGTATAGCTAAATTACTCTTAATCACCTTAATTTTTGCTTCAGCCTCTGTATTGAATGCCAAAGATGGGGATGAATGTGATGTAAAACACCCTTATCACCCTATTGTTCAGGATGCCAAACTTATAGCCTCATATGCCAAAATCTGGTGGATCACTGAAAAAATGAAAAAACACGCTTCCGGCGATGCTGATCAACAAAAATTATTAACTGATATTCAGAACAATGCCCATGAAATGAAAGAAAAAGTCATCAATGCTCTTACTCAACGAGTGCAGGAAAAAGCTGTCGAGCTTAATAAAGAATCTCAAAAAAGACAAGTATCCGCACCCGGAGAATTTCCTGAAGAGCCACTGATATTTAAACAGTAATTTAATAGTTTATGAATCAAAAGGGACTTGAGTAAAATCAAGTCCCTTTTTTTAAACTTGATGAATAACGTAAGTAACCACACCCCATACTTCAAAATCCATCTCGCCAGTGATTTCCATTGGCTGATAATGCTCATTATCGGGCATCAAAAATATTTTTTCCTGAATCATGCATATACGTTTCACGGTTAGTTCGCCTGAAATTCGAGCTATCACAATTTTATTATGAGTAACGGGCACTGCTCGATCAACAATCAAAATATCATTTGTTTTAATGCCCGCATTTTCCATTGAATCGCCCTTCACGCGAATAAAGAAAGTTGCGGATGGATGTTTGATTATAAGCTCATTTAAATCGAGTGCTTTATCAATATAATTTTCCGCTGATGAAGGAAATCCGGCAGCCACCTTACCTTCGAGCATCGGAATAGCATAGTAAGTGGTGTGATCCGGAAGATAAATTTCCAGCTTGAGTGATGGCGACTTTTGCTTTTCTTGCAAAGATGCCGTGCGATTTTTTTGTTTTTGTGTGATCAGCATATCAATCCTTATATAAGATATTTCTAGCTTACCACATTTTTAACGAATTGAGCTATAGCCACCCGGAATGCCGTTTTTTGAAAGCACAATCTGCCACAACTGCGTTTTACGCGCTCTAAATAATCCGGCACACATCAACAGATAATATTTCCACATTCTATAGAATCTATCATCAAACTTTGATTGCAATACCGGCCAGTTTTTATCAAATTTTTCAAACCATGCCATCAGTGTTTTATCATAATCAGTGCCGAAGTTATGCCAATCTTCCATAACAAACAATCCTTGATAAGCGTCAGCAATTTGAGATGCAGAAGGCAACATACTGTTCGGAAAAATATATTTTAAAATCCAAGGATCACTCGTTGTATTTGAAAAATTTCCACCAATAGAATGCAAGAGCATTAATCCATCATCTTTTAACGATTGATGAGCAACGCGCATAAAATCTTTATAATTTTTATAGCCTACTTGCTCAAACATTCCCATACTTACTATTCGATCAAATTTTTGGTTTAAGTCACGATAGTCTTGCATAATAATACTGACCGGCAAACCCTGGCACATAGTATCTGCATATTTTTTTTGTTCTTTTGAAATAGTAATACCCGTTACCTGCACGCCATATTTTGAAGCAGCATAGTGTGCAAAACCACCCCATCCACAGCCAATATCTAAAACCTGCATTCCAGGTTTTAGATTTAATTTTCGACACACTAAATCTATTTTATGTTCTTGCGCTTCATCTAATGATTGCGCTTTATTCCAATAGCCGCAAGTATACATCAAGCGAGAATCAAGAGTATTTTCAAACAATGCGTAATCTAAATCATAATGTTGTTCTCCAATTTCAAATGATCGAGCTGGAGATTGCAAGTTGATGAATCTTGCTTTTACTAAATGAGATAGTGTTGTGAGGTTAAATTTTATTTCTTGATGTAAATCTGCCGACATTACTTTATCAAAAAATTGATCAAGCGATTGCACGTCCCACCAACCATCCATATATGCTTCACCAAAACCTAAAGAACCTTGGCTCATCACGCGAGCATACAACGCTTCATTATTAACTTTTATATCCCAAGGGCGAGTGCCATTGATTTGAATATCTGCTTTATTTAATAATTCTTGTGCAAAAATCTTTGGATCACTTTTATTAAAAACAAACAGATGCATACACAAAAGTGCTAAAGTTCCAAGACTAATCAATATTATATTTTTTTTCTTCAAAACCAATTCCTTTTCTTTTTAAAATTGATCATAGAAAAAAGGATTTAAAAAATCAAACTGGCTCTATAAATTGAAGATACTGTTATCTATTGATCAAAATTCTTGCTAAAATATGATTAATAATAATTTATTAACCATAACCAAGTGAACTATGAATCATACAATTATATTTCTCGCATTCTTTTACTCAAGTTCTCTTATTGCTTCAGAACCTTCATCCAAGCAAAAGAATGAGCACAGCACCATACAAGATCATTTATTGCCAAACAAACAAGAAGATTTTAGTATCATTGCAGTACTCAAAAGAAGTCTTCTAAAAACTGCTCCAAGCGAGAATGACTTAGAAGTGCGAGCAACTCATTTATTTCAATTTTTAAAGTCAGCTCAACCGTCCACATCTGAACCAACACCAATAGCAAAACAACAAAGACCCGAACTCTCATCAAAATTATAAATAATAAAAAGATCACTATTGTATTGAAAAAATAAAAAGCCTCAGTTTTCACTGAGGCTTCATTACCTATTTTAAACTATGTTTACTGCACCGTAATATTATCCCAACTTCCTCTGCTCGTGCCCGGAACTAATGCAAGCTGTGCATATGGCACTGGGCCTGGCCCCGGAGTAACAAAAGCCGTTGCACTCCCATTCAAACAATAGTTACTATCAGTGCCGGTAAGATTACGATTTGCCGGATTGTTGCCATTGTTTTTTGCAACATTTCCAACATAGCTATAAAGGGTGGTCGCGGTTAATACAAGATCAAAACCACATGAAGCATTATTAAGTGCTCTATTTGCTTGAATTAATCCCGAACCTGATGCAAACTCAAAGCCAGCAATGCCATTCCCTGTTGCAAATGAGTTTTGAATATCAATTGCACTTGGTGTTATACCGTCAATTAAATAACCATATAAAATATTTCTGCTTGCTTGGCAATTATTGAAAGCACTATTCAAAACAGTATTGGTAAGATGGAATCCTGCTTTTCCGTTGCTATTCGCGATGCATTTTTCAAAGCTTACACTCGTTACAATGTTATTTGGCAATCCAGAAGATGCAGTCACCGTCACAACACCATCTATCGTGTTATTATTAAAGCTGCAACCATCAAACGCTAAATTACTACTGTTTGCAATCGCTGCAGTTACAGCCACACCGAATTGTTGGTTTGTGTTAACCGTGTTGCTATTGCCAAAACTACAATCGACAGCTTTGAACGAATTCACGTTGTCCATTAAAAGTCCACGATGCGTTGAAAGATCCGATACGCTTCCATTATCATTAAAGAAAGAACTCATAAGAGCAACATTGTTGCAACTCATAATATTGCAACCATCAAAAATATTATTATTAAAGAAAGAATTGGTAATCAAAACATTTGCGCATGAATCAATAAGATTATTACCGCAACTAAAAGTAGTAACTTGATCAATCACCAAGTCTTCAACTGATACTGCAAAGAAGCCTACCGCATTTGAATTGCGTATAGAAATATTGCGCAACTTAATATTTTGATGGGGCACACTTGAACTATTTATAGCAATCCCAAATACTCCACCCACAATAGAACCATTAAAAATTTCAATGTTCTTATGAGAAAAACTGCCATCAAAAGCAATACCAAATGCATCGGAATTTAATGTATGCCCATTCAAATCTAACATAATATCATTTGCTAAACTTCCAAGAATAGTGATGAGAGCAGTTTCTCCAGAGAGATCATTCGCTAAGCAATAATGACCAGGAGTTGTGATTATTGTTGGTTGGGTGATTGCAATTGGAGAACAGTGTGATTGAGCTGACAATACAGTAAATGTGCTTGCAAAATCTTCTACAATGAGATCATTCAATGCATCTACTTTACTCACAATCGTAGATTCGCTGAACGCTAAATTATCTAATCTGCTGTTAACATTTTCACAACAGTTATCTAATTTGCTTTCGATTGCTCCCGCCTGTTGGCTAACAGCATTCAATCCTTCAAATACTAAGGCAAAATCAACTTCGAGTGTTTCAGTGATAATATCAATCTTACTATCCAAAGTTGCGCAACAATTTTCCAAAATATTTTGAACTGTTGTTTGCTGAACGCTTATAGAATTCAACGAATCGAATGCTATTGCAAAATCAGCTTCAACAACATTGGTAAGATTGTTAAGTTTCTCATCAACATTTGAACAGCAATTCTCAAGAGTTTTTTGAATTGTAGCTTCATCTGCACGCACTGCGCTTAATTGATTCAGCACGGTAGCAAATTCTGATTCAACCAATGAACTGAGATTATTGATATTAGAATTAATTGAAGAACAGCAATTGTCTAAATTGCTTTCTAATTGGCCATCTTGTGCAACAATAGTATTCAGCACATCGATTACCGTATTAAAACTTTTATCGATAGAATGAGAAAGTTTATCAACTTCACTGCTCAAATCTGAGCAACATTCTTTTATTTTTTTCTCAATACATCCTTCTCCTTTAATGATTTCATTTAAAAGAGTACATAAAGCATCAAACTCAGTTTGAGCTGATTTATCATGAGAAGAAATGCTCGATTTAATTCCAGCCAACCGTGTGAGAATTGCTGATAATTTTTCTGGAATATCTTCAATGCGAGGATCACGCGATGGCACACATGGTATAACTTCTTTTGCATTATTCCCGGTTACTTGAATATTGTATTTTTGCCGATATTGCTCATCTTCTAATCTTTTTGCAAAAATCGATTGCTCAAATCCCCAGAGAACTGAACTTAACAACATAAGTTTAATTATACGCATACGGCACCACTCACTTTTTATAGGATAACTATCACTTTGTATTTACCCTACCTCGCTTTGTGGTCTCGATGCAAGCATTTATGATTTAACTAATCACCTTTAATCACTGCAAGCGGCTTTAATCTTACCACTTTATTTGCAAGGCCTGCTCCTTGGACTACCCTAATCACGTTATCAATGTCTTTATAAGCAATGGGCGCTTCTTCTGCAAGACCCAAATCAGAATTAGATTTAATAATAATTCCCTGAGCTTCTAATTGATTGCGCAACTGCCCGCCATGAACTTGTTTTTTTGATGCGATACGTGATAGTCGTCGCCCGGCACCATGGCATGAAGAGCCAAAAGCAAGGTCCATACTTTCTTGCGTTCCAACTAAAACATATGATGCTGTTCCCATTGTTCCCGGAATAAGCACAGGCTGCCCCACTGAACGATATGCTTCAGGAACCTCTATTCTTCCTGGCGCAAATGCTCGCGTAGCGCCCTTGCGATGCGTAATAACTTCTTTAATCTTGCCATCAATTTCATGTTTTTCTATTTTGCCAATATTATGAGACACATCATATACGGTGCGAACGTTCATTTTCGGACTAATCACCTCATGAAATGCTTCACGCACCCAATGCCCAATCATATGTCGATTTGCCCAAGCAAAATTTGCTGCGGCAGACATCGCGCTATAATACTCTTGCGCTACTTGAGATTTAAAAGGCGCATAAACAAGCTCTCTATCCGGTAAGTTAATGCCCCATTCAGAGATTTTGCTCATCATGATTCTCAGATAATCAGTGCATACTTGATGCCCAAGGCCACGCGAGCCACAATGAATCATAATAACAATTTGATCTTTAGAGAGCCCAAATGCTTGCGCAACTTTATCATCATAAATTTCATCTATGTATTGAATTTCTAAAAAATGATTCCCCGATCCTAATGTTCCTAATTGATCAGCTCCTCTTGTTTTTGCATGATCCGAGACCATTTGAGGATCTGCAAAATCCATTACGCCATTTTCTTCGCAATTATCTAAATCAGACTCAATGCCATATCCGAGCTTCATCATGTGATGCGCTCCTTTTTTTAATATTCGATCAAGTTCATCTGATTTAAAATGTAAATTTCCACCCTGCCCTACCCCAGAAGGAACTTTATGAAATATACGAGTTGCCAGTTCATCTAAATATGGCTTTATTTCTTGGAGAGTAATTGACGCTGCCAATAATCTAATACCACAATTAATATCATATCCTATGCCGCCGGGAGATATTACGCCTCCTTCTTCTATCGCAAATGCTGCAACACCACCAATTGGAAAACCATATCCTTGATGAATGTCCGGCATTGCAAAAGCATACTTTTGAATACCAGGCAACGTAGCAACATTTACTAATTGTTCAAGAGAGCGATCATGCTTAATATCTTGAAACATTTCTTCATTCATAAATACTCGAGCAGGAACTAACATATCTGAACGATATGATTTAGGAATTTCATAGATATTGTCAGATATTTTAATTAAATCATTAAACGTGATATCGCGTTTCATTATGTTCTCCAATCTTTAAAAAAAAATTTACTTAAAAAGCTTACTTTTTGTAACACTAACATAGTATGTTTTTTAAAAAAGTTAAAAAAAGGATGTATTTATGAAAAAACCATTATCTTTTAATTGTATAAAAATTGTGTTCGCATCTATAGGATTGTTTTTACCTCTATCCATATTTTCTATTCCTCAAAACGTTTCCGGACTTGAAATCACGACACAAAGTAAAATCGATATATGTTGCACAACCTTGAGTAGCAAAATTGATAACTTAACTGACACTGTTATCAATGATTTTGCCGACACATTTACAGCGCTTGCAAATATTCAATGTGCAAGTTCATCTTCATTAGAAAGTAAAATTGATGATTGTTGCACAACATTAGATAGCAAATTAGATACCTTAAATACAACTATTATTTCAGATTTTGCGGGAACCTTTACCGCACTTGCTGCAATCTCACAATCAGGCAGCAATGCATGTGCGGCAATTGGCATGAGTTCTGCTGTAAATATAACTGCTCCCGGCAATTACTGCTTAACTCAAGATATTATTGGTGATCTCAGCATCTCTGCTTCAAACGTAACGTTTGATCTTAATTCATTTAATGTTAATGGAACAATTTCAATTCTTGTTGGTTCAGATGTTGTTGTAATAAAAAATGGCAGCATAACAACCATCAATACTCTAGCAATAGATAATAGTGGAACCAACGTTACTATAGAAAATCTGTCTATTGCAACTGCTCCCGGCACAACCGGTAGTCTTCCAGCAGGAACTGGTGGTAACAGCACGGGCATCAATAATAATGGAGCAAATACAACAATAAGAAACTGCATTATAACAGCTGGCGCTGGTGGCGCAGGCGGACAAGGCGGCGCATTGCCCGATAATACTGGCGGATTAGGTGGCAATAGTATAGGGATTAATAACACCGCGATGAATGCTCTTATCACCCAATGTACTATCATTGCTAACAATGGAGGAATGGGGGGCAATGGTTCAGATAGTGAAAATCCGGGAAGCGTAGGCGGCACCGGTGGCGATAGTATTGCTCTTTTAAATACCGCTAACAGCTTAACGATTAATAACTGCGAAGTTTACTCAAGAAATGGCGGCATGGGCGGCGCCGGTGGTGCCGGAACGCCAAATACCGCAGGCGGCACGGGTGGCAACGGCGGAAATAGTATAGGTGTTAGAAATAGCGGAACATATATCGTATTCAATCA
>Ga0366819_10504_pt1 | contig 10858 bp, 6 predicted proteins | sample TotcelFGM3001N15_FD_207091 | JGI IMG/M metagenome (GOLD analysis project Ga0366819, IMG submission 207091) | Enriched cells from coal bed in the Powder River Basin, Montana, United States - Total cells FGM rep3 HSBNCT.FGM.300.1.N15 ... | reverse complement strand
ACCTCTGCAAAAGTCTCAAGTAGGATAGCCGACCTCGGCTGTCCATACTGTATTTAGGCGCAGGCGAGGGCGCCTACGCTACATTTTGGTTCGGAGAGAAAGAGTCAGAGACTTTCGCAGAGGTCTCGACTTTATTTGAAAATAGCTCGCTGGGGCGGGCGTCCCCGCCCGCCGACCGATATGGTGGCCAGGGACGGCCGCCCCACCAACACCAGCCATTGTTCATCTTTCGTTGTGTCCGTGAGGGAATGATCGTTGATATAAGCTAATCCTGGGAAGGGCCACTAGCTGCATGCCCCGTCCTCACCCGGATGGATGTCCTGATAGCTGGGCAGGACTCCCAGGCCGGAGGCGCTCTTCACGGCGCTCAGGATGGCCTGCTCCAGGGCGGCTTCCGCCAACACCCCCACCACGTGCAGATCGGCGTCCACCTCGGGGCGGGCCAGGACGAAAACCGTGTCCCCGTCAAACAGGGTGTGGACCGGGCGAATGGTGCGGGCCAGGGCGTTATGGCCCATCTGGGCGACCTTCTGGGTCTGTTCCCGGGTGAGCCTGGCATTGGTGGCCACCACCCCGATGGTGGTGTTGGGCTCGGCGAACCGCTGCCGCACAATACCCTGGCGAAGCATCATCACCGTGTTGACGAACTCATGACTGTCAGGGGCCCGGCGCGCCCCGGCCAGGATGGTTCCGGTCTCCGGGTCCACCACGTCGCCAAAGGCGTTGACCACCGCCAGGGCTCCCACGTGCAGACCGTGGGGGCCGGTAAGGAAACTGGTGCCCAGACCGGCCTTGGTGGCCTGTTGGATCCCCAACAGCTTACCCACGGTGGCCCCCACCCCGGCGCCGACGCAACCGTCCCCCTGGGGAACGCCTGTAGCGGCCTGGCAGGCGGCATAGCCCATGGCCTTGTCCGGACGCCGCCGGCAGTCGCCCACCGACAGGTCATAGATCACCGCGGTGGGCACAATGGGCACCCGGGTAATGGCCACATCGAACCCCCGGCCCCGCTGTTCCAGATATTCCAAGGCGCCGCCGCCGGCGTCCAACCCGAAGGCGCTGCCGCCGGCGATGCAGACGCCGTGAATTTCCTCCACGATGTGCAGCCCCACCATGGCGTCCATCTGCCGGGTCCCGGCGGCGGAACCCCGGACATCGGCGCTCCCCGTGGTCTGCGGCGGGCAGAGGATGACGGTGCAGCCCGTGAGATTCTCGAAATCACTGGCATGGCCCACCAGGAATCCCTGGACCCGGGTAATCATTGCCGGGGCTCGAACCCGGAGGGTGGCGGGACCATCCGGACGGACCCGCCCGAGATAGTAAGAAGATACAGCACGGTCTCCTCCTCCCGCTGGGCGTTGAATTTCTGGAACCAGGGCAGCCCCGGGACGCCACTGAGAGAGAGTAACTTCTGGGGCAGCGCCATCCGGCTCAGGGCTTGGGGCGACTCCGCCACCCGCGCCATTACCCGGAACACCGTATAACCCTGGGCCGCCAGGTAGTCCGGTTCCTCACCGTATTGCTGCTTGTAGGCGGCAATAAATTTCTGCACCTCGGGGTTGGGGTCCCCGGCATAGTAGGCGTCTGGGAAGATCACCCCTTCCAAGGCCGTCAACTGGGCCGCGGGTACCCTGGCATTGTTCAGGAGATTGGTGCCCAGCAGTTGGATGCCTTTGAGAGGAGTCGCGGCCAGTCCCCCGGCGATGGCGGCCACCGCGGCGGCGTCGTCGGGAATGAACAGGGCGGTGGCTCCCGGTGCGCCTTCCGCCTCGGGCTTGAGACTCTCAGCCAGGGCGGACAGAGTGGGCCCGAACTCCTGGGAGCCGGGGCTGTAAAAAACCTGGGCGGCCAGCTCACCGCCAACGGCCGCCACTTCATCCTGAAAATTCTGGGAAAAGGCGCGCCCGTAAGAAGAATCGGGGTAGAGGACCGCGAAGCGCTTGATCCCCTGGCTCTGCCCCTGGCGCACCACGGCCCGCACCTGCTGGCGGGGCGTCAGGAAGGCCTGAAAAATCCAGTTGCCGGTCTGAGTGAGCCCGTCCTTCTGGGACAGGGCGATGAGGGGAACCCCCGCCGCCTGGGCTGCGTCCGCCGCACTTTGCGCCATCGCCGACGACAAGGGTCCCAGGATGGCCAGCACGCTCTCATCCTGGGCCAGCTCCCGGGTGATGGCGGCGGCATTCTCCGGGTCGGCGCCGGTGTCCCGGAAGACCAGCTTCACCGAGGCCCCTTTGGCCGCCAACTCCATGCCCCGCTGTACCCGGAAACCGATGTTGCTCAACTGGCCGCTCAAGGGCAGGAGGCAGCCCACCACCACCTTGCCCCCGGTGATGAGGCGCTCGGCCCCGGCGGCCTCGGGGCTGTTGGGGAAACGCTCCTTGAGGGTAGCCACCCAGGTGCGCGCCTCCTCCGATTGGCCGGAGTCCTGGGCCAAGCGGGCCAGGCGCAGGAGCAGGGCCGCGCTCATGGGGTTATCCCGGTAAAGGGCCGCCAGTTGCTCCAGTTCCGGAACCGTGGCCTGCTCCAACAGGCGGGTCTTGAGATCCTCAAACCACTCCGGGTCCCCGGAGGACAAATCCTGGGCCGCCAGGCGGAGGCGGGCAAAGGCCTGGGGCACCTGGCCCTGTTTCAAGGCGATCTCGACCATCAGGGCCTGGGTGGAGAACCATAGGGACCGCGGCAGGTCGGTGGCCGCGGTGAGGCTGTCCAACACCTGGGTCGCCTGCTGGTACTCACGCAGCTTGAAGTAAGCCCGGCCGAGGCCGTAACGGGCCTTGAGCCCGGTCTCCGGTTGGGGCTGACGGGCTAAAATACTCTGGTAGTGCCGGAGAGACCCTTGCCAATCCCCCAGGAGACCGGAAATCTCACCTTCCCGGAGCCGGGCGTCCATGGCCCGGTCCCCCTGGGGATAGCGCTCCAGATAATTGGCATATTGCTGATAAGCCTGACGATAAGCCTGACGGCGATAGCTGGCTTCGGCGGCTTGAAAGAGGGCGGTGTCGGTCTCCCGGACCTGGGAGGCCGGACGCTCGGAAGGATACGGGGGCGGCAGGGCGGCGCAGGCCGGCAACAGCGCCAGGAGCAGGAACAGGACAGCGAGATTTCGAACCATAACAGTGGCTTTCCCAGGGTCAGGTTAGAGAAATAACTTGAGGGCAGTTCCTCATGTGCCTATCGGCCCACTCGTAAAGCATGAAAAGTATAGTAGGGCGGGCGTCCTCGCCCGCCACTGTTGGTGGCACAGGTTTGCAACCTGTGCGAACCACCGGCAAGATGCCGGTGCTACCCAAAAAGAGCTTTTCGGGACAGGGGATAACTTCTGATATGAGGCCAGAAGCTCACCCCGTCCGCCTCTCAACAGTTCCTGAAGGGTTGGACCCGGTGTGACGCATCATCGTTAATACACATGACAATTATGCATCAGTGCCCCGGATTTCAGCCCTGCCTTACAAGGCGGGCGCACCCACAGGCGCGCCCGGCAAAAAATATGCGGCGGTGAAACCTGAGGGAGGGGTCCCACAGGCGAGACGCCGGTGTTCCACGCCTCCAGCCCCCTCCTTCAGGCCGCTTGGCCTTTTCCGGCCTTACTTCACTTCCTCGAATTCGGCCTCCACCACGTCTTCTTCGGGCTTTTTGGCTTTCTGTTCGTGGCCATGGGCTGCGCCGGCGCCCGCTCCGGCCCCCGCTCCGGCGCCTGGATCGCCGCCCGGGCCGGCCGCGCCGGTCTTGGCGTACATCTGCTCCGCCAGCTTATGAGAAGCCTTCATCAGCTCCTCACTCTTGGCCTTGATGGCCTCCGGGTCGGTCCCTTCCATGGCGGTCTTGAGGGCGGCGATGTGGCTTTCGATGTCGCTCTTGGTGGCCGCGTCCACCTTGTCCCCCAGGTCGGCCACGGTCTTTTCGGTGGTGTAGATCAGGGTGTCGGCCTGGTTGCGGGCCTCGATCATCTCCCGCTTCTTCTTGTCTTCCTCGGCATGGAGTTCGGCATCCTTGATGAGGTTCTTGATCTCCTCTTCGGACAGGCCGCTGGAAGCGGTGATGCGGATGGACTGCTCCTTGCCGGTGCCCATATCCTTGGCGGAGACTTGGACGATGCCGTTGGCGTCGATGTCGAAGGTGACATCGACCTGGGGAATGCCCCGAGGCGCCGGCGGAATGCCGAACAGTTCGAACCGCCCCAGCGTCTTGTTATCCCCGGCCATATCCCGTTCGCCCTGGAGCACGTGGATGGTCACCGCGGTCTGGTTGTCCGCCGCGGTGGAGAAGACCTGGTTTTTCCGGGTGGGGATGGTGGTGTTGCGCTCGATGATCCGGGTAAAGACCCCGCCCAGGGTCTCGATCCCCAGGGACAGGGGAGTGACGTCCAGCAGAAGGACATCCTTGACGTCGCCTTTGAGGACCCCGGCCTGAATCGCGGCCCCTACCGCCACCACTTCATCCGGGTTCACCCCCTTGTGGGGCTCCTTGCCGAAGATCTCCTTGACCTTCTCCTGGACCTTGGGCATACGGGTCATGCCCCCCACCAGGATAACTTCGTCGATCTCCTTGGCCGCGACCTTGGCATCTTGTAAGGCGCGCTGACAGGGCCCCGCCATCTTGTCGATGAGGTCCGCCACCAGGCTTTCGAGCTTGGCCCGGCTGAGCTTGATGAGCAGGTGCTTGGGGCCGGAGGCGTCGGCGGTGACGAAGGGCAGGTTGACTTCGGTCTCCATGGAGGTGGAAAGCTCCATCTTGGCCTTTTCCGCCGCTTCTTTCAGGCGCTGCAGGGCCATCTTGTCGTTGCGCAGGTTGATGCCCTGTTCCCGCATAAACTCATCCGCCAGGAAGTCGATAACCCGCTGGTCGAAGTCGTCGCCGCCCAGGTGGGTGTCGCCGTTGGTGGATTTGACCTCGAAGACGCCTTCGCCGATCTCCAGGATGGAGACGTCAAAGGTGCCGCCCCCGAGATCGAAGACCACGATGCGCTCGTCCTTCTTTTTATCCAGGCCATAGGCCATGGAGGCGGCGGTGGGCTCGTTGACAATGCGAAGCACTTCAAGCCCGGCGATTTTTCCAGCGTCCTTGGTGGCCTGGCGCTGGGCGTCGCTGAAGTAGGCCGGCACGGTGATTACGGCCTCGGTCACCTTTTCCCCCAGATACTCCTCCGCGGTCTGCTTCATCTTGGTGAGGATCATGGACGAAATCTCGGCGGGGGAATAGACCTTGCCCCGGATGTCGATGTGGGCGTCGCCGTTCTCGGCCTGCACGATCTTGTAGGGCAGAATCTTCAGGTCCCGCTGCACTTCCGGGTCGCTGAATTTCCGGCCGATGAGACGTTTGACGGAAAACACGGTATTTAAAGGGTTGGTGATGGACTGGCGCTTGGCGATCTGCCCCACCAACCGTTCGCCGCTTTCGGTAAAGGCCACCACGGAGGGGGTGGTGCGGGTCCCCTCCACATTCGGGATGACCTTGGGCTCGCCACCTTCCATAATAGCCACACAGGAATTGGTGGTGCCTAGATCGATGCCGATAACTTTAGACATTTATTTCTCCTCCTGAACCGTCGAATCATTTTGACCTGACGTAGTTTCGTTTTGGGTGTTGCGGGCTACCACGACCATGGCCGGCCGCAGCAGGCGCTGGTGCATGAGATAGCCCTTCTGTAATTCTTTGATGACGCTGCCGTCCGGGACATCCGGAGCCTCTTCCTGCATCATGGCGTTATGAAAAGCCGGGTCGAATTGCTGGCCCAGGCTGTCGTGGGTGGTGACGCCGTACCGGTCGAGGGCCTTGATAAAACCCTGGTGTACCATCTCGATGCCTTCCAGCAACGCCTTCGGGGCCTGAAGCTGCCGGCCGTGCTCCACAGCCCGCTCCAGGTTGTCCACCACCGGCAGGAGTTCCTTGACCAGGTGCTCATTGGCGAACTGGAGAAGTTCCGCCCGTTCCCGCTCCTGACGCTTTTTCAAATTTTCCATATCCGCAGCCAGCCGGAGCAGGCGGGCATAGTTCTCTTCGGCTTCCTTGGTCTTTTCCTCCAACTTCTGGCGCAGCTCCGCCGCCTCCCCCAAACTTTCGGGGGACTGAGGGGAAACCCCGGCCGCGGTCTTTTCCTCCTGGGATGGAGGGTCATGCGATCCCGTGGTAAAAAAATCAGATTTGGATCGTCTCATAAAGTCTCTCTCTCCTTGTCATACTGCCACCTACCTATACCAAAGAACACACAAAAGAATATTTTTTTCATTCTGAGCGCAGCGAAGAATCTCTCTTATAAGCGACGAGATTCGTAACGAAGCGGCGCTGCGCTCAGAATGACATGAATATTCATAGTTTTTTGACTGCCTTCAAATTAAACCATATATGAGAGCCTCAAACCCCTGGCGACCGGCTTCTTGAGACCGGCCCGGGGCGAGAAATTCAGGTCTGGCGCTTGGTGAGCAGCTCCGTGACCAGAGCGGCCGTGTACCGCACAATGGGAACCAGCCGGGCGTAGTCCATCCGCATGGGTCCGATGACCCCCAGGCTGCCCAGGGCCGTTTGCTGAGAACCGTAGGAGGTGGCCACCAGGGACAACTGCATCTCCGGGAATTGCTCCTCCGGACTGATAATAATCTGCACTCCCTGGGCCACCATGGTCTGATCCAGCAAGGTGACCAGATGGTGCTTTTCTTCAAAGGCCCTGAAGATGCTCCGGATCTTGTCCACATCGCCGGTGAATTCCGGGTAATCCAGGATATGGCTGGTACCCTCGATGTAGAGCTCTTCGGCCTCGTCTTTTTGCAGGGCCTGCCGGCTGAGGCTCAGGGCCTGGGACACCATCTTGTCGAACAGGCTCTTTTCTTCCTCCATCTTGGCCAGGATCCGCCGCCGGGACTCCCCCAAGGTCAGGTTCTGGCAGAGCTCATTGAGATACCGGCTGAAGCGGTCCAGCACCTCCTGGGAAAAACGGCTCTTGGTGCGCACAAACCGGTTCTGGACCTGGTTGTCCTGGGATACCAGGACCGTCAACACCCCGTCGCCGCTCAGGTTGATGAACTGGATATGCTTGAGGCGTATGCCCTGGGGGCGGGGGCCCAGCACCAGGGCGGGATGTCCGCTCACCAGGGAGAGCACCCGGGAGGCCTGGCGGAATAACTCCTGCGGCTCATGGGCCGGCGGCGCGAAGGCGTCCTGGATCTGCTGCTGCGTGGACCGGCCCAATGACTGGATGGGCAGGATCCGGTCCACATAATATCGTAAACCCTGGGGCGTGGGGATCCGGCCGGCCGAGGTGTGGGGCTGGTGCAGGTAGCCCCGCTCTTCCAGGTCCAGCATGAGGTTGCGGATGGTGGCCGGCGACAGGTTCAGGCCCGAGGTCTTGGCCACAGTCCGCGACCCCACCGGTTCCCCGGTAACAATGTACTGGGCCACCACGGTTTTAAGGACCCAGGTATCTCTCTCCCCCAGGACTTCCATGACGCGATTCTGTTCCATTTTCAACCTTATAAGTTAATAAGAACACTTGGATTTGTCAAGCGAGGTCAGGGATTTTCTCCAGGTGAAACAGATCCGGTTTTCTCGGACCCGGCATCGGGGGATAATCAGTGACCCAGGAGGACCGGAAGCTGGCAAAAAGATCGCGGCCCGGCGAGGATCATAGGCGAAATGACCCCGATTCGGGATAGATATTGATTTTATAAAATCTTCGCGGTAATGTTTAATTTGTTTAAAGAAGTTTCGATCAAACTTTGCCTCAGCTGAAGGAATTGGGAACAGGATTGTACCTTCTCAACCGCAGGTAAATTATGGGCGCTTACCTAACCCCGAAGCCTGATGGTTATTGCTCACCGGCTGCATCAAGGCCATTTTCTTGGAGGGACCATGAAATCTTACCAATCACTCGGTTTCGGCCCGGCTGAACCATCCCCCGCAAGACCCCGCTCCGTCAGGCATCCTTGGCTCCTTTGCGGGCTGTCGCTCCTGCTGCTGGCCTTTTGTTTTGCCACGGCATTTCTCAGCCCCGCCGTCGCCGCCGACGGCGACCTGGACCCCAGCTTCATTACCGGCCCCGGGCCATACGCCGGGATACAAGATATCCCCGAAATCAAGGGGCAGGTCAATTACCCTACGGTTACCGGCTCGCCTCTCAATGGCTACTCTCTGGTCTTCGGCCAATTCGTCGCCATAACCGAGAGTGGATTTTACCGACCCGCCCACTGCATTACTCGCTTGACCAACACCGGGATACTGGATACCACCTTCATTAACGCCTCAATCGCGGGCGGGATCCGCAGCGTCTACATCTATCCCGCTGATGACCCCAACTTCCCGAACAAGATTCTCATCGGCGGCGATTTCATTGCATCTTCGGGCACCTATTATTCCCCAAGATTTGCCCGCTTGAACGCCGACGGCTCCCTGGATATTACCTTCCCCCAGACCTTCATCGGGGAAGGAGCGGTAAACTCCATCGCGGTGCAGGGCTCCGGGAACGCCGCCAAGATCCTGGTGGGCGGCTGGTCCATGATGCCGACCGAGCTTGATGACTTTACTGGCCACTTCTGCAGCCTGGTCCGCTTTAATTACAACGGTATCCTGGATAGCACCTACACCCACTGGAGCGCCCCCGGCGGGTATATCAGCGACATCAGGGTCAACGATCCCTTATTTCCCAGTGACGTTCTCATCTTCTGCACCTACCCCAAAAACCCCGACGGGACGAGCGGCAATTATTATATGCTGCGCCTCAACGCCAGCCTTAACCTGTCGTCGCCCCTGGCCTCCATCGGGGATGAAACGGTGGACGGCCCCATCTTCAGTATGGCCCGGCAGAGCGACGGCAATTATGTGATCTGCGGCCAGTTTCAGAAGGTCTATAACTTTGGCTCCTGGGTCTCCAAAAACCGCGTCGCCCGTTTGGGGTCAGACCTGAGGACCCTGGACACCTTCTTTAGCGTCGGGGTCGGCCCCAACGATATGGTGGAACAGATCAGCCCCATGTCCCCAACCGATGACCGGATGGTGCTGGCGGGCAATTTCAGCACCTGGAACGGCGTCCCCCGGGGTTACCTGGTGCGCCTCAATGCCAACGGGGCGCTGGATACCACCTTCACTAGCGCCATCGGGGCCGATGACCGCATTATGAAATTGATTTGGTTCTCTGGCGGTACCGGCGGCCTGATCTATGGCTATTTTCGCTCCTACAACGGCCAACCCCGGGGCGGCATCGCCGGCATAGATGGCAACGGCAATCTGGTGGGCACCTATGCCAACCTCACTGCCAACCTCGGCTTTCCCGGCATGGTGGCCTCCCTGGCGACCCAAAGCGACGGCAAGATCATCATCGGCGGCCCCAAATTTAACGGGGCGGGCGGCAAATACCGCGGCGGCTTTGCCCGGCTCAACCCCGATGGCAGTCTGGACACCTCTTTCAAAAGCGGGGTGAACGGCTGGGTGGAGGGTGTCGCCCTCCAGGCCGACGGCAAGATCCTGGTGGCCGGACATTTCGGCCAGTGCCAGGGTTATGCCCGCAGCGGCCTGGCCCGGCTGAACCCGGACGGTTCCCTGGATACCGCCTTTAATCCTAAACTGGGCGCCGACATAGTCCACCAGGTGGTGCCGTTGTCCAATGGACAGATGATGATCACCGGGTACTTACAAAACTCAGTTCCCGCAATCCGCCTGAACAGCGACGGCACCCTGGACCCCAGCTTCGACGCTTCCAGTTTCAGCATCTCCGGGAGCGAGGGTCTTAACGGCAGGCGGCTGGCGGTGGCGGGCAGTAATTATGTCGTCGCCGGCACGTATAATGGATTCTCCAAGGGGTTTCTGGTCCGCCTCACCAACAGCGGCGGGGTGGACCCCGGCTTCGGCCCCAGCAATACCCCCCCGCTTCACATCCAGACTATGGACGGAAATGTCGAAGACCTGTTGCTCCAGCCCGACGGCAAGATCGTGGTGAGCGGCGGATTTTCCCACATTATCGACGGGACCGGAACCCCGCCGGCGCGGCGCGCCATCGCCCGGTTCTCCGCCAACGGCTTGCTGGATAACACCTTTACCCCAAGTCTGGTCCCGCCCATCGGCGCCAATACCATCGTGCTCACCGCCATGGCCCGGCAGCCCAACGGCAAGATCCTTGTCGAGGCGAATTTTTTAAATTACCTGGGCAATTATAACTATAATTATCTCGGCACCCAGATAGCCCGACTGAACCCCAACGGTTCCCTTGACTCCTCCTTTACCCTGGGAAACCCAGCCGGTGGCGGCTATTGGCTCAGCGCCGGTAACAGCATCCTGCGCCTGCCCAGCGGCAAGGCCCTCATCGGCGGATGTTATATGACCTACAGCGGCACCCCGGCCTGGTCGCTGGTCCGGATCTTTGCCGGCCCGGGGAATTTTAGTCCGGGAGCGTTATACCTGTTGTTGGAAAACTAGCGCCCGGAAAACCGGGTGCGGTAGGCCCATACAGGGGCTCAATTCCCCTACCGCTGGCAGCGGTGGCGGATGCTTTGGCCTTCCACCATATAGACCACCTGCTCGGCAATGTTGGTGGCGTGGTCCCCTACCCGCTCCAGATTGCGCACGATATTGATCTGGCTCTGGCTGGGCAGGATGGCCCTCGGGGCCCCGGCCATCTCCCGGAGCAGGTCCTGAATAATGGCCTGGTCCAAGGCATCCACGTCGTCATCCGCCAGACAGACTTGCCGGGCCAGGTGGCAATTGCTCCGGAAAAAAGCTTCCAGGCTCTGGCGCATCATCTCCTGGACGCTTTGCGCCATGGTCGGCAGACTGGGGTGAATGGCCCGGGGCGGCAGGTGCTCCAGGCTGAGAACCTCTTCGGCGATGTTGGTGGCGGAGTCGCCGATGCGCTCCAACTCGGTAATAATGTGGTCCA
>Ga0366819_10499_pt1 | contig 10991 bp, 9 predicted proteins | sample TotcelFGM3001N15_FD_207091 | JGI IMG/M metagenome (GOLD analysis project Ga0366819, IMG submission 207091) | Enriched cells from coal bed in the Powder River Basin, Montana, United States - Total cells FGM rep3 HSBNCT.FGM.300.1.N15 ... | reverse complement strand
TCATCAACTCCCGGTTCAATTGAAAGCTGACGGATAACTTCATAAGAGAAACTCTCATAATCTGTTCCGCCATGGTTTGCATTTACCAGTGCTTCGCAGTAGTCGTTAATCATGTTCTGAACGTCTACATCTATTCTCTCGCCGTAAAGGGCATTCCGCCTTCTTGTATAGATAACCTCCCTCTGGGAGTTCATTACGTCGTCATATTCGAGGAGTCTCTTACGGATTCCGAAGTTATTCTCCTCTACCTTTCTCTGTGCACGCTCAATTGATTTTGAGAGCATTGAATGCTGAAGAACCTCTCCCTCCTTGAGACCCATTCTGTCTACAAGTCCGGCGATTCTCTCAGAACCGAAGAGCCTCATAAGGTCGTCCTCCAGTGAAACATAGAAACTTGAAGTTCCGGGGTCCCCCTGACGACCGGCACGTCCTCTCAGCTGACGGTCAACACGCCTTGAATCGTGTCTTTCCGTACCAATGATTGCAAGACCGCCTGCCTCCTTAACTCCGGCACCCAGCTTGATGTCTGTACCACGACCCGCCATGTTTGTGGCTATGGTTACTGCCGAAGGCTGACCAGCCTCTGCAACAATCTCGGCCTCGCGGGCGTGCTGTTTTGCATTCAGTACATTGTGCTTGATTCCCCTTATCTTTAGCATTCTGCTCAGGAGCTCAGACACCTCAACGGATGTGGTACCTACCAGAACCGGACGGCCTGCTGCAGTCAGCTTTACTATTTCGTCAATAACCGCATTATACTTCTCTCTCTTTGTCTTGTAGATAAGGTCATCCATATCCTTCCTTGAGATAGGACGGTTTGTTGGGATAACCACTACATCTAGCTTGTAAATTGACCAGAACTCACCCGCTTCTGTCTCGGCTGTACCTGTCATACCCGAAAGTTTGTGGTACATTCTGAAATAGTTCTGAAGAGTGATGGTTGCGAAGGTCTGGGTTGCAGCCTCCACCTTTACGCTCTCCTTGGCCTCAATTGCCTGGTGAAGTCCGTCTGAATAGCGTCTTCCCTCAAGAATACGGCCTGTCTGTTCGTCTACAATCTTTATCTTGTTGTCCATCACAACATACTCAACATCCTTTTCGAACATTGTGTATGCCTTTAGGAGCTGATTTACGGTATGAACGCGCTCGCTCTTGATTGCGTAATCTGCAAGAAGCGCATCTTTGGCTGTAAGTTTCTCCTCAGGAGTTATGTCTCTCTTCTCCATCTCTGAAATCTCTGAGCCAATGTCAGGAAGTATGAAGAATCTGTTGTCGCTTACACTCTTTGAGATAAGTTCGTGACCCTTGTCTGTGAGCTCTACAGATTTCTGTTTTTCTTCAATAACAAAGAAGAGTTCATCTGTGATGATATGCATCTGTTTGTTATTGTCCTGCATATAGTAGTTCTCTGTCTTGGAGAGAATCTGCTTCATGCCTGCCTCGCTCAGGTATTTGATGAGAGGATTGTATTTTGGCAATCCCTTATGTGCTCTGAGCAGTAACTTTCCGCCTTCGGTTTCGTCACCCTCTGCAATTTTTTTCTTGGCTTCATTCAGGAGCTGAGTTACCAGATTTCTCTGGGCGCTGTATATTCTCTCTACGAATGGTTTGTATTCGTTGAACTGCTGGTCATCACCCCTTGGAACAGGTCCGGAAATAATGAGAGGTGTTCTTGCATCGTCAATGAGGACTGAGTCAACCTCATCCACAATTGCATAATGGTGCTTTCTCTGAACCAGGTCTTCCGGATTGATTGCCATATTATCGCGCAGATAGTCGAAGCCAAACTCGTTGTTTGTTCCAAATGTAATATCTGCCTTGTATGCATATTTTCTTGATTCCGAGTTGGGTTCATGTTTGTCTATGCAGTCCACTCTCAGTCCGTGGAACTGATAAAGAGGTCCCATCCACTCCGAGTCACGTTTTGACAGATAGTCATTCACCGTAACCACATGAACACCTTTGCCGGCAAGTGCATTCAGGAATACAGGGAGAGTTGCCACGAGAGTTTTACCCTCACCGGTAGCCATCTCTGCAATTTTACCCTGGTGGAGAACAACACCACCAAAGAGCTGTACATCATAATGTACCATATCCCAGACAATCCTGTTTCCGCCTGCAAGCCAGCTGTTTTTCCATATAGCCTTCTCTCCGGAAATTGATACAAAGTCATGTTTGGCAGCAAGGTCCCTGTCAAGGTCCCATGCAGAAACTTCAATTTCTGAGTTCTCCTTGAAGCGGCGGGCAGTAGACTTCATAATTGCAAATGCCTCGGGAAGCACATCAAGAAGAGCCTCTTCAATAAGTTCATCCACTCTCTTGGTGAGTTTGTCCACCTCTGTTGCAAGCGCCTCTTTTTCAGAGACATCAATCATCACATCTTCGAGTCTGGATCTGAGTTCTCTCTTTCGCTCCTCATCCTCTGCTATTCTTGCAGCAATGACGCCCTTAAGACGTAATGTCTCCTGCCTGAGCTCATCATTTGTCAGTTTATCAATCCTCTCGTATGCCTCGTGAATTTTTGTCACGAAAGGCTGTATCTCTTTTAAGTCTCTGTCTGCCTTGGTTCCGAAGAACTTCTTTAACAGACCCGTAATTAGTGCCATGTATGCCGAAATTATTATTGTTACTTTTGACTAACTTGCAAAGATAAAAAAATAGAGAGAAACATCGTAAATTTGCGGAGATTATCTCATTAAGATTCCAATATGAAAAGACGTGTAGTTACAAGTGAAGATGGTTCAAGGACACTTTCCCTCACCGATGCAGATGAGTCATACCACTCAATGTTTGGTGCAGTAACCGAGAGCAGGCATATCTATACAGGGGCCGGCCTTGAATATCTGGTGAGCACTCTTGGTGAGGATAAAAGCATAAGAATTCTGGAAATTGGGTTTGGAACCGGGCTCAACTGCCTGCTGACTGCTCTGCACGCATATGAGAACCCTGCTGTTTCTTTACATTACACAACAATTGAAAAATATCCGGTAACTCCGGAAGAGATAGAGATGCTGGACCACCCCTCTCTCTTTGAAAAAACCAGACATAAGGCAAAAATTCTTTCAGCTGCAATTCACGGCGCAGCGTGGGAAGAGGAATCGGCAGTACTCAAAAATATGACATTGCTAAAGATTGAGGATGATATTTGCGATGCCCTTCCTAGGCTTGTTGACGGAAAATTTAACCTGGTCTACTTTGATGCTTTCGCACCTGACCTTCAGCCTGAACTGTGGAGTTTGCAGATTTTTAAAACTATTTTCGATTCTATGCAAGGCGGTGGTGTGCTGGTAACCTACTCATCCAAAGGTACAGTAAAAAGCACGCTCAGAGAGGCGGGATTTATTGTGTCAAGAATCAGGGGACCAAAAGGAAAGAGGCACATGGTTCGTGCCGTGAAGCCTTAATTACTGAAGCTCTATTCTGAATAGTTTAGGCCAGTATTTTCCCGTAATGTAGATTTTCTTATCTGCCGGATTGTAGGCAATTCCGTTTAGCACATCTGTTCTTGATGTTCTGAGCGACTGAGGAAGGATATTCCTGCAGTCTACTGTTGCCCTTACTATTCCTGTTGCCGGATCAATGATTGCAATCATATCAGTCATATATACATTTGCCCATATCTCTCCGTTGATGTACTCCAGCTCGTTAAGCTGCTTCAGGGGATTGCCGTTCAGTTTTACCGTAACAGTTCTTTTAGACTGAAAATTTGACGGGTCCTGAAAATAGAGTATCTCGCTGCCGTCACTCATGATAAGCTCAGTGCCATTGGTTGTGAGCCCCCACCCCTCTCTGGGATTGTGCATAGCTCCAAGCTGTTTGAATGATTTGAGGTCGTATACAAAGACAGTCTTTTCCAGCCAGGTAAGAAGAAATAACTTTCCGTTAAGAGCAACTGCACCCTCTGCAAAATATTGCTTATTGAGGGCAAAACTGCGAAGAGTAGAGCCGGTTCTGAGGTCGGCCATTCTAAAGAAGGACTGACCATACTGGCCTGAACTTTCAAAAAGCTGACCATCGTAAAAGAAGAGACCCTGGGTATAAACTCCTGTATCGTGAGGAAGGGTTTCCACAACTTTTACCCTGTATGATCTGGCCTTGGCAGGCCTGCTCTGTTTCTGCCCATTCAATGCAAATGGTAAAACCAGAGCTATCAGTACAGTAAGCAGTCTTGTAGTTACACTTTGCATTTTCAAGTAAATTACCTGTTCTTGTATTCCATTGAAGCCTTAACCAGCGCCACGAATAGCGGATGAGGCCTTTCAGGAGTGCTCTTTAGCTCCGGATGGAACTGAACACCAATAAAGAACGGATGTTCAGGAACCTCCATAATCTCAACAAGACCTGTCTCTGAATTCTTTCCTGTTGCAAACATTCCTCCCTTTTCAAGCATCTCCACATAAACATCGTTAACTTCATAGCGGTGTCTGTGTCTTTCGGAAATCGCCGTTTCTCCGTAAATTTTGTGTGCAAGAGTACCTTCGGTAATCTTACATGCATAAGCTCCCAGTCTCATTGTTCCGCCCTTGATTGTCATTGACTTCTGATCCTCCATAAGGTCAATAACAGGGTTCTTTGCGTTAGGTTTGATTTCGGTTGTCATTGCGTCGTCAAGACCCAGAATGTTTCTTGCATATTCAATAACTGCCATTTGCATGCCAAGACAGATACCAAGGAAAGGAATTTTGTTTTCCCGGGCATATTTCACTGCTGTAATCTTGCCCTCAATTCCTCTCTCTCCAAATCCCGGAGCTACCAGAATGCCGTCCATTCCGGATAACTTTTCAGCAACATTTGCCTCATTTACATACTCACTGTGAACAGTGATAACATTTACCTTGCACTCGTTTTCTGCACCTGCATGAATGAACGATTCAAGAATTGATTTATATGAATCCTGAAGTTCAACATATTTTCCCACCAGGGCAATATTGACACTCTCCTTAGGATTGAATAGACGTCCAAGAAATGCTTTCCATTTGTCAAGTTCCGGAAGCTTATCCAGTTCAGGAAGGCAGAACTTTTTAAGTACAATTTCATCAAGTTTCTCTTTTACCATCAGAAGCGGAACTTCATATATGCTGCGGGCATCAATTGACTCAATTACCGCATTGGGACGAACATTGCAGAAGAGAGCCACCTTTCTGCGAATATCGGCAGGAAGAGGATGTTCGGTTCTGCAGACAATAATGTCCGGATGAACTCCGTTTTGCTGAAGCATTCTCACTGAGTGCTGAGTAGGTTTTGTTTTAAGCTCTTTTGCAGCGCTCAGATAAGGTACAAGAGTAAGGTGTATAACAAGGCAATCCTCATCCGGAAGTTCCCACTGAAGCTGGCGAACAGCCTCAACGAATGGCAGAGACTCAATGTCACCTACCGTTCCTCCCAGCTCTGTAATAATTACATCATATTTGCCGGTCTTTCCCAAAAGAAGCATTCTTCTCTTTATCTCGTCGGTTATATGGGGGATTACCTGAACGGTCTTTCCAAGATATGCGCCTTCGCGCTCCTTGTCAATTACAGAACGGTAAATTCTTCCTGTTGTGATGTTATTGGCTTTTGAAGTGAAAACATTCAGAAACCTCTCATAATGTCCGAGGTCAAGATCTGTTTCGGCTCCATCCTCAGTCACATAGCACTCCCCATGTTCATATGGGTTCAAAGTACCGGGATCGACATTGATATATGGATCAAACTTTTGAATGGTTACAGATAAACCTCTGGCCTGCAATAACTTAGCAAGTGAGGCAGAAATAATGCCTTTTCCCAGGGAAGAGGTAACTCCTCCCAATACAAATACATATTTTGTGCTCATAATGTAAAATTCGGATTGTTATACAGGGATACAAAGGTAATACTTTCTGCCTCTTTTTTGCAATTAATCTGTAAATTTGCCTTCATTACAATATCAAAGTAAATCAAAATGAAAGTATTCCAGGAGAGCTTCTGTGTAAAGAGCTACGAAACAGACATGAATGCACTGCTCAAGCCATGTTCATTCATGCATCACCTTCAGGAAATGGCCAATTTGCACGCGGCTTCGCTTGGTTTCGGCTACGACAATCTTATAGAAAAGGGTATTCTCTGGGTGCTTTCCAGAGTTCATGTAAAGTTCTACAGGATGCCGGCCTGGCGGGAAGAGGTCATAATGGAGACATGGCACAAGGGTAGCGAAAAATTATTTGGGTTGAGAGACTACAAGATGGATGACCTTTTTGGCAACAGACTTGCAGAAATTACCTCATCCTGGCTCATAATAGGAACTGCATCAAGAAGATTGCAGAGAATCGAGCAACACCTGGGCAATGATCACCCCTCTGTAAACAAAGTGGACATTATTTCTGAACCGGCTCCAAAGCTAATTTCTCCTGAAAATATGACACTTGCTGCAAAAAGAAGGGTAGAATATTCAGATATGGACCTGAATCTTCACACAAATAACACAAGATATCTGGAGTGGGCCATAGACTCAGTGGATCAGGAACTTATCAAAGAGATATTCATAAGTGAAATTATTATAAATTTCAACTCAGAAAGCCGTATGGGCGAAGAGATTGACATTTATTCATCCGTGGCAGGCGAATCAATTTTTGTAGAAGCCAGACGCGGTGAAACATCAGTTGCACAGATTCAGCTAAAATATCAGAAACGATAAAAAACAAATGCCATGAATCAGGATGCATTCAACTGGCTCTTAATTATAATGGTTCTTTCAGGCGCAGCAGTCTTTGCCGCGCTCCGCTTCATTGATGCAGGCTACGGAATGCTCTCTTCATCCGGCTGGGGAAAGAAAATTTCCAACAAAATGGGATGGTTCTTTATGGAGGCACCGGTCTTTCTGATGATGCTCCTTATCTGGTACTTTTACGGGGATGGTGCCTCACCGGTCACTCTTATTCTCTTCTCTCTGTTTATGCTTCACTACCTTCACAGGGCCTTTATCTATCCTTTGCTGCTGGTTGGTAAAAGCAAAATGCCAATCTCGATAGTCCTTATGGGATGTACCTTCAATGTGATTAATGCTGCCATGCAGGGCGGATGGCTTTTTATTTTTGCGCCTGACGGGTACTATTCAGATGGCCTGAAATGGCTTCTCACCCCGCAGTTCATCGCCGGTATACTTCTCTTCTTTACAGGTATGGCAATTAATATCGATTCAGACCGCAGATTAAGAAAGGCCAGAAGAGAGGCAGCAATGCGCGGCGAATCAGGCGGACATTACATCCCTGAAGGAGGTTTTTACCGTTTTGTCACATCTGCAAACTACTTTGGTGAGATTATCGAGTGGTGCGGATTTGCTGTTATGTGCTGGTCATTGCCCGGAGCAGTTTTCGCCTGGTGGACTTTCGCAAATCTGGTTCCCAGGGCTGCATCGACCTACAGAAAACATAAAGCCGCCAATCCTGCAATCATTGAGGAGAGACGGCTCAAACGTGTATTCCCTTATATCTACTAAGGGTTTATCTCCTATATCTCAACATTTCTTCCCAGATACTCAGAAAATGATTTAACCTGTGGTTCGTAATCTGTCCCAAAAAGCGTCGAAGAGATTATAAAATCTGCCGTTGATCTGTTTGTGGCTGTAGGGATGTTGTAAAGACTGGATATCCTGAGCAGTGCCTTTACATCTACATCATGAGGCTGCGGCTGCATGGGGTCCCACAGAAATATCAGCAAATCTACCTTTCCCTCGCAGATAAGTGCTCCCAGCTGCTGGTCTCCTCCAAGCGGGCCGGACTTGAGCAATGTGATATCTGGTTTGGGTTCGTGTTTTGACCGGTTTTGCAGCAAAGCTGCTTCAACCATTCTGCCTGTTGTTCCAGTGCAAACCAGTTTGTGATTTAAAAGCGAAGCCTTGTTAAACTCCACCCACTCTATAAGGTCCTTTTTTCTGTTATCATGCGCCACCAGCGCTATTGTTTGTCTTTTCATACTAAATATCAGTTAATTTCCGGCCACCTTGCGGAGGGCATCTCCTGAAAGGCGGTATACTGTCCATTCATCCATGGGAATTGCTCCCAAACTTTTATAAAACTCAATAGAAGGCTTGTTCCAGTCAAGCACAGACCAGTCAAATCTTTCGCACTCTCTCTCAACTGCAATCTTTGCAAGAGCGGCAAAAAGCCTCTTTCCGTATCCCTTGCCCCTGTGCTCCGGATTCACGTAGATATCTTCAAGATAGAGACAAGCTCTTCCCTTGAAAGTTGAAAAATTGTGAAAAAAGAGTGCGAAACCAACAGGAATTCCCTGCTCCTCAGCAATAATCACTTCGGCCTGCTTTTTAACAAAGAGAGACTCTCTGAGAACCGGAACAGTGGCGGTAACATCACTTCTGAGTTTTTCATAATCTGCAAGTTCGCAAATGAAATTGAAGATTGTCTCAATATCACCCTCTGAAGCCTCCCGGATAGAAAAAGATTTGTTTTCCATGAATCAAGATTTACTTGACAAAGTTAATTCAAATCCGGCAAATATGGTAATCTGAAATAGAATGTGCTCCCTTTACCCGGCTTGCTCTCTGCCCATATTGAACCTCCGTTCTGTTCAATAAATTCTTTGCATAGTATTAATCCAAGACCAGTACCGGATTCGTTTGCGGTTCCGGGGCTGGAAACACTTTGGTCACTGTTGAAAAGACTCTTCAGTGTCTCTTTACTCATCCCAATACCCGTATCTGAAACCATTATTTCAACACTCCCGTTTTTTTGTACTGAAGAGATTTTGACACTTCCCTTCTCATTTGTGTATTTGACAGAGTTCGATATTAAATTACGGACAACAGTATTAAGAGTGTTCTTATCTGCAAATACAATCACCTCTGCCTTTACTGCATTTTCTATACTAATCTTCTTGTTTACTGCAGATTGCGATACAATGGCTACTGCTTCCTCCACAAGGTTTCGAAGATTAATATTTTGCTTGTTCAGTTTAATATCTCCGGATTGTGACCGAGACCAGATTAACAGATTATCAAGAAGTGCGTATGTGTTTTTTGCAGCCGAATTAATATTTCTGATATAATCGGCAATCTCTTTGTCTGAAAATGTCTCAAGCTCTTCTGACAAAAGTGCAGATAATCCAAGTATAGTTCCGCACGGACCCCTCAAATCGTGCGAAATAATTGAGAAGAACTTGTCTTTAGTTGCATTCAGATGAGCAAGTTCCAGATTCTTTTGTCTTAGCTCGTTCATTAGAGTGGTCCGGTATGTATTATCCACAACAAAGCCTGTTAAAACATCGCCCTCAAGAATCACACTCACCAGCACTTCCCGTTCGTTGTTTTTTGCAGTTATAATAGTATTTTCTGCCTCTTTAATAATTCCATCCCTTAATAATACAGATTTAAAAAACTCTCTCTGCTCTGGAAATTTATATCTAAAAATAATATTCTCAGAGGCCAAATCCTCAATCGTGTCATATTCAAAGATTGATGCAAGCGCTTTGTTTGCATACATAACTTCGCCACTCATTCTGGTAGCAAATACACCCACAAGTGAGTTATCAAAAAGGTTCCGGTATTTTTCTTCGCTTTTGCGAAGCTTCTCTTCTGCCTGTTTTCTTTCAGTCACATCACGAAAAAAAACAACAGTCCTTTTATCTCCCGGAGCGTAGTCAAACACAGAAGATGTAAAGTCCGCAGGAAAAATTGAGCCGTCTCTCCTTTTAAATGTTATTTCACCCCTTATCATTCCGGTCCTCTCCCTCTCAGCCAGAAGGGCCGCGAGATTAGGATCGTCCTGATTAATTACTCCGCCTCTTCCCAGATTGCATATCTCCTCTTCTGTCATACCAAGCATTCTGCATGCCTCAGGATTGGCAGAGAGAATTTCGCCGGTTGGCTTTGTAAGGAAAACACCCTCTCTTATATTTTTATACAGACTTTCGTACTCGCCGTATTTCTTGTTGTAAGTCTGGAGAAAAGAGATATCGAGTTCAATAACGTGTTTGAATCTTAAAAGAATATCGTGAAACTGACCTGAAAAAATACGCTCTTTTCTGTCGAGCACGCATAGTGTTCCAAAAGGAGTTTTATCAGGATAATTGATTGGAACTCCCATGTAGCATATCATGCCGAGTTTTATATCGGGATTATGATCCCAGAGGGGATCTTTTGTTGCATCGGGAATTACAAGCTGTTTCTGAGATTTGATCACTGTCTCGCAATAGAGTCCATACCACTTCTCTTTATCACCAGGTGAATATGGATTATTTTCTGAGTTGCTGGAGACAAAAACCTCCATGTACTCATTCTCAGTTCTCATTATTAAAGCGGCCGGTACCGAGAATAATTCTGCAAGCAAATCTGCAATCTCCTGCCACTTTTTTAAAATAATGTCTGGAACCTCATTTATGGAATTGCCCTCTCTTTTCATAGCTATTCCTATTACCGTTTCAACATTGAAACATCACTTAAAGATAGATAGAATTTTCTGACAAAAGGTGGAATTAAACAAAAATCAGGTTGACTCTTCCTCCAGTGTTTCAAGAAGAAAACTGACCGGCCGAAACCCGTCATTACACGAAATCATTGCCGATTTTGGATTTTTCATCCATCCGTCAAAGAAATTGGAACCTCCGTGAGACAAAGTCATTACAAAAGGAGACATACTCTCCCATGCACTAGAACACAAACCCTCCGGCTTTTGCCACCCGTTGGCAATAAAAACATCACCCTCCTTCAGATCACAGGCATGTTCAATAACATTCTCGTATTTTTCAGAAAGATCTTTGTGATTGACTATCCTTACGGCAGTAATTCTGACTTTTTTCATAAAACTGATTTGAATCTTCATTTAAAGTTAAGCAGAATTCTCAGACATACTGAAGAAATAATCCTCACTATTCAGCGAAACTAAATTTTAAAGTACTTAAGAACATCCTTAAATTTATCCTGAGCAGAAAGGCAGGTATCCAAAAGATACACTTTTACCTGTGGCCACTTTTGCAAACCATTGTAATAGAACTGTTTTATATCGTCTCCAATAATAAATGGC
>Ga0366819_10497_pt1 | contig 11118 bp, 6 predicted proteins | sample TotcelFGM3001N15_FD_207091 | JGI IMG/M metagenome (GOLD analysis project Ga0366819, IMG submission 207091) | Enriched cells from coal bed in the Powder River Basin, Montana, United States - Total cells FGM rep3 HSBNCT.FGM.300.1.N15 ... | reverse complement strand
GGGAAATTCATCAGCGTTCATTAGCGTTTATCAGCGGTCAAGAAGATTCTCTGTAAAGAGCGAGGACCGCTGATGAACGCTAATACACGCTAATCAGGACCGGTCTTCCCTCTTTCCTCGTCCAACTTCTATTTCGTGTCCACATAGATCATGGTCATGTCTTGGGCGAAAGCGCCGAGCAGTTCTTCGGGTTTTTTGGCGCCGATCTGTTCGGCGGTCGGTTGTTGTTGGCCGGTCAGCAGTTCTTTGATCTGTTGCTGCTGGGCCGGGTGCCAGCGGAACGGGGCCGCCTGGCCTTGGTCCTGCCGCTGCTGGCCCGGTGCGGACTGGTTCTGCAGCAGTTCCAGCGAACCGGAGAAGGCCAGCGGTTTCGACGTCACCACGGACTTGATCCGCAGCGTACCCGCAGGTCCGGCAACCGGGAACCCGCCTGCTGCGCCCGCCGGGCGGATCTCGACCAGCTTGCCGCGGGGAATCCGGTTGTCCTCGCCCGCCGTCGGATACAGCAGCGCGGGCGTGCCGCTGCTGTCCACTTGCAGCAGGTACAAGTAGCCCGGCCGCTGGCTCTTGACCCGCACGAAAAACGTTTCGCCCGGTTTGTAGCTGGCCCCGTCGAACCGGTCCACCGTCGCGTCGAACGGGAAGGACGAAGTCTGGTTGGCAATCAACACGGCGAGTTCCAACGGCGAGAAGACCACCGGCGCCGGTGCGGCTTGGTCCACCGGCGGCTGGACCGGCGACTCGACAGGCGGCTGGACAGGCGGAGTCACCGGCGGCTTCGGCGTTGGCTTGGCCGGTGGCGTGACGGGCGGTGTTTCCGGTGGTGTCACCTGGGTTGCCGTGACCAGCCGCTGAACCTTCACGTATTTCACCTCGGGGTTGGTCGCCACGGCATGGTACGGATACCAGGCGAAATCGGGATGGTCTTTCACGCTGGAACCGATCCAGCGTCCGCTGCCCATGACGATGTTGCCGTCGCGCATCTGGAACGTGAACTGGTACGTCTGCTTGCGTGTTTTCGTACCCTGGTATGCCGGCGGCACTGCATCGTCGGCCATCAACAGCGTCATGTCGGCCTGATACTGGCCGTTATGGCCCTGCGGACGGTACTGTATCTCGTAGTGATATACCGGATAGTTCCACACCTCGGCGCCCGGTTCGACGTCCAGCACCAGCGAGACGCCTTGCTGGCCCAAGTGCAGCTTGAGCAGCCGCCACAGCAGATCGGGATACATGTCCAGCGGATCTTCGCTGCCCAGCGAGTCGCCCATGCGGTCGCCCCAACTGTTGGCCAGGTCTTCGGTGTGGCAGGCGGTCAGCAGGCCCTTCTGGTCACCGATGTCCAAGTTCAGCCGCACATTCGCGTGGCCCGGCCTCTCCGAGGCCGGATTCCCGTCTCGGAGAGACGGGGTCACGTGATTGCGGTTCGGTTCAGATTCCAGGATCGACGCGGCGGCCCAAGCGTGGCAGTAGCCGAACCACCGAGGCACATCGGGACCGGGCGGATTGGCCTTCCGTTCCCAAACAGCCGCCTGATGGCCGGTCAGCGTGTCGTACTTTCCCAAAGGGACCAGCAACATCCCTTCGCGCATCGGCCACCAATAGCCCGACCAAGGCGTGATCTTGGCCGATGCCTTTTCCACCCCGCCGGAGAGGACCAGCGATTTGATTTCATTCTCTTCCGTCGTAGAACGGAATTCATTCCGTTCCCCAGCAAGCTCCAATTCATTCCCCCGGTTCGGAACTCGGCGCTCGTTGCGCTCGAGCGGAATGAATTCCGCTCTACGTTGCGCGCCCACCTCGACCAACCGCATCTGCGTCACCCCGTTATCCGCGAACACCGGCCAGGGCGACGCCTCGCGCCAGATCTGACGTACCGTCTGCTCGGGCGTACTGAGTTTCACTTCGACCAGCGGCTGGTCTTCCAACGCCTTGATCTGCGGCTCGCCGAAGATCGCTTTCAAGCCTTCCTCCGTGGGCTGGATCAGTTCCTGCCGCACGTCGGTCACAAAGCCCAGTTCGCCGACCGCCTTGATCCCGCCGGCGCCGGACACAGTTTCATACTGGAACGCGTCGATCGCTTTGACGCCTGCTTCCGGGAACTGCGGCAAGGCGATGGGCAGCAGCGATTGCAGGCCGACGACCGGGGCGGCTTGCGCACCCGATTGGTAGCTTTCCGTCGCCCGCTGGTAGCCCTGCGGCGTGGGCAGTTGCGTTTCGATCTGGCGGATGGCCGCCGCCGCCCGATCGATCCAGACGGTCGTCCGCGGCTCGGCCAGCAGTTGATCGCCCCGGGCGATGCGGATCACGATCCGCCAGCACGGTTTGCCCTGAAGCTGGTCCACCGCCTCGACCGCGAACTGCCAGCGGGTGGTCACGACTTGCTGCTGGGGAAATGTCGTCTGTTGTTGGCGGGATTGGGTTTCCACCGTCCACTGCTGGCCCACCTGCCACTGCGGCCGGAATTTGTCCAGCGCGGCCTGGGTCTGGTCCGCCGCACTGGCGGGCACGGCCCAAGCGGCCAAGAACAACAAAAAACACAGCGTTTTCATGTCAGGAACTCCTTCTTGACGGAACACGTTCGATCGCTTTATTCAGGAAGAGGCGGACGGCGGCAAAGAATTGCGCGCCGAAGGAAAAAAAGGAAGGAACGGGAACACTAATCTGCGCAAATCATTATGCACCAACACGTCCCCTATTAGCGTTTATTAGCGAAGATCAGTGTTCCAAAAAACACCTCCGAAGAAATGCAGGGGAACACTAATCTTCGCTAATCTGCGCTAATCGTCCTCAATCAAGTTGCCGGTTTCTCGTCCTCCGGCCAGGATGGCAGACGAGAACCAGAAAACCGGCTCAAGCCGACCTGTGTTCGAGCCGCTCCAGATCGCTGCGGTATTGCTGCAATTCCCGTTCGGCGCGGGCCGTCAGATCGCGGAATGCGGCCTCCGGCAGCACGCCGTTGCGGAACAACTCGTCGTAGTGCTTCAGTTCTTCGTCCCGGCGACGGATCATCTGACGCAGGTCATCGGCGCGTTCCTCGGCGGCCTTGGCGCGTTCCTCTGCGGCCTTGGCCCGTGCTTCGGCGCGCGCTTCGGCAGTCCACCGTTCCTTCAATTCCTTGCCCCAAGGGGTCTCTTCGACGTCGGGTAGCCTCGCGATCATCTTTCGGATCTCCTCTAATTTCAGTGGCAGACGGATCATCAGCCAGCAATGGAACACGTCCAGCCAAGCTTGCCGCTGCTGGTCCGTCAGCCCGGGAGCTTGGCGTATTCGTTCGTGGTCGGCCAGCGCCGTAGCGATCAGCGCCGCCTCGCTGTCCGCCACCAGGGGACGCAAGACGCTCAACAACGGCGAGTCCGGATACTGTATTGTCAACTGCCGAAGGAGTTCCGGCAAGTAATGGACCGTCGGTTGAAACAAGCCGCCGTCGTCCACGGGCGCCGATTCGAACTCGCGGTCCAGGTAAATAACGTGGCATCGCAGGGGCCGTGCCGGATGCTGCAGGCGATACAGCGCGCATCGCAGCATGACCTTCGGAACAAACCGTTTGTCCCGATAGGCCTGGAACTCGACCAACCGCGCCGGTTCGGTTTCCTCGGCCGGTTCAACCACCAGATCGGACTCGGTCTGGATATCCTTGAACGTCTCCGCCCGGGCCCGCACGGCCTGCGGCGCGGGAAGGCCCAGCAACAGGTACAACTGTGCGGGTGCCGCCGTGAATAACCTGTACAGTTGCTTGTCGGTTTCCATGCCTCCCTCCGCACGAACAATGCTTCTTGCCTATTTTAACATTCCCGTTTTCGAATTCGCTGGGGCTGCGCCCCAGACCCCACGGCGGCTGCGCCGCCTACGTGCTTGTACCTCAGCCTTTCCAGGCTGAACCCGTCAGGCTGGAAAGCCTGACGTACACCCCGCTACGCCTTCCGCTACGGCTCGAAACACGCTCGGCTCCGCTCCGCTGCGCACGATCGTGTTTCGGCCTACGCTACAGGCTCCGCTCTGGCTTGCTGGAACTTGCTCTACCGGACGGACGCATCCACCAAACTAAAGGCCAAGCGGAACCCGAGGAAGTAGTACCGGTTAACCGGCGCGCCCCTGCTCCGGCCCGCCGACCGGCAGTTCCCCGCGCCGCTGCGCCAGCTGCCGCCGCGGAGCACGCGGTCCGAGCCCGCCGGAGCCCCCGTCGGGTCGCTCACCGTAGCCGTGGGGTAGTCTCCAAACCAGTCCGAGCACCATTCCCTCACGTTGCCGTGCATGTCGTACAAGCCCCACGTGTTCGGCTTCTTCTGACCCACCGGCTGCGTCTTGCTGCCCGAGTTGCCGTCGTACCAGGCGTAGTCGCCCAGCGACGATTCCGAGTCGCCGAACGACCACTTCGTCTTGCTGACGGCACGACATGCGTACTCCCACTCGGCTTCCGTCGGCAGACGATACACCCGCCCAGCAGTTCGCTCGGCCGGCAACGACGAAAGCTTCCGGCAAAACTCGACCGCGTCTTCCCACGACACGTTCTCCACCGGCAACTGGGCACCCTTGAAGCTGCTAGGATTCGTCCCCATCACCCGCTCGTACTGCTCCTGAGTCACCTCCGTCACACCCAGATACAACGGCTTGGTGATCCGCACTGTGTGCTGGGGCTTCTCGTCGCTGTAGCCACCTGAATCGCTGTCCGGCGAACCCATCTGGAATTCACCGGCCGGGATCAACGCCAGCTTGACGCCGATGCTGTTGTCGATCGTGCGCCCGGCTTGCGCTGGCGGAGACGACGGTACGGTTGGCGTGATCGGCGGCTTGCTTGACGGCGGGGTCACCCGCGGCACGTATAACGCATAACTCCGCGATTGCGGGAATTTGTCCAGCGTGTAGCCGCGGCTCGATTCGCCTCGGCGCACCGACGCGGCGAACGTGCCTTGTGCCTGCTGCGACAGGCTCAGCTTGACCGCCAATTGGGCACGGCCTGCCGAGTCCGTCTGACCCGTAGCCAACAGCGACGGACGCGTCCCGTCCGCCTCGCGGTGGAACAACTCGACCGTCGCACCATCGACCAGCCGGCCGCTGGCATCCTCTTCGCGCACCGTGAACACGGCCACCAGCGACGTGTCCAGCGGCCGCGGCACAATGGCCACCCGCGACAAAGCGAACACGCCCTCCGTGTCCGGACCGATCACCCGCACCGGACGCTGACGCGCGTTCAACTCCTGCTGCGCCGCCAGCGGCACCTTCTCAAACGTGTAACGGTACAACTCGTCCACGTTCACCACCCCGTCCCGGTCGTAGTCCGCGCCGCCTGCCAAGCCCTCGACCAGATAGTACGTGAACAGACCCTGCTGCTTGGCCGCCCACTCGTACGACACCTCGTCCTTGCGGCTGCTGGCCAGCGTGATCAAACCCTGGGCCTTGGCAAACGATTGACTCAGCTCCTCGCCCGTCGCCCCAGTCGGTTCTCCCGAACGCACGGCGCCCGCGTGGCAGCAGTCCAAAATCAGCAGCTTCTGACGCGCCTGGCAGTCCCGCAGCATCTGACGCAACCCCTCGGTGGGAAAACCGGTCCCGCGCAGGTTGTCCTTCTCGCAATCCGCCGGGGCCAGAAAGCCCTCGCCCGTGTCGTCGTCCACAAATCCGTGACCCGAGAAATGAATCACCACCGTGTCCTCCGGACGGCAATGCTCGAGCCAGTCCCCGATCTGACGGTGCAGGTTCAACCGCAACGGACGCAGATGAGCCCGCGGCTGGTCGTCCGCGATCAGCAGCACGCGTTCCGATTCGAAACCCCCGTGCCTGGTCAGCGTGTCGAACACCCGCCGCGCATCGGCCACGCAGTATTTCAACCCCGGAATCTTCGGGTCCAAGTACTCGTTCACCCCAATCACCACCGCCCACCTGCGGCCGGCATCCGCGCTGATCGCCAAACGCGGGAAGAACACGCAAACCAAGGTGAACCACGTCAGAAGAACACGATAACGCATCGAACGAACTCCTCGGGAAGGAGGGAACTCGCAGAAGGGAACTCGGAGAAGGGAACACTAATCTTCGCTAATTTTCACTAATGAAGCCAGGCTGTGCAAGGTGTACAAACGACAGCAGGCTGTGCTGCCAGGTGGGCAGATCCGGATATTCGAAGCCGTCTTGCCCGACAAGACCCTGTCTTCGTCTTCATTAGTGTCTATTAGCGAAGATTAGTGTTCCCAAGAAATGATTAGTGTTCCCCCTTCAAAGCGTTCCCTGATCTTAGCGTTCCGTCCCCGCTTTCACATACCGTATATGTACCACCGCCAGCAGTGGTCCGGGGAGGGTGTCGCCCGTGTACATTTCGGTTTGCGTCGAGTATTCCTCGCCCAATGCCGTTCCCAACCCTCGCTCTCCGGTCTGTGCGGTCTTCGGTATCGGCTGGTAGAAGGCGGCCGTGATCAAGCCGGCTTGGTCGGCAAAGCCCATTCGTACAGCTTGCGAATCCTGGACGTCCACCACGCGGAACTCGTTGTACTTGGCGTTCTGACCCACCTGCGAGAAAAACCCGTTGACGCTGTACACCGCGGCGGTTTGGCCGGCCTCGCGTGCGTCCAGCCACCAGGCGCGGGCTTCGGCCAGATTCACCGGCTGAGCGCCCGCCAACTCGCGCTGCGGCGCGGCTTCGACCTCGACTCCCTTGCTCCACATCCGCTCGGGCAACGTGTTCAACCCGTCCACCAGCAGCCGCAGGTACACACCGTGATCGTTGCCGTTCTCGATCTGAATCCGATACACTTCGCCCGTCTTCAGCGGCACCAGAAGCTGTCCGTCCCGGAACACGCCCTTTCGCTCCTGGTTGCCCACCATGATCCGCACGCGCAGCGGGAACTGCGGATCGGCCAGCGGATGCGTGGTCTGCGACCGATGGTCGATCTGGCTGATCCGGGCCACCTGAGTCGGGATCGGGCTCGCCGGGTCGGCCGGGGCGGCGTAATCGGTCGGCTCAACGTTAACGCTCCGCCCCAGCATGGCCCATTCCGAATCGTTCAGCTCGGCCCGCACCGTGGTCTGGGCCACCAGGCCGCTGTCGTCGGTTCTCAACAGTTGACAGCGCAGCGTCACCGTACGGCCGTCCCGTTTGGCCAGCGTCCCGACCGCCACCACGGGCAACTGGCCGGCGCGCTGGCCCAGCTCTTTCAACGCCGACGCGGAGCCCAGTTGGCCGATGCCGAAGTCCGATTCCTTGAGCGCCTGGTCCAGCCGCCGCCGATCGGCCACCTCGAAGCGGCCCGTGCTGCGGGTCAGCAACTGCTGCTGCAATTCGCCGCCGCAGTAGCGGCCCAGCACGCCGAACTCGGCGCCCAGCACCTCGCCCGCTCCCGTCTCAGTCGTGAACTCCAGCACGCCCAGCCGCACGTGCGCCCCCCGTTGCATCTGCAGCCCCAGGTGATCGGCCAGATCGGTCAGGGTGCGTTTGAGCGTCTGTGGCTGCACGCGGCAGACGACGGCGGGCCGGTCGTCGTCCGCAGGCAGCCCGATCCGCTGCGGACGCTGATCGGCGCGAAAACGCTGCTGGGCGTCGGCCGCCACCTGCTGCTGGACGTAGGCGGCCAGTTCTTCCACCGCGATCTGACCGTCGTTGTCGCCGTCGGCGTGGCCTTTGAACCCTTCGACGGCCCAGAATCCGAACAGCGATTGCTGGCGGTCGGTGCAGACCAGGCTCGCTTGTCCGGCAGCCGAAGCGACCAGCACGGTCAAACCGGGCACGTTCTTCAGCGGCTCGGCCAGTTCCGCGGCCGAGATGCCCGGAAGATCGGCGGCAGCCTGCTCGAGCGAAGCTTGTCGCGTGTCGAGCAACAGGAGTTTCGTTCGTGCCGGGCAACCGGCCAGTTGTTCCTTGAGCCACGATACGCTCACGCCGGTGGCAAGCAGATCGCCGGGGTTTGTATCCAGGGCGGCCAGGTACACGTCGCCGTCAGCGGCCCGAAAGGCATGGCCCGCGAAGGCGATCAGCAACCGGTCGTTTTCAGCGGCCTTGGACAGCCACTGCGGCAGTTCGCTCAGCAGGTTCGCCCGAGTCGGATGCAGCGCCGGGTCGGCGGCCGCATCGACCAGTTGCAGCACATCCGCCGAGCGATACCCGCCGTACCGCCGCAACGTCTGCGACAGCCGCAACGTACCGCTGACTGCAAAAGACAAACGCGGAACGTGTTGATATCCGTCCACGCTGATCAGCACCGCAAACTGGCCGGACGAGTCCGCGGCGGGAGCGGACGCAACGTAGGAGAAAACGCTGATGATCAGCCAGGCGAGCGGCAAGGAACGTGATGGAACGGTCATGGGAGAATTCCTGTTTTGAGCGGATGGTCACCGGGGTAAGAAACACGAGGGGAACACTAATCTTCGCTAATTTGCACTGATAAGAACTTTGTTGAACCTGTTTCTCCTTATTAGTGATAATTAGCGCAGATTAGTGTTCCCAAAAAAGACGCTCGCTTCTGTCCCGAATTGCGCGTCATCGCGAAGTTCAAGAACGGACCGCTAATCTGCGCTAATGAACGCTAATAAAATGCAGACTTAGCCGGGCGCCGCAGGTTTCCTAATTTTCGCCGGCATTCTCGAATTCGCTGGGGCTCCGCCATCCGCTACGGTATGAAACAGCCCTCGGCTCCGCTGCGCTGCGCACGATGACTGTTTCAACCTCCGCAGGTGGCTACGCTGACTGACTGCTGGAACTGACGGACTTACCGACTTGACTAATCCACCGAATTCGAGGCCAAGCGGAACCCGAGGTTGTAGTACCGGTAGTCAGGCGTGCTCCAGCGACGGGACGCCGACCGGCAGAACCCCGCGAGGCTGAACCAGCCACCCCCGCGAAACACGCGGAGCGAGCCCGCCGTAGGCCCAGTCGGATCGCCCACCTGCGCCATCACGTAGTCGCCGTACCAGTCCGAGCACCACTCAAACACGTTCCCATGCATGTCGTAGAAACCAAAACCATTTGCACGAAAACTGCCCCCCGGCGCCGTGAACACGTAACCATCCCGCGCGGAAATCGTCGACCAGCCAGAAAACTTCGCCTTCGCCGTTCCGTCGGCCACATTGCCCACCTGAACTAGCCCCTCGGGATCCGTTCCATACTGATATGCCGTCGTCGTCCCCCCTCGGCAACCATACTCCCACTCCGCTTCGGTCGGCAGGCGGTACGACCGACGATCCTTCTCGCTCAACCACTCAATAAACGCCGCCGCATCGTTCCAACTGACGTTCACCACCGGATGATCCTCCCCCTGAGAAAAGCCCACGTTCCGCCACGTGTACTCCGGCTTCTGAGACCAGTTTCCGTCTGACCCCAAACCGTAACCACCCTTCCCGTCCCGCTCCGCTTCCGTCCGGTAACTCCGCGCCTCGACGAACGCTCGGAATTGTCCCACCGTCACCTCGTGCATCCCCAGATAATACGGCTTCGTGATCCGCACCCGATGCTGCGCCTCGTCACTGCTACGATCCGCCTCGCTCTCGGACGAGCCCATCATGAACTCGCCCGGCGGGATCAACACCAGCTTCATCCCGAGGCTGTTGGTCAACTCCACCGGCTGACCCAGGTATTGGGCCCACGCCTGTTGATATCCCTGGGCCGCCGTCGCATTGAACGGGGACACAGCCAGCGGCGGGGCGATTCGCCGCCCTAACTCGAAATCGCCCGTCACGCGGCCCAGCAACTCCGGCGTCTGGATATAGCCGGGCCGGTTGTGCAACACCCAACGTCGAGTCTGGACGTTGGCGTAGGCGTACAACTCCAGCAGCGAAACCGAACCGTCCCGGTTGCCTTCCGCATCCGCTTTGGCCGACAGCCCTTGCATGACGTAATGCACAAACACCCCGTGACCCAGCGTCGTGTCCTCCCACGACACCTGACCGGCCGCCGAACTACTGAGCGCCAAAATGCCCTCCGGCAACGCTTTCAACTGGTCCGACAAGCCTTTCAAACTCTGCTCATGCGACCGCGCGTCACGGCTGCCCGGCGGGCGCGGGTCGTTGCGGCAGGCGTCCACCAGCAGGACCTTGCGCTGAGCCTGCGAGGCGTCCAACTGCTTGTAGATCAAATCCAGCGGCAGAAGTAGCTCTTCCCGTCCAAGTGGACCCCGTGGCCGCTGAAGCCGATGAAGACCAAATCCTCTTTGCCCGCGACCGCCAACACCGCACCGATCCGCTGCTGGATGTTCGCCCGAAACGGCTGATCCACCTGACGCGCGGCGCGATCCACCAACAAGAACACGTTCTCCCGCGGGAACCCGGACGCCACCAGCTGGTCCCGCAGCTTACCGGCATCCGCCACACAGTATTTCAGATGCTGCAAGCTCGTGTACTCGTTCACGCCCACCAACACCGCCCAACGCTGGCCGGAACTCTGCGCCAAGACAAGGCCGGACGGAACGAGCAGGCAGAAGGCCAGCAAGCAAACGAGAACACGAAAAACGCCGGGCTCGAATGGTTCGCGTTGCATCGGATCTGTCCTCCAGAAAGAAGAAAACTGTTCTTGGGAACACTGAACAGTTCTTGGGAACACTAATCTTCGCTAATTAACACTAATTGAAAAGCCACTGCCTTTCTTTGTGCGCTGCATTCGTGTTCTCCTGTCCTGTTTGGATTAGTGCAAATTAGCGAAGATTAGTGTTCCAAGTTCCCCCCGCCGGTGTCTACGGCCGGGCGTTCAACGATAAACCGTTTCGGCAAATGGCCAGGTTCTGTTGTGTCACGGGCTCATCGGGCGATAACCGGGCGGCGTTTTGGAAATGCGGCAGCGCGCGTGCGGCGGTCTGGCGGTCGTCATCGTCTTCGGCCTGCTGTAGGATGGCCAGGCCCAATCCTGTCTGGGCCAGGGCGTTCTGCGCGGCAAGCGCGACGGCAGCGGCGAAAACCGCTTCGGCACGCGCGAAGTCGTTCTGGTCCAGCAGGAACTGGCCATAGTTCAAACGCAGATCCACTGCGTCCGGATACGCCTCAATGGCCGTTTCCAATTCGGCTTCGATCCGCCGGTCGGTGTCGGTGATCGCGCGGATCGTCAGGCTCTTGATCAACTGCCGGCCGTCCAGTTCGTAGTCGTAGTGTTCGAACAGGGACATCCGCTCCGCCAACGACCGCTCGGCAGTCTCGCCGCGTTCGGCT
>Ga0366819_10467_pt1 | contig 11192 bp, 10 predicted proteins | sample TotcelFGM3001N15_FD_207091 | JGI IMG/M metagenome (GOLD analysis project Ga0366819, IMG submission 207091) | Enriched cells from coal bed in the Powder River Basin, Montana, United States - Total cells FGM rep3 HSBNCT.FGM.300.1.N15 ... | reverse complement strand
CTGCGGGAACTGCTGAAGCAGTACTTTCCGGACGTGTACGCCGCCATCGATTGGAGTGTCGAGCCGAAGTTATGCGACAAGGAACTCAGCCAAGTGATGGGAAAAGCTAACCGGCGCAACCGGCCGGTGGACGTGTTGGTCCAGGTGCGGCTGCTGTCGGGTGCCGAGCAATGGGTTTTGTTGCATGCGGAAGTCCAGAGTTCGCCGGAAGCTGGCTTCGAGCGCCGTGTGGCGCGATACCACAGCGGCCTGTTCTGGGTTCACGACCAGCGGGTGATTACGTTGGTCGTGCTGGCCGACTTGCGTGAGGATTGGCGTCCCGGCGAAGATCTGTTCCAGGTCGCGGATTTCGAGAGCCGCCTGCGGTTTCCGACTTGCAAGCTGATGGATCGCTTGGAGACCGATTGGCGCGACGATCACTCGCTGCCCGTGCAGATCGCTCGAGCCCAAATCGAGGCCCTGCGGACTGCCAGCGATCCGGAAGGCCGATACCGAGCCAAATCGCGACTGGTTCGAAAACTGTACGAATTGGGCTATAATGCGGAGGAATTGCGGGAGATCTTCCGTCTGATCGACTGGATGATGCATCTCACGGACGCCTTGAGTCAGCGATTTGAACAGGAACTTCGCGAGTTTGAGGAGAACTTGAATATGCCGTACGTAACATCCGTGGAGCGAATTGCCGAAGCTCGCGGGGAAGCGCGAGGTGGTGTCAGCCTTTTGCTGCGGCAGCTTGCCAAGGTTTGTGGATGTCTGCCGGAGGACGTCACGAATCGCATTCGCAGCCTGCCGTTTCAACAGATCGAGGAATTGAGCGAGGCCTTGCTCGATTTTCGGTCGCTGGCTGATCTGCAGAACTGGTTGGGTCCAAGCGACGATCCCGCCGAGTGAAGCAGTTCGCGGCCCGGCAAGCTCGGAAGGCAAGCGGCACCAAATAACTTACCGTTCTACGAATGGCCGGGATTCCGCCCAACGACCACCACCGAACCGCTACCGTCAGCTTGGGTTGGAACGGGTCAAGGAGCCCAGCTATGCCATTTAGCCGACACGATATCCTTGTGCAAATTGTGATCGTGGCGACGGGTATCGCCACGGCAGGCGAATTGGCGGCCCAGCCGAAGACGCCCATCTCGGACGCGGCGGCTCAGCAAACGGCCAAGAAGGCGGCGGGCGAGCTGTTTGCGGATCGTTTCAAGTAGGCCACGACGACCGCCGAGAAAACAGCCCTGGCGACCGACATGATGGACGCGGCGGGCAACGTCCAGGCCGGTTCGGCGGACCAGTATGTTCTGCTGAAGATCGCGCGCGACGCGGCGGCGGCGACCGGCGACGCGGCAACGGCCCTGCAAGCGGCTGAACGCCTGCTCGAACAGTTCGACGAACCGGCTGCCGAATTGATTGGTGATACATCCAATCCCTGTTCCAGTTCGGCCAGCAAGCGGAACCGCTCATCAAGGCCCCGCGAAGTCGTTCGGGTCGCTAGAGAGGCCAGAAGGGAACGGACAGGTAACCCCGCTCTCAACGTCCGCAGCCGGCGCCGCGGCGGCGACAGTGTTGCTCGACACGCACGTTCGCGGCCGGTATGATACGCTGGATCGGACAAACCGGGTGGAGGCTGGCCAGATGCAAACGAAAACCATCAATCCGTACGACGAATGGCTGGGACCTACCATGTCATTCAGCGGCCACCGAGCCCGATTCCTCGCGCAAGTGTTTCTGACGCTGACATACCTCGCCGTGGGCGGCGAATTGATGGCGCAGGAAAGATCGCCCGCTCCGGAGGAGGCGGCGGAGCAGACGGCCAAGCGGATGGCGGGCGAGATTTACGGGGGTCGCTTTGCGCTGGCCAAGACGGCGGCCGACAAGACGGCCCTGGCCGCGGAGATGATTGAGGCCGCGCTGAAGGTCCAGAACGGGTCTGCGGATCAGTTCGTGCTGTTGCGGATCGCGCGGGACGTTGCGCTTGGCGCGGGCGATGCGCCGACGGCCCTGGCGGCGGTCAAAGAACTCGTCCAGCGGTTTGAGGTAGCGGCGGCAACTTTGACGGCGGAAACGTTTCTGGCCGCGGCCCAACAAGCTACGATGTCGGGGCAGCGCAAAGCGGTAGCGGAAGCGGCCCCGAGCGTGCTTGCGCAGCTGTCGCAAGCGGACGAACACGAATTGGCCATCCGCGTGTGCGAAGCGGCACGCGAGGCCGCTCAGAAGGCCCGGGAATTCAAGCTCGCCGCAGACCTGTCGGGACGGTTGCCGGAACTGAGACGCATGCAGAAGGAATTCCAAACGTACCGCGAGGCGCTGGCCGTCATGGAGGACGATCCCGCCCAGCCGGGCGCCAACCTCACGGCGGGCCGGTATCTGTGCTTGGTCAAAGGTGATTGGCAGCGGGGCGTACCGATGCTGGCTTTGGGCAGCGACGCGGACTTGCGGTCCGTGGCGTTGCTGGAACTGCGCGGCGCCGCTTCGGCCGACGCGCAGACCGTGATCGGCGACGCGTGGTGGGACGCGGCCGAAACCAGGCCGGGCGACGAGCGGGACCTGCTGCGGCTGCGCGCCGGATCTTGGTATCGCCAAGCGGCTCCGTCGGTCGCCGGGGGACTGGCCGGGATGAAGATCAAGCAGCGATTGGACGCGATTTCGAAGCTGGGCCGCGAGATCCCGGCGGCATCGAGCCCGCCCGCAACCCTGCAGAAGTCCCCGCCGCTGGCGATTGCCCCGTTCGACGAGAAAGCCGCAACACAATATCAGGCCGCTTGGGCCAAGCACTTGAACGTTCCCGTGCTGTGGACGAACACAATCGGCATGCGGTTCGTGCTGATTCCGCCGGGCGAGTTCGACATGGAGGCGACGGAGAAGGAGACGGTTCGATTATTGGACGAGGCCAAAGCCAGGGTGCAGAAGTCGCCTGGAGGGGATCTCGAACGATTGCCTTCCGAAGCCCCCAAGCACCGTGTCAGGATTACGCGGCCGTATTATGCGGGCATCTGGGAGGTAACCCAGGCGGAGTACGAGCGGGTGATGGGCACGAACCCGAGCCGCTTGAAGGGCAACCCAAGCCGGCCGGTGGAACACGTAAGTTGGTCCGAGGCGGTGGATTTCTGCCGCCGCTTGGGCGAACTGGCCGAGGAGAAGAAGGCCGGGGCCGTGTACCGCTTGCTCACCGAAGCCGAGTGGGAGTATGCGTGCCGTGCCGGCACGACGACGCAGTACAGATCCGGCGACGACGAGGGAATTCTTGGCCAGTACGCTTGGTGGGCAAATAATTCGGCCGGCAGGACGCAGCCGGTGGGACAGTTGCGGCCCAACGCGTTTGGGTTGTTCGATATGTGGGGGAACGTATGGGAATGGTGTGCCGACTGGCACGCGGACGACCGCTACGCGAACTCTTCCCCAGAAGATCCCACGGGTCCCGATTCAGGCTCGTCGCGGGTGTTGTGTGGCGGTTCGTGGCGCACCACGCTGCGGGACTATTCCGCGCCGCGTATCATTACTTCGGCCCCGCCCGAAGAACGGTCCAGCGCCTGGGGGTTCCGCGTTGCCAAGATGACTGGTGGTACTTGACAGCTTCCCCGCGAGACTCAGCTCAACCCCGTCGCGGTTCCGTCGGCGGCAACTTTGATGCGGGCCGCCGCAGGAACTTTGGGCAGTCCCGGCATGGTCATGATGTCGCCGCAGATCACGACCACGAAGCCGGCCCCGGCGCTGATCCGCAGTTCGCTGACCGTCATCGTGAAATCGCGGGGGCGGCCCAGCAGTCGGGGGTCGTCGGACAGCGATTTGGGCGTCTTGGCGATGCAAATCGGCAACTCGCCGTAACCGGATTCCTGGAGCAGCTTCAAATCTTCCTTTGCCCGCCGCTCGTAATCCACATCCTTGGCTCCATACAGATCGCGGGCGACTTTGGCGATCTTGTCCACCAGCGGCATCTCCAGCGGGTACGCGAACCGCAGTTTTCGGCCCCGGTTCTTCTCGATGCACCGGAGCACGGCGTGCGCCAAGTCGAGTGCGCCCGCGCCACCGTCTGCAAAATGCGAAGCGACGACCGCCTCGACGCCCAGCGTGCGACAGAACTCGATGATCTCGTTCAAGTCGGCGTCGCTGTCGTCGGCGAAACGGTTCAGCGCGACGACCGGTTCCAAATTGAATAGGCGGACGTTTTCGATGTGCTTGGCCAGGTTGCCCAGTCCGCCGTCGTCCGTGAAACCGCCGTGATAATGAACTGACTTGGCCGTTGCCACGATGATCACTGCATTCGGTTCCAGGCCCGCCGTGCGGCACTTGATGTCGAAGAACTTCTCGGCGCCCAAGTCAGATCCGAAGCCGGCCTCGGTGATGACGATTTCCGACAGTTTCAGAGCCATTCGAGTGGCGATTGCGGTATTCGTGCCCTGGGCGATATTGGCAAACGGGCCGCCGTGGACAAAGGCGGGCGTCCCCTCCATCGTCTGGACCAGATTCGGATTGATGGCGTCGCGGAGCAGGACCTGCATCGCGCCTTCGGCTTGGATGTCGCGGGCGAACACCGGTTTGCCGCGGTAGGTAAAAGCGACCACCATGTTGGCCAATCGCCGGCCCAAGTCGGCAAAGTCGCCGGCCAGGCACAGGATCGCCATGACTTCGGACGCCGGTGTGATGTTGAACCCGTCCTGCCGCGGAATGCCGTGCTTGACGCCGCCCAGGCCGACGAAGATCTCGCGCAAGGCCCGGTCGTTCAGGTCGATCACCCGGCGGAGCACGATGCGGCGGGGATCGATCCCCAATTCGTTGCCGTGTTGCAAGTGGTTGTCTACCATCGCGGCCAGCAGGTTGTTGGCTTTGCTGACCGAATACATGTCGCCCACAAAGTGGAGGTTGATGTCCTCGGCCGGCACCACCTGGGCCCGCCCCGCGCCCGTGCCACCCCCCTTGATACCGAAGTAGGGCCCCAGCGATGGCTCGCGCAGACAGATCGTCGACCGCTTGCCGATCTGCCGCAGCGCGTCTCCCAAGCCGATCGTGGTCGTCGTCTTGCCTTCGCCGGTCGGCGTCGGACTCATGGCGGTGACCAACACCAAATCGCCGTCCGAATCACCTGCGCGTCGCTGCAGTTCGTCGAAGGGGATCTTCGCGATGTAGTGCCCGTGCAGGAGGATGACGTCGGGATCGAGGCCCAATTCAGAGGCGACTTCGTGAACCCGCCGCGGCGGAATGCGATTGTTGATCGCTGTGGAATCGGACATGGGAAAGCTCCAGGGGGCAGAGGGCAGTTGTCAGGGGTCAGGTGTCAGGTGTCAGGTGTCAGGTGTCAGGGGTCAGTTGTCTGGCTAGGCTCGTTCGACGGGGAACGCGACGACTTGAGCAATGTCCGCCGCACCGGCGGCGAGCATCACGAGGCGATCAAAACCGAGGGCGACACCGGTGCAGGGCGGCAAGCCGCGGTCCATCGCCGCCAGCAAGCGGCTGTCTTCCGGCACGCGGTACTTGCCGTCGGCCGCGCGGTGGCGGTTGGCGGTCGCGTTCCGCTGGCGCAACACGTCGGCATCGATCAGCTCGTGGTAACCGTTGGCCAGTTCGACGCCGCGGATGAACAACTCGAAACGTTCCGCCACGGGCGGATCTTCGTCCCGCACTCGCGCCAAGGCTGCTTGGCTGGCCGGATAGTCGTACAGGATCGCAGGACGGTCTCGGCCGAGGTTCGGCTGAACGCATTCGGTCAACAGCAAGTCCAGCCAGGCGTCGCGGTCGTTGTCCAGTCCCGCGGGTGCGGCCACGCCGCGCTGTCGCGCTGTTTCCTCCAAGCGACGGATCGGCGTCAGCAGCGGATCGAGACCGACGCAGGCTTGGAACGCTTGACGGTAGCTGAACTGCTCCGCCGCCCCCCAACCAAGTACGTGTTCGGCCAAATCCGAAAGCAACTGCATTCCCTCTTGCATCCCATCGCCCACGCGATACCACTCGACCATCGTAAACTCCGGATTGTGCCACGCGCCGCGTTCACCACCGCGGAACACGCGAGCCACCTGATAGATGGCTGTGGCACCGGCCGCCAACAGCCGCTTCATACCGAATTCCGGCGACGTCTGCAGCCAAAGGGTACGGCCGATCGACGGCTCGCGCGGGTCGTCGAACAGCATCACCGCCAGCGGATCGAGGTGCCGGTCGACCACCGTGTCGGCAGACAATACCGGCGTCTCGACTTCCAGAAAGCCCCTGCCATCGAAGAACTCGCGCACGCGCCGCAACAGCCGAGCGCGAAGCACCAAGTTGGCCGGCGACGCCGTAGGTAGGAAGTCGGCCGGCGCAGCGTTGTCTGCGTGCATCGTCGTCACCGCGTCAGGTGCTGACGCGTTCGACGTAGTCGCCGGTCCGCGTGTCGACCTTGATCACATTTCCGATGTTGATGAACGACGGACAATTGATCTCCGCGCCCGTCTCCACCTTGACCGGCTTCGTCACGTTGGTCGCTGTGTCGCCCTTGACGCCCGGCTCGCAGTACTCCACCTTCAGCATGACATGGTTCGGCGGTGACATCGTGATCGGACTGCCGTTGTATAACACCATCGAGCAGGCCATGCCTTCCTTGAGGTACTTCCAGGCATCATCCACCTGCTCGGCAGACAATTCGTATTGCTCGTAGCTCTTGTTGTCCATGAACACGAACGTGTCGCCCTGCCGGTACAGGTACTGGACCTCGATCTCCTCTACATCGGCAGACTCCAAGGAATCGCCCCCCTTGTAGGTACGTTCCAGTGTCGTGCCGCGGATCAAGTTCCGCATCCGGCACTTGTACATCGCGTTGCCTTTGCCTGGTTTGACAAAGTTCATTTCGATCATCAGATAAGGTTCCCCGTCGATCTGAACCTTCAGCCCCTTGCGGAAATCGCTGGTCTTGTAAACGCCCACTGGTCTAGTCCCCACTTCGATTCTGTAATTGAAACCGTTACGATGCTGCTACAAACAGACGATGTTGCCACAAAAACGATGACTATTTTAACGTCTTCCTCCGATCCTGTCCGCGCCGGTAGGGCGCCGCTGGCTGCGTGGCGACAAGCCTTGCAGACGTCCGTGCGCGATCCAGGCGAGCTTTGTCAGCGGCTGCAACTGCCGGCCGAGTTCGAATCTGCCGCAATTCGAGCCAGCCGCGATTTCCCCGTTTTTGCTCCTCTTTCCTATATCGCCCGCATGGAACGGGGCAACCCACGCGATCCGCTGCTGCGTCAAGTGCTGCCGTTGGACGACGAACTACTTGCAGCGCAAGGCTTTACGTCGGATCCCGTGGGCGATTTGGCCGCTCGGCGAGCCGCCGGCCTGCTGCACAAGTACCACGGACGGGCGTTGATGATAACGACGGGCGTTTGTGCCGTCCATTGCCGATACTGCTTTCGACGACAATATCCGTACGAAGACAGCCCTGGGATGCCCGTTCGCTGGGCGGCAGCCGTGGAGGAAATCCGGCAGGATTCGTCCCTGGAAGAGGTGATCCTTAGCGGCGGCGACCCCTTGACGATCGGGGACTCGCCTTTGGCCAACCTGGCCGAACTGCTAGCAAGCATCCCTCATCTTCGGAGGCTGCGAATCCATACACGGCTGCCGATTGTCATTCCCGAGCGGGTCACCGAGGAACTGGTCCGGTGGCTTCGCGCCACGCGGTTGACGCCGGTCATGGTCGTGCATGCGAATCATCCTCGCGAACTGGACGGCGCGGTGCAAACCGCGCTCGGCCGGTTGGCGGATGCAGGCATCCCGTTGCTGAACCAGGCCGTGCTGCTACGGGGCGTCAACGATCGTGCGGACGTGCTGGCCGATTTGTCACAGCGGCTGTTGGACTGCCGCGTCTTGCCGTATTATTTACACCAACTGGATCGTGTGGCGGGCGCGGCTCATTTCGAAACACCTGTCGAGGTGGGTCGGCAACTGATCGCCGAGCTGACCACCCGCTTGCCCGGCTACGCCGTTCCCCGATATGTCCGCGAAGTGCCGGGGGCGGCGGCAAAGGTGCGAATCATGTGAGCGCGTGCTCGTGACGTGGGTTTTCAACTTGATGCCTCTACGGGAGGGAGAAACGATGATGCTTCGCAAGTACCGTATCGCGGTGATTGGACACACCGGCCGCGGTAATTACGGCCACGGCATCGACACGGTGTGGTTCGATATCCCGGGCTGCGAAATCGTGGGTGTGGCCGACGCCGATGAGCGGGGGTTGGCTGCGGCGGTCCAGCGGCTGAAGGCCCCCAAGGGCTATGCGGACTATCGCCAACTGTTGGACGAGACGAAGCCCGATATCGTGGCGATCGGTCCGCGGTGGCTGGATCAGCATCGCGACATGGTGGTGGCCGCCGCCGAGCGGGGGCTCCACGTTTACATGGAAAAGCCGTTCTGCCGGACGCCCCAGGAAGCGGACGAGATCGTTGCGGCGTGCGAGCAGCACAACGTCAAACTGGCGATCGCCCACCAGACTCGCTACAGTCCTCGCCTGCAGAGGGTGCGGCAGTTGATCGAGGACGGCGCGATCGGCAGCGTGCTGGAGCTGCGCGGCCGCGGCAAAGAGGACTCGCGCGGCGGCGGCGAGGATCTGTGGGTGCTGGGCAGCCACGTGATGAACCTGATCCATTATTTGGGCGGCCAGCCGCTGTGGTGCTGCGGCAGCGTACTGCAGGAAGGCCAGCCGGTGACGAAAGAGCACGTCCGTGCGGGCAACGAAGGCATCGGGGCCTTGGCGGGCGACACGATCCACGCCATGTACCAGTTGGACAACGGCGCGGCGGCCTATTTCGGCAGCCGCCGCAATGCGACCGGCAATCGCTTTGGTCTACAGGTCTTGGGTTCCGAGGGTGTGATCGAAATCCTGACCGGCCACCTGCCGCCGGTGCATATTCTCCAGGACGCCGCGTGGTCGCCCGGCCGTAGCGGCAAGTCGTGGGTTCCGGTCAGCTCGGCCGGCATCGGCCAGCCGGAACCGCTGCGTGACGGCGGACTGCACGGCGGCAACGTCCTGGCCTGCCTGGACCTGATGTCGGCGATCGAAGAAGACCGCCTGCCCGAGTGCAACGTGTACGAAGCCCGCATGACCATCGAGATGATCTCGGCCGTCTTCGAATCGCACCGCCTGGGCGGCCCGGCCAAGTTCCCGCTGCAGCACCGCGGCAACCCGCTGGAGTTGCTGTAAGCGATGTCCGAGAAAAGAGTGGCAACCGTGGCGTGTTCCGTCTGAAGTGCTAGAGGTTGTGCCGTGCAAGACCGGTTGTTAGCTTATTCGAGAAGAGCGTTTCGGCGGTTGTTTCCCTAGAATCCAAGGACTACGTATGGCCCCAAGAACGACGGCCTTGTTGTTGATCGGCTACCAGAACGACTATTTCTCGCCGCAGGGCGTGTTGCGTGAGGCGATCGAAGAGCCGTCCCTGGTGAGCGGCACGCTCCGGAACACGATGGAACTGATCGAGCGGCTGGGGCCGACTGCCGTGCTGATGATCACGACGCCGATCGTGTTTACCCCTGATTACAGCGAACTGCAACACCCCGTGGGGATCCTCAAGGTGATCAAGGATGCAGGTGCCTTTCGCGCCGGCAGTTTCGGCGCGGCGACAATCCCGGAACTGACGCAATTTGGAGATCGGCTGGTCGAGGTGCCGGGCAAGCGGGGCCTGAATGCCTTCTCCAACACCCAGCTGGATGAGATCCTACAGGCCCACGGGGTGCGCGACGTGGCGATCGGCGGCGTGGTGGCTTCGCTGTGCATCGATTCGACCGGCCGTGCCGCTTATGAACGAGGCTATGGCGTGACCATCATCGCGAACTGTATCGCGGGACGGACGCGGGTCGAACAGGAGTTTTACTTGTCCGAGATCTACCCCATGTACGCCCGAGTCCTGACGAGCCATCAGTGGCTTGCAGACTTGGGGTGTTAGAGAAACCGCGTAGCATCTGACGTTCCTCCGTTTCAAGAGCGATCCATGTCCGACGAAATCGTTGTTCAAGCTCAATATCGGTTGGTGGAAGCGTTGGCCAAGGCCGAGCGTCTCGCTTCGTTGCGGCTGAATACGCTCCACGAAATCGTCTTCGAGACAGACGCCGCCGGAAAGCTGTCGTTCGTGAATCTCGCCTGGCAGAGGAACTTGGGACGCGATGCGGCCGCGGCCTTGGGGACCCCCTTGGCAGATTACATCCTGGCCGAGGATCGTTCTGTTTGGGAGCGGCTGCTGCAGACGCCTGCGGCTTTGCCCGATCCTCGCCCGGCGTGCGAACTGCGGATGACTCGCGAGGAGGGAGCGCCGATCTGGGTCGAAGTGGCGATCCGTTCCAGCGAAAGCGGCGGCTGGGTCGGTTCGATGCGAGACATCACCGAGCGGAAGGAATCCGATGCCGTGATCCGCCGGCTGGCCGCGATCGCCTCCCGCACCAGCAACGCTGTGATCCTGACCGGTCCCGACGGGCACGTCCAATGGGTCAACGACGGCTTCACGCGTCAGACCGGTTACTCGCTGGCCGACGTGGAAGGCCGAAAACCGGGAATCATCTTGCAGGGCCCCCAGACGGATCCGCGCACCGTCGCTTCCATGCGTCAGTGCTTGGCACGGGGCGAAGGCTTCAGTGCCGAGGTGCTCAACTACGACCGCCACGGACGCAAGTATTGGGCGGCGATCGAAGTGCAACCGATCTACGATCCGCGGGGGCAGTTGACCGGTTTCATGGCCATCGAAAGCGATATCACGAGGCGGCGGCAAGCGCAACTCCGGCAAACGTCCCAATGCTTGGCCTCGCGGATCCTGGCCGAATCCTCGACAATGGAGCAAGCTGCTCCGCGGCTGCTGCAAACCGTGGGGAAGAACATGGAGCGGGAGGTCGGGGTTATCTGGCGCGTCGATCCCGAGGCGGGCGTCTTGCAGTGCGCCTATCTTTGGTCCACGAAGGCCGCCAGTGACAGCCTGTTTTGTCAGCAGAGCCGTCAGATCGCTTGCGCTGCCGGCGAGGACCTGCCGGGAAGCGTGTGGGCGTTGGCAACGCCGCTTTGGGTGACCGATTTCACCCAGGAACCTGGCTCGTCCCGCGTCACGGCAGCTGCCGCCGCGGGCCTGCGCTGCGGCTTGGCCGTTCCCATTCCCGTCGAAGGCCAGTGCTGGGGCGTGATCGAAATGTTCGCTGCCGACGCGGAACCGCCGGACGAAGAACTGTTGCAGATGCTGGATGGCATCGGCCATCAACTCGGTCAGTTCATCGTC
>Ga0366819_10491_pt1 | contig 11306 bp, 13 predicted proteins | sample TotcelFGM3001N15_FD_207091 | JGI IMG/M metagenome (GOLD analysis project Ga0366819, IMG submission 207091) | Enriched cells from coal bed in the Powder River Basin, Montana, United States - Total cells FGM rep3 HSBNCT.FGM.300.1.N15 ... | reverse complement strand
TAAGACCCTTCAGGTTCCCGGCTGTCGGCAGAACCGGGCCGCAACGGGAACCTTGCGGTTACGGTCACCGCGGCCGAGTCCGGCTCTAAGACGATTGACAAGGTTAACTGTGAACCTTATGTTGAGGGAGACAAGAATCCTGGTTTTGGTGACCGCGGCAGTAACCGGGACATCACGGCCGCCGGGACCGGCCAAAAGGGAGACACCGAACATGAAAGTGCAGGAATATATGCTCAAGGCCCTGAAGGACGCGGTGCAGATGGAGGTGGAAGGCCGCCAGTTCTACCTGGAGGCGGCCAAGAAGGTCAAAAGCGCCGGGGTCCGGGAGATCATGGAGTACCTGGCGGAGTCGGAAAAATACCACATCGAAAAATTCACCGAGGTCTACCGCAGCCTGGAGAAGGACCCCAGCTGGACCGAGCCCATCGCGGCCTTCAAGCCTCCCCAGCACGAGCCTTATGTCTGCGTCCTGGCCATGACCAAAGATGACCAGGGCACCGGCGGCGACGATGATCTGCAGGCCCTGAAGACCGGCATCAAGATGGAGGAGTGCTCCATCGACTACTACACCAAGCTGGCCAAGGAGGCCACCAACCCCCTGGCCCGGCGCTTTTTCATGAGCGTGGCTCACGAAGAGCGGGGCCATTACCTGACCCTGATGGACATGCACAACTACCTGACCCTGCCGGAAGACTGGTTTTATGTTACCCAGATGGGCCACGTGGATGGGGCGTAAAAAAGAGGGGAAAAGGGGAAAGGGCGAAGAGGCGAAAAGGGAAAAGCGGGGACATTAATCTGCCTTTAACCCTTTTCGCCTTTTTCCCTTTTAAGCTCTTCCCCCAGACGGTATTAACGGTGCGAGGTTAGATCGACTGGAGAGTCTATGAGAAAGAAGGGGCAATGGAGTTAACCGTCATTGGGTCCGGCACCGGGGTGCCCTCCCTGCGCCGGGGGTCGCCGTGTCTGGCGCTCAAGGCCGCGGGCCGGCTTCTGGTCCTGGACCTGGGCGCCGGGAGCCTCAGGTCCTTACTGCGGTACGGCCTCGATTTTTCGGCCATCGACGTCCTGGCCCTGACCCACCTTCACCCCGACCACGTGGGTGACCTCGTCCCCTTCCTGTTCGCCACCCGCTATTCCCTGGGCTACACCCGCCGGGACCCATTCCGCCTCTTGGCCGCCCGGGGTTTTGCCCGGTTTCACCAACAGCTCATGGAGGCCTTTGCTGGGTGGGTGGAGCCGCCTCCGGGCCTTATGGACCTCAGGGAACTGGCCCCGGACGGCCCCGATGAGGTGAGGGCAGAGGGCCTGGTGATCTTAAGCGCCCCCACCAATCACACCGCCGGGAGCCTGGCCTTTCGGGTGGAGGCGGAAGGCCGGTCCCTGGTCTATTCCGGGGATACGGACCTGAGCGAGTCCCTGGTGGACCTGGCCCGGGGGACTGACCTCCTGGTGCTGGAGGCCGCCAATCCCTTCAAGGTCCCGGGGCATCTCACCCCCGCCGAAGCCGGGCGCCTGGCGGCCCAAGCCGGGGCGGCGCGGCTGCTGCTGACCCACTTCTACCCGCCCTGCGATGCGGTGGACGTGGTGGCTCTGGCGTCTCCGGAGTTTTCCGGGGAAATCTTCCGGGCCGAAGACGGTCTGAGCCTCACTGTGTGAGACCGTTTTCGGTTTTCAGTTTTCGGTTTCGGTACAAAACTATAAGAATTGCAAAATGTTATATTTATAATTTGTCGGGTTTGAAAGTGAACTTGGTATCAGGTTGAGATATCTCAGAAAATATCGGAGGTTTTCCATGAGGTTGCGTCGGTGGTCCCATCTGCGGGCCGTAATTTTGGTTATGGTGATCTGCATGAGCCTGGTGTCGTGCAGCAGTTTAAAAATTTCCCAGGAAAACTTTGAAAAGATTCAAACCGGCATGTCCATGGCGCAGGTGACGGACATCCTGGGCCCGCCCACGGAATCCTCCAGTGTGGATGTGGCCGTGTTTTCCGGCACCGTATCCAAGTGGAAAGCCGCGGACGTCACCATCACCATTCAGTTTGTCAACGGCAAGGTGGTGGCCAAGCAGCTCTCCAAGGGTGACAAGTAAATTCCGGGGGAAACCTGGGAACGACTTGCCCTTTTACCTCAAGTTTTTCGGAAAAGGCTGATGTCGTATAGAACCTTTTTCAGGCTGGGCGGGGCGCTGGCGCTGGTTTGTCTCGGTCTCACCGCGGTTGAGGCCAGGGTCGTGACCCAGACGGTTACGTACCGGCAAGACGGCACGGTGATGCGGGGCTTCCTGGCCTATGATGACGGCCTCAGTGGCAAGCGCCCCGGGGTGCTGGTGGTTCACGAGTGGTGGGGCCTGAACGATTTCGCCCGGGAACGGGCCCTAAAACTTGCGGGCCTGGGTTACGTGGTCCTGGCCGCGGATATGTACGGCGGCGGCGCCACTACCCGCGACCGGGGGGAAGCCGGCAAGCTGGCCGGGGCCCTGATAAAGAACCCGGACCTGCTCCGGGCTCGGGCCCAGGCGGCTCTCCAGGTCCTGGCGGCTGATCCCCGGGTGGACCCCAAACGCCTGGCGGCCATCGGCTTCTGCTTCGGAGGCACCACAGTCCTGGAACTGGCCTACTCCGGGGCGGACTTGGCCGGGGTGGTGAGCTTCCATGGCGGCCTGCCCCGGCCCCAGCCCGGGGACCTCTCGCGCCTCAAGTCAAAAATTTTGGTGCTGCATGGGGCCGATGACCCCCTGGTTCCGGCCGCCGGCCTCACCGCGTTCGAGCAGGCCATGCGACAGGCCGGGGCGGACTGGCAGATGGTTTTCTTCGGGGGGGCGGTGCACGCCTTCACCAACCCGGCCGCAGGGGACAACAAAGCCTCCGGGGCGGCCTACGACGCCCGGGCGGCGAGACGGTCCTGGCGGTATATGCAGGAATTCTTCCGGGAAATCTGGCGGGTCCAGGGCCAGGACTGAAACCGGGGCTGGGGTCCGGGGCAGAACAAGGGATCAATGCCGCCACCTCATGACCGCCCCCATTGGCCTTTTAGGCCGGGGGACCCTCCGGCGGCCGCTTAGCGGCGAGCCTCATAGAAAACGGTCCATCCCACCTTACCAGCTCCACATATCTCTCCGCCCGCAATATCTTTTCGCCCAACTATCTGAGTTCAAGCTCCGAGAAGAAAACGGAAGTAAATTTCCTCCAGACTAATACCGGGTGCAAAAAAAATTGCCGAAGGAACGTAGGGGCGCACCTGTGTGTGCGCCCTTTTGGGGGGACACGCAGGTCCCCCCCTACGGAAATTGTCCATTGGACGCTAATCGGTTTAAAACCTGATCTGACCTTACTGAACCGGCTTTATGTGATTGATGATGGTAGTCCTGGATTTATCAAAAATCCGGCATCTGACGATAATTCGCATAAGAGGTGTCGCATATTCTGCAACGGACGAAAACATGCCGCCCCGCGTAACCCGCAAATGCGTGCGCTATCAGGTGGATTGGGAGGTGAAAACCGTCAATAGCCAGCCGGTGGCGGAAACCTCGTTGTTGGATATCAGCGCCATCGGCGCCAGGCTAGAGGGCCCGAGACCTTTGGCCCCACGAAATCACCTGGAATTTACTTATGTCAGACCGGGAGACGACCGGGAGAGAAGCCATACAGGGGTAGTCATGTGGATGAGGCCCCTGATCCATAAACCAGGGCGTTTCCAGATGGGGGTTAAATTTTTCGAAACCGACTGGCCGCTGGACCAGGAACTCCGTCAAGACGCTAAATTTTGAAAAATTTGCAGAGGGTGGGCCAGTTTCGCCCGCCGCCGCCGTCCCCGGAGGCATAGTATCCCCTGGAATGCCTGGAATCGGGGCAGAGCTTGACGGGCTGGTGGATCAGGCTAGGCTGCCAGGGCCCGGGAGAGATTAATGGAAGCCAAAGATAATCGCGACGCAATGGCGCCGGAAACCGGGGAGGCAGCCGGGATGAGCCCCGCCGAGCCCCAGACATTCCAGGATTTAGGGCTGCCCTCGTTGTTCCTGGGGCATCTCACCTTGAAACACTGCTTCTATATGGATTTTTTTACCCTGGGGGATCTGGTGGAACGCCTGAAGGTGTCGGCCAGCATCATCTCCGAGGTGCTGGAGTACTTGAAAAAATCCAAGTGGGTCGAGGTGCGGGGGCCCGACCCCATGCAGCTGACGGTATCTTCTTTGAGCCTGGCTAACCGGCATTCCCTGACCGAGGCGGGGAGAAAACAGGCGGCGCTGCTGATCGAATACGATTCCTATGCGGGGCCGGCGCCCGTGGTGCTGAAAGATTACTGGCGGCAGGTGACCCACCAGAGTATCGGGAAGGTTGGCATCCGCCCCGACCGCATCCAACGGGTTTTAGAGGGCCTGGTGTTGTCCGCCGAGGTCCCGGAGCAATTGGGGGTGGCGGCGGTAAGCGGCAAGCCCCTTTTCCTCTATGGCCCGCCTGGAAATGGCAAGACTGCCATCTGCCAGCGTTTTAGCAGGGTTTGGGAGGATGACATCCTGGTGCCCTACGCCCTTTTTGTGGACGGCCAGGTGATCCAGGTCTTTGATGAAATCACCCATGCGCCCTCGGAGGCGGCGGCCTCAGAGGGGGAAAGAATGGACCGCCGGTGGGTGCGGTGCCGCCGGCCGGTGGTGATGGTGGGGGGCGAACTCACCCTGGACATGCTGGACCTGGCTTATAAGCCCACGCTCAAATATTTCGAGGCCCCCCTCCAATTAAAGGCCAACAACGGGGTGTTTATCGTGGACGACTTCGGCCGCCAGCAGATTTCTCCCCAGGAACTGCTGAACCGCTGGATCATTCCCCTGGAAACCCACCAGGATTTCCTGCGCCTGCGCACCGGGCAGAAGTTCGCCGTCCCCTTCGACCAGTTTATTATCTTCGCCACCAACCTTGAGCCGCGCTCCCTGGTGGACGAAGCCTTTTTGCGGCGCCTGCGTTCCAAGGTCAAGGTGGATTATGTGAACCAGGAACAGTTTGTGGAGATCTTCCACCTCTGCTGCGATCAGTACCATCTGGAGTTTGACCCGGAGGCGGTGGAGTATCTCCTGAGCCGGTACTATGACGACGGCAAACGTCCGTTTACTGCCTGCCATCCCCGGGACCTCCTGGAGCAGATCCTGGATTATTGCCGGTTCTACCAACTGGCTCCCCGCCTCACCCCGGAAAACCTGGACCGGGCCTGCCACAACTATTTTGTCGCCTGAGGCCAAGTTGCCATCAAAAAAGTAATAATTGGTAGCACAGGCGTCTCGCCTGTGCGATGGCAGGTTAGAGTTTGCGGCTGTTGATAAATTACCTGTTTGAGCGCAACTTGGTATGAGGCCAAGTTATACCGTTTTCGTTTTGTAGGGGCGGGTTTCAAACCCGCCCCTACGAGTGATTTCAAGCGGTTATCAGATTAATTTGTTTCAATACAAAGCGAAACCGGTATTATGCTCATCGTAAGGAAGAAAAGCTCTTGATAGAGGCGCCCACCTGAGGGCGCGCCCTCATTGATTTGATAGGTATTTAAAAGCGGGAATAGGCGATGCTGTCTTTTTCAAACTCCACGATGACTTCTTCAGTCAGAGACGGACGTATTTTGGGTATGATCTCAAAAATAGTGTCCGTAGTTACACGATAATCCTGCTTCGTCACAAGTTCCTGTTCAAAGCTGAACTGAGCAACCTGCTGGAAGAGATATTCCATATCAGCCGGCGTAAATCGTGATGTCATCTTTATAATACGATCCAGGTCTACTTCACCGGTGTTGAGTTTGGAAAGATAGTATTGCAGAATAGTTGCTCTCTCATCTTCGTTCAAACCACCCACCGGAATGATACAGTCAAATCTCCCCGGACGCAGCAGGGCGGCGTCGAGTTGTCTGATATAATTGGTCGCGCAGATAAAAAGTATCTTGTTCCCCTGGCTCTTGAGCAGAGGGACCTGTTTGAGAAATTCGTTGGTAATGGACTTGTCAACTCGGTTGGCTTCATCTCTACTGCCGGCAATCTCTTCAAATTCATCGATAAAAATGACGGCTTCTTCCAGGTTGCGTGACTTTTCCATGATCAGGCGCAGATTAGCCCCTATCTTTTCGGTACCGTCAACCATGAGTATGCTGGGAGCAATCTCAATGAACCACCAGGACAGGGCCCCGGCTATGGCCTTGGCAAAATGAGTCTTGCCGGTGCCGGGAGGTCCAAAGAAAATGATCGTTTTGGGAGGAACGACTCCATGCTTTTTGGAAAGATCCTGCTTGGTCAACGGCAGGATGATTTTCCTCTGCACCACCTGCTTGGGAGGTTGCGACTCAGAGATGGTGTCCCATATTTCTTTGCTGATGGTCTGAGCCCCCATCTCGTTGAGGATGTTTCGCCGTTCATAGGCTAGGTATTCCTCTCGCGCCTGCTCCATATTTTCGAGGAAATCAATGCACGCCACCCGCAGACCTACATCTCGCCGGAGTTTTTCCGACATGAGCCATTTATGCTGCAAAATTTTGGGCCACAGGTCAGCGGCAGTATCAGGGTCAAATTTTGTGCCACTGATCTCAAAGATTTTACTGGCGCACAACTCGGGAGATAGCGCCTCGATTAAGTCTTCGGTCACGATTTGCCTCCTGCAAGGCCTGGAATCCGGGTGCAGTTAAACTCGCGGCCCAATCTCGCAGATAACCAGTAAATTAAGCATAAAGCAGAAATGGTCAATAGTCAGGTATTTTCCAACTTCGCCTTGGGGCCTGCCGGGGAGGAGATGCCCGCCTGCCGCGAGGCTCCGGCCGAGTCTTGACCGGCATTCATGACTTTAAACGTTGAACCGAATCTCGATGATGTCCCCGGCGTGGATGGTGTAATCCCGGTCCACCAGCTTTACCAGGCCCTTGGTCCGGGCTTCGGCCATGTTGTAGACCTGCATGAAGTCCTGGTAGTTGATGATGTCGGCCTTGATGAAACCCCGGGCCAGGTCGGAGTGGATTTTGCCGGCGCAGGTAACGATGTCCGAATCCTGGTGCACCGGCCAGGCGTGGACCTCTTTTTTGTCCGCGGTGTAGAAGAAGATGATGCCGGATTTTTTCAGGACCTGGGTAATGGCGTCATTGAGCTCCGGGGCTTCGGCTGCGACCACCGTGGGCTTTAAGCTCAAGGGGGCCAGGGTCTTCAAGAGGGTCAGTTCGGGCTCGCTGAACTGGCCGTCGCACAGCGGCACTTCCTGCTCCAGATACCCCAGGCACTTATCCAGAAGCTCTTGTTCCGCCACGTCCGCGGTCTTCTCCCGCCGGGCTTCCAGTTTTTCCAGATCCAGGATCAGGAGATCCCAGATTTTCTCCTGGGCTACGAGAAAACCGTCGCAATGGCTGAAGTCGTCTCGGGTGAATTCAACGTAGAAGGGGGTGATTTTCTTGGGGGATAATTTCTGGTCCAGGGTGATGACCAGCTCGTCCTGATACTTCACCTTGCCCTCGGGCAGATCGAATCCGATACAGCATATCTTCATTGACTTTTACCTCTCTGGAAGTTCAAAGTTGAGACCTCTGCGAAAGCCTCTAACTCTATCCTTTCGGATCAAAATGTAGCGTAGGCGCCCTCGCCTGCGCCCAGATACAGTATGGACAGCCGCGGGCGGCTATCCTCCATGAGACTTTCGCAGAGGTCTCAAGTTCAAGGTTCAAAAAGACTTGGCGGGCAGTGCCCGCCCTATATTTTGACTGCCGCCCTTTAAGTCAACCGCATTTCCTTAACTGGATATCCTTAATCTTGACTGAAAGCTGACCGCTGAAAGCTGATAGCTATTTTCACAGAAAAACCGGCAAGGCCTCGGGGACCCTGCCGGTGTTGGATTGCTGTTTCGGCGCCGCGGGGGCGGTGCCAGTTGTTTACCGGCCGCGACCGCCGCCGCGACCGCCGCCGCCGCCGTAGCCGCCGCCGCCACCACCGCCGCGACCGCCACCACCGCCGTAGCCGCCGCCGCCGCCACCACTGCGAGCCTGGGGCCTGGCTTCATTGACCGCCAGGACCCGGCCCTCAACCTGACGGCCGTTCAGCATGGAGATGGCCTTTTGCCCCTCCAGTTTGGTTTCCATTTCCACAAAACCGAATCCCCGGGGTTGGCCGGTTTGCCGGTCGGTAATAATTTTAGCCGAAGACACGTTGCCGGCCTCGGTAAAGAGCTCTTTTAGTTCGGTTTCGGTCATTTGCATGGGCAGATTGCCCACATACAATTTGATCGTCACAATCCTCTCCTTAAGCGGCGACACAATTCCCCTATCCCGATGGTGTCGCCCGACCCGATCTGGAGGAGATTCCGGTTATTCCTCAATAGTTGCTTCTTCCGGCGCCATGGGTTCTGCTTGGATTTCTTCTTCAGTGGCCCGACTCTGGCGCTTTTTCATCTTCTCATCGCTTTTCTGCTTCCGGGCGATTTCCTTGGCTCGTTTCTCCCAGCCATATCGGTTGCGGGCCACGGCTCACCTCCTTGGGGTCAAGATGGCGGAACTCCGGGGCCTTACGACCACCGGAGTTCCCAGCCTCAAGTGGTTAGCGTTTATAGCTTGGTGACGTTTTGCGCCTGGGGTCCTTTTTGACCTTGAACCACCTCAAACTCGACCTCCTGGTCTTCCGCCAGGGTCCGAAAGCCATCGCTCTGGATGGCGCTGTGATGCACAAAGACATCGGGGCCGTTTTCTCGGGAAATAAAACCGAATCCCTTGGAATCATTGAACCACTTAACTCTTCCTCTTTCCTTCATGAATGAGGAACCTCCTAAATTTTGTAACACTTATCCCGCCCCAGGAGCAGGGTTGCGAGAGCAGCCAGGCAAAAAAAAAGGGAGGGTGATTAGCATACCCTTCCGATCTATGGCCAGGGCCCGCCGCCCTGCCTTCAGTCTGACATGCTATCTACAGGAAAAAATTTACCGCAAGAACCGGGTAATGTCAAGTAAAATAAAGGGAAAAGTCCGGATGAGGCCCACCCGGACAGGGGCCCGGCCCTACGGTGGCGGCCGGTTGGATAACCGGTTTATTTTAAGGAAATAATCGGATAAGTGGCGTCGTTCAAGGCGATCGGGGCGCCCGGTTCTCCCGGGGAGTGGCCGGGTGCTTCCCGCTACCGGGTCAATGGGTCCGGGCCAGCAGTTCTTCGGTGATGGCCCAAAAGTAGGTCTTTTCCAGGCAGGAGGGAAAGGTCTTCAGGTTTTCCTGGGCCTTCAGGGTGTAGTTCCGGGCGACGGTGCGGGCGTAGTCCAGTGACCCGGTCTTATCGATGAGGCTCCGGAATTCCAGGGCCAGCTCCGGGGTCAGATCCTGGGCGATGGCTGCCAGGCGGTCCCGGTCCCCGGGCGAGGCCTGGGCCAGGGCGTGAATCAGGGGCAGGGTGACCCGGCCTTCCCGCAGGTCGGCACAGACCTCCTTGCCCAACTCCTTTTCGTCGCCGGTGTAATCCAGAATATCGTCCACCACCTGGAAGGTAATCCCCAGGTTCAACCCCATCTGGCTCAGGGCCTCTTCCGGCTCGGCGGGGACCCCCCCCAGGATGGCCCCGATCTGACAGGCGGCGGACATGAGGGTGGCGGTCTTGCGGGTGATGACCTCGAAGTATTCGGCTTCGGTAATTTTCAGGTTCCCGGCGTGCAGGAGTTGGAGGATCTCCCCTTCGGCCATCATGGTGGTGGCGTTGGACAGCACCTGCAGGATCTTCAATTTATTGGTGGTCACCGCCAGGGATAGGGCTTTGGCCAGGAGAAAGTCTCCCACCAGAATCACCGCCTGGTTGCCCCAAATGGTGTTGGCGGTGGACGCCCCCCGGCGCACGCTGGCCGTGTCGATGACATCGTCGTGCAGCAGGGTGGCGGCGTGCAGGTACTCAAAGATGGTGGAAAAACCGCTCAGGTGATTGCCCTGGCAGCCGCACATCCGGGCACTCAGGATGAACAGCAGGGGCCGGATGCGCTTGCCGCCGGAAAGCAGGATATGGCGCCCCACCTCGGCGATCAACGGCACATGGGTCTGGAGATTGGCCGTCAGCGCGCTGTTGATGGCGGCCACATCATTTTCCAGGTCTTTGAGGATACTTTTGCCCCGGACAACCATGTGAATAAATTAACTTACTTCTCACCGGAAGTCAATGATAAGGGAGCAGTGAGCAGCGAGCAGTGAGCAGTGAGCCGGAAGCAGTCGGCATTTGGCAGTTTCCGGAGGCTGGCGCACTTGGGCTTTCCAGGAAAACAGAGAATGACGTCCGGCGTCTGGAGGTGGAATGATGCGCAAGGCGGGATGCTCCTTCGCTTTCCCGCCCTACGGTCCTCGGTTTATCTTTTCTGTACTTCACCAATGCCGATAAATGGGACGGGCCCACTACCGGTAACCTGGGGAAGGATTCCATTCCATTTATCTATAGCCCTGAGATTGGCCTCAACCTTTCTCAGCTCAATAAGATCGGTGGAAATATTGGCTCTCTGGAGTCTCAAGGACTCGGCCTCTGCCTGGGCGGCGGTAATCTTCTGTTCCGCTTCTATCTTAATTCTATCCAGGTCTCTTTTGGCCTTAAGGGCAAGTTGTTCGGCGGTCTGCTTTGACTCAATGGCTTCCATAAATATCTTGGAAAAGCTGAAACCGACAATAGAGAATGCGTCAACGTGGATGTTGTAAGCCCTGAGTCTTTCAGAAAGAGTCGCTCTCATTTCCTCGCTTACTGCCGGCCTCTTGGTGATAAGCTCCTCGGCTGTATACCTGGCGGTTACAGCTTTGACCATTTCCTGTACCGCAGGGTCGATGATGCGCTCTTTAAAGGATATGCCGATGGTCTGATAGACAACATTGGCCTTATCCGGAATTATGTGATAGTTAACCGCGACCTCGGAACTCACTTCCTGCAGGTCAGAAGATGACGCGGCGGCATTGGTCAAAGATTTCTGCACCTTGACATCCATCACCGCGACCATCTGCATTACAGGAATCCTTAGGTGCAGCCCTTCTCCGAGCACATTGTCCTGGACCGCGCCAAAATTAAGGACAATACCTCTTTCACCTGCCCCAATCTGAACCCATGGATGTAAAATCAGCAAAGCCACCACAATTCCGGCAATAATCAGTCCCAGCCTCGCAGGTCCTTTCTTCATTGCAACCCGCATTGCCTCTTTAGCCTCGTTAATATCTCTTGTCGCCATAATAATACCTCATGTTAAATTTAAACGCTGTTGGGAAGCCTCGTTAAAAAGTCAATTGTTATTTCGCCATTTCTTTTCCGCGTGGATGATCAGACGCCCCGTGTTCTTCAGACGCAACCGGGTATTAGTTGGCCGGAGCAG
>Ga0366819_10489_pt1 | contig 11351 bp, 12 predicted proteins | sample TotcelFGM3001N15_FD_207091 | JGI IMG/M metagenome (GOLD analysis project Ga0366819, IMG submission 207091) | Enriched cells from coal bed in the Powder River Basin, Montana, United States - Total cells FGM rep3 HSBNCT.FGM.300.1.N15 ... | reverse complement strand
TTTCGTCCCGAACAGTACGCGGCGGCGATCAAGGCCGGCAAGCACGTGTTCATGGAAAAGCCCTGCTGCACAGACGCCCCCGGCTATCGCCAATTGGTCGAGGCCAACAAGATGGCCGACGAGAAAGGACTCAAGGTCGTGGTCGGCCTGCAACGGCATCATCAGGCGGGTTACATTCAGGGGATCCAAGAGATCCACGAGGGCAAACTGGGCGACATCGAACTGCTCCGCGTCTACTGGAACGGTTCGGGCGGTGGCGCTCGCGATCTGGGCCCGCGCCCCCAGGATGATCCCAAGGAGATGGAATTTCAGATCCGCAATTGGGGCTGCTTCCGCTGGTTGTACGGCGATAACATCGTCGAGCAGCATGTCCACAACATCGACATCGGCAATTGGGTGATGTGCCAGGACGGCGACGCGCAGAAGGCGCATCCGGTCGAGGCCAACGGCATGGGCGGCCGCGTGAACCGCGGCAACTATGGCGACATCTTCGATCATCATTTCGTCGAGTTCACCTATGCGAACGGCACGAAGATGTACAGCCAGTCGCGCCACCAGCCCGGCACGTGGGATGCGGTCAGCGAATACGTGCATGGCAGCAAGGGACAGCGCGGCGTCGCGACCGGCGGCGGGCCGAATCTGGAAAGCGGCAACCCGTATGTGCAGGAACACGTGGAATTGATCAAAGCGATCAAGAGCGGCGACAAGCTGAACGAGGGCTGGTTCGGCGCCGTCAGCAGCATGACGGCGGTCATGGGCCGCATGGCTACCTACTCGGGCGTGGTCGTGAAGTGGGACGACGCGATCGCCAAGGGGCCGCAAGAGAGCCCCGAACGGTTCGCTTGGGACGCGGTGCCCCGCCACGTGCCCGGGGCCGACGGGTTCTACCCGTTCCCGATTCCCGGACAGTACAAGCCGTTCTAGCCGCCGCGGCGTACCAGGGCAGAAAAACGTGGGTAGCAGCTGGCTGAAGCATGGGCGGCAGAACGATGGAAAGAGCTTCGCCTTTGGGGTCCGAGCACAGCCGATTTGCTCGGACCTCGAAGGGGAAGAGGAGAGCCTTGCTTTACTCGTCGGACTGCGGTGTGTCCGCTGCCGCCGTTTTGCAGCGTTCCAAGGCCCACTCGCACGCCTCTCGCACCAGCGGCTCGGGATCGTCCCGGCCGCGGGCGAGGGCCTCGGCCAGGCCGGGATCCCCCTGATTTCCGGCTGCGATGGCGACGTTCCGCAGCAGGCCGCGCCGTTTGGCTCGCCACAACGGCGTGCGGCGGAATCGCTGGCGAAAATCATCGTCGGTCATCGCCAGCAGATCGGCCAGCGATGCCGAATTACTGCCTGCGGCGGGGGCGAACGCGTCTTCGCCGCTGATCGGCGCTCGGCGATTCCACGGGCACACTTCCTGGCAAATGTCGCAGCCGAAGATCCAGTCCCCCACGCCGGCTCGCAACGGCGGCGGTATCGTGCCGCGCAGCTCGATGGTCAAATAGCTGATGCACCGCGTCGCGTCCAGGACATACGGCTCGGCAAACGCCTGTGTGGGGCAAGCGTCCAAACAGGCTCGGCACGTGCCGCAGTACTCGCCTTCGTGCGGCGGATCGTAGTCCAGTTCCAGGTCCGTTAACAGCGCCGCTAGAAGGAACCAGCTGCCGGCGTCTCGATGGATCAGCATGGTGTTCTTGCCGATCCAGCCCAGTCCGGCCAAACGGCCGAATTCGCGTTCCAACAGCGGAGCCGTATCGACCACACCCCGCACCGACGCGCCGGAAACCTGCTCGGCGAGCCACCGGGCCAGTTCGCGGAGCCGCTCATGAATCACATCGTGATAGTCGGACGTGCCCCAGGCATAACGGGAAATGCGAGCCTGTCCGCTCTGGCACGGGACCGGCTCGTCCGTGCGGTATTGCATCCCCAGCATCACCAGACTGCGGACTCCGTCCAGGATATGGCGGGGATCCGCGTAAGCCTCCCGGCGGGCCGCCAAATACTGCATCTCGCCCGCGTAGCCGGCGTCAAGCCAAGCGTGAAAACGATGCAGGCCCTCGGGGGTAACCGCCGGGCAGACGCCGACCAAACCGAAGCCGGCCTGCAACGCCCTCGCTTTCAGGCCCTGTGTCAACGATGCGGCCGTCAAGCATTCGCCCCCTTTGCGTCAAGAGTCCGCATTTCCGGATTTCGTCGCCATTCTACCGCGCCTCGCGCGACAAGGGGACGGGGGTCGTTTCTGAATAACATGAGCCAGTCTCAGCTGGCCGTAGCGAGACGCGCAGCGATTCGTGACTCAAACCCTGGAGGGCTGGCGGTACGTGATCAACGTCACCTGCTCGTCTACCTGGCCTTGTCCCGTTTTGGCCGCCGTCCCAAGATCTCGCAGCTGCCCATTGGCATCCAGCGGGACGTCAAAGCGTTCTTGGGCAGCCAATCTTGTCGATCCTGTTGATCCTGTCCACATTATCCCAATCAGACCACTTCGGAGAAAACCGACCGGCGTGAATTGTTGTGGAAAGCAAGACAGGATGTACACAATTGACAGAATAAGAGCCCGGAGAATTCGGGAACCGGAGATCGCCCGGCACAAGACGGCCGTTCGGCGGCCCAGCAACATGCTCCGAATCAGTCGGCTTCAGCCGACTCCCTGTCTGCCACCAGTTTCCAACTGGTGGTTGGCCTGTTCCGAAAGGGAGCCGAAAAGGGGGGAGCCGAAAAGGGGATAAGTCCAATTTCGTTGGTTCCCTGGGACGCTCATTGCTTCTTTCGCGGTCGCCCTCGGGGGCGCAGCGTGAACTCCAAGCCGAGTTGCTTGGCGGTGCTCTGTTGCCAGACCTCGTCTCCGAACGGGCCGCCGCATCGAACCGACCTGCGCATGGCGTCCAACTCGCCTTCGGTCTGAACTGCGTTCACCAGACCAACCCAATTCCTCCGACGCAGTATCGGCCAGTCGCACAACCGCACGGTCTCCTGCAAACGCTGCCGCCCTACCCGCTGCGCCAGGCTGCACCACCGCCACTGGTCGGCTCGCTCTGAGGCGCCAATGTTGGACAGCAGACAATAGGCCAACACCCGCATCGGCGCGGCCTCCCGGGTCTGGCCGAACAACCATCGGAAGGCGGCGTAATCGTCTTCGTTCCCGAAAACGGTGCGCTGGTCGTTGCCACGATTCAAAACGTGGAAGATCATCCCTCCCGGCGCGACTCGTGCTGCTCTGGAAATGCGAAGCAGATTACCACAAGCATCCGCCTAAGTCAGTAATGGGACTTATCCCCTCCTGCCCGCGCCGACGACCAGCAGGCCGTTTTTTCGGGGGCGTTCGCGGCCGATCGGGTTGGGGAAACCGGGCCGCATTTCGCCATCGGCGCGTAGCGGCCTCGGACCGGGTGTGTGGCGGCAAAAACCAGAAGGTCGCCCGGAACGCCTTTTCCGCGCCCTGCGGTGTTGGCGACGATGCAACGCAAGCGGAAATCGTGTAGAATCAGTGGCGAACCGTGTGAGAACCGTTCGCGGAGGGAAACGACCATGGCGAAGATGATCGAAATCGACGACAGTGCCTACGTTCGTCTGGAGCAGGCACGCCGTCCTGACGAGGACTGGTCGGCGCTCATCCGACGTTGCGTGCGGGTTCGGCCGTCCTACGAGGATGTCTTGCAGAAACTGCGAAGCCTTGATGTATCTCCGGAGGCTTTGGACGCCATCGACGACGCCGTGACTCGCCGCCGACAGGCTGCCCCGTCGCGGAGAACGTCTTAGATGGCGATCCTGGACACGACCTTTCTGATTGACCTGATGAAGGAATCCAAGGCCAATCGTGCCGGTCCGGCTACGGCGAAACTCGGCGAGTTGATGCAGCGCGGCGAGGAATTGCGGGCCGCCGTGTTCACGGTCGGTGAGTTGTACGTCGGCGTCGCCAGAGGATCTCAACCGGACAAGGAGCGGCAGGCCATCGAGGCGTGCTTGGCTGTGCTGGAGATTGTCGGGTTCGAGGAATCGACGGCGCGGATGTTTGGCCATCTGGTAGGCCAATTGGAACGTAAAGGCCAAGTCATCGGTGACATGGACGCCTTGATCGCCAGTGTGGCCTTGGAGCAGGACGAGTTGTTCGTCACCCGCAACACGGGGCATTTTCAGCGCGTCCCCGCTCTTCGGGTCGAAGAATATTGAAGAGGCAGGACCGTCCGGGGCGAGTCGCCGCCGAAACTTGGGAAAAGGGAGGAAATGTGAACAGGGATATGCGCTGTTTTTAAGGGTCGATGTTGCGTCTGTGAAAGGACCGGAAAAGACCGGAAAGGGGAACGACGAGCGCACCGCGCTGTCGCGTCGGTCTGCCGGGTCCTGCCTGGTCGCTGGCGGCAGCGCGTCACGATCCTGGGGCCCCGGTCGAATACATACGTGCGGTCGGCTTCCACCGCCCGATCCGGCACGGCTCGCTCATCGTTCTCCCCGCCGCCATCGGGCGTGACGTCGATGCGGGCCGGCACGAACTTGGCCACTTCGAAATGCGTGTGCAGCCGCAACTTCACCAGGCCGCTGCCCGTCTCGTGTTTGAGCCCCATGGCTTGGACCAACAGCGGCAAGGCGGACAGCAACGTGCCATCCACCAGCGTCAGCGTGCCCGGCACTTCAGGCCCTGCAGATCGGAGGCCATGATCGGGCGGCGTTTGGGCCGGCCGCGTCGTTTTGCGGGCGGCTCGCCTGGCTCCGTTAAACCGAAAGAAAGCATAATCAGAAAGGGCTTGTCGAAGACCAAGACGTGTTTTGTCGGGGGCGATGGAGGACGTCCTCCGCAGCCGACGAGGGATATGTGGGACTCGGAACGCAGCCGGACTCCCTTCTCGTCGAATTGGTATCTTATATTTTGAAGGGCACTTAGGACCTGTAGGTCGTCGGCGATCTTTGGATTCTTGTGAAGTAGTCGCTTGCCTTCGAGTTCGGTATATCTGCGTGTAATGTCGAAGTTGAGTTTGGGTATCCGGCTTCCGCGTCGGACAGTTCTTCACCTGTCATGCATTCTACCGCGTGCAACACTCCACCATTCATCGCGAGACCATGTGCATGAAGCAAGTCTGCAAGAGCGCGATCCCCAGGCAAAGCTCGAAGCGGGTCTTCGCCACAAGCCCGATCGGTTCGGCCATGTCGTCTCCCAGGCTAACGGCAACCATCACCGAGTGGCCGCCAAAGAAGCTTCTAAAGTTGAGCGAGGCCGACCGGCCACTTCGGTGCATGGTTTTGTTCGTCCCATTGAGTTGCCCCGCCGAACTACCGGTCCGGTGTTGATGGAATCGTCGGAGGTGACGAAGTTTGCGTGCTCTGCACCGGAGTTGGGAACACTTTGCCATCCAAATTGGGGTCAATTGGAGGTGGAAATGTCTCACCCGGTTTTACTCGACGATATGGTAAAGGATAAGGATTTGGCACTGGCGGTACGCCAGTTGTCACCGGAGTTGGGGACGAAGCCCAAAACGAAACATATGTTTTCAAACAATCAAAAAACATTGGGGAACGATTTGCGGAGTATGACATCGGAAGAAAAACCGTAGATTCTAACGAGGTCGCTGTTGATCGAGATAGCAAGCCACGATCGACCAATAATGCTACCGGGCCGACAGCAAGCTGGGAAATCGCAAATGCGGCTAGGATGACGGAAACGACTTCTACTGGATGCGAGTACATCCATTTACTTTTTACAGCGTTATTGGCAGTCATTTAGTAACCTCCATCTGTTTACCGAAAGGACGAACGAATAGCAACGACTGCGGTAACGGGGCCGCCGCCAAAACATTTTGATTTCATAACCCGCGTCATCGGCGGCTCCCGTTCACCGCTTGGTTATCGGGCGTATTCGAGTCGCTGAACGATCGTCGTCACGTTATCAGATTCGGCATACTGGGATCTAATCATGTACTTGCCGGCGGGAAGATTGATCTCGATCCTTGGAGCAGTGTCACCGACAAAAGTGCATGTGTCCATCAGCGTGTAGTCCGCTGACTGTGCGTCCCACTCAATCTGTTCAGTCCAGTTGTTCGTTTTGGATATAGCCTTGGCAAACGCAATCAATTGTTCAAGCGATTCCGCTCCGACCCACCGAATGAACAAACCACCGTCTTGGTCTGGCAACCAGTAGATGTCGGACGGGAGATCGCCAAAAACGATGATTGGCGCTCCCCAAGGCCGGATGATACCACAATAGTCATTCACTGAGCATGCAAGCCGGTATAATCCTGCGTCGAGTGTTGGTTCATTGCCGAGTTCAGTGATCCAGCGGTCCACATCTCGTGTTGGTAGCAGGACTCTCGGTCCTCCAAGGCTGGACACATGCTGCATTTGATTAGCCCGATAACACGATACTAATTATCGCCAACAAAACCCCTGATAACTCGATTATCAGCGGGATTATCAAGCCTGATTGATAACATTATCACCCACTTTACAGGCACGCAAGAGGGGGTAGTAATTTACCTGGTGATAATGCGTGAAAAGCCTATCTGGCCGTAAAGGTAGGCAATTTAGGCAGTATGCATCGTCTCAAGAAGGCGACACGAGTGCGTGTGCGACATAAGGCGTTGGAGACGGAGCGGGCTTATGTGGGCTGGGTCGAGCGGTTCATTCAGCATTACAAGTTCCCGGATCTGGCGAGCTTTGGCGAAAGGGAAATCAAAGCATTCCTGACCGATGTGGCTGTGGAGAGGGACGTGACCGCGGGGACGCAGAACCAAGCCAAGTGCGCGCTGCTGTTCCTGTATCAGACCGTGCTCGGCCGAGAATTGGGGTTTTTGGACGTGGGTCCAGCGACCAAGCCGAGTCGGCTGCCCGTGGTCTTGAGCCGGCCGGAAATCGGGCCGCGGTTGCCGGAATTCCGGGGGTTGCGGCTGCTGATGTCCGCAATAGCATCTGCACGAAACACAAGCTGGCAGGAACAGGGTACCTTCAAAGGTTCTGCTGTTGCGCATGCGGCTGAGTGGGCATTTATGCGTGCCAGTGCCTTTTCGAGTGCTCCGGATCCCAGCAACGCCCGCCACGAGGCAGCGGCAGTTCGCTGGTCACTGCAGGATTGCCGTATTGCCGCGAGTTCAATCTGCTGGCGGTGGGGATTCCTCCGGTAACCTGGGTTAAATCGCCTTAAAGGCTGTGAAAAAATCGCCTTGCAGGGTCGGGCGGGACGCTTTTGCCGTCCGCAAATGGGGAGGTGCGACGGGACGGTAACGCTTGGATTGAACCTTTGGCATCTGGGGAATGGGGGCAGTATCGTCGGTCTCGTCGCATAATGCCTAAGTCGGCCAAAGTTGGAAACAAATCCGCTAGCGAAGTGGTAAAGGGCTGGAATCGCAAGCCCCAGTCTTGGCGGCTTTTTGGCCATATTTATTGCTCCACCATGCTTGCATTGGTGGGAGCCGCCGACGATCATATTCGGCTATTCTGATGGCGGCTCTGCCGGCATTAAAGACGGGTGCCAGGCCAGTGACGATGGACCTTGGAGGGTGAATAGTGGCTGTTCTCCCGGTTGATGTTGATTTAGCGTTGGGTGACGACCAAGGCGTAGATCTGGCGTTGATCCAGTGGCACACACCGGTTCCGGATCCGACTGCGCAAGATCTCGCGATCGCGGCATACATCGCGAAGGGAAAGGAGGGTATCCTCAGTGAGCTCATTGCCTGGCTAGGTGATGACCCTCGGCGGTGCAAGACGTACCGGCCCTTGTTTGTTGTGGCGCCAGAGCTTTCGCTACCCTATTCTTTAGACAACAAGTTAATGGAGTTGGCGAGTAGCGTTGAGCGCCCCGTCGTGATCATTGCTGGTTTCGAATACCTAGCTTGGGAGGATTACCAGGCTGCCGTTAGGCGTTCCAAAAACCCAGGCTCTGAACGTGACTGGCTGAACAACCCCGATGCTCGGCCGTACGTCAATGCAGCGAGGATCCTCATACGCGATTCCTCCGGCACCATCAGTCAATTTGTCCAACCCAAGCAATACCCCGCTGACCCTGAAGCCCACTTGCTTCCCAAAGGGTTGCCAGCGATTCTGTTTCGCTCGCAGGCCGCACCAGGGCAACGAATTAACTTCGCAGTTCGCGTCTGCAGCGACCTTTCACATCCAGACAAAGCGAGGCAGTTCAGACGTGATTGCGCATTGGCTGCTCCCGCTAGCCCTCTTGATATCACTTTTGTCCTTCAGTGCAATGAGGACCAAGCCGCAACTCAGTTTTTGCAGTCGATCCAAGCTTATTTCGAGCCACCCGTAGCCATGACAGAGACGGACGTTGGCTGCCTCGTCTTCGTAAACAACGTAGGGTCAGAGTGGGGTAGTTTAGAGCAGTTCGGGTATTCTCAAGCGTTACGTCACCTATCTGTTATCGACGAACGCACGTTTTCAGACCGTGCTTGAAACACCGAATGACGATTTGCGTCACTTTCTGCGCGAGTGCGGGGCAGAAATCGCGTTCTTCGCGGAAGGCTGTGAGGGCAAGGCATCGGTGCAACAGGACTGACGCGTTTCCTATGCACGTTGACGCATAGCGACGCGTCCGCCGCTAGTATTTGAGAAGGTACTCTCTCGATGACAATGATGCGGCCGGATTCGACCTCTGGTCATCGCGATACGGGATGCTGCCGCCTCCCCTCATCCACAGAATACACTCACACAGCGTTTCGACCCCCTACCCCCCTATCAGTAACCCCCTGTCGCGAATCACATGCCCCCCGCGCGCGAGCTGCTTGCCAGTCAAAGCACTTGCCATGTCCGATCAGCCAACCACTAAACGCTGTGAGGGCGCTACAACGTCGCTGGAATGCGCCAAACGGCCAATCCGGTTCCGCCCTGTCCATTTCCAACTGCAAAACTTTCGGGCTTTCCGTGGAGATCTAGCTGGCAGAAAAATTTCAGAATTACATTACGCCCATCCCCAGCTAAACGGCCTCAATCTGCGGCCGGATAAGCTGCAAGCCCGACCCCCAACCACGTAACGAGCCCGTGATGCGCCAATGCCTTCCCAGGAAAAGCCATGCCACCTCCCTGCCGTGTTGTCTGCGTCCGAACGACGTCACCTAGCCGAAATAAAAACATTCCCTACCCCCCAAGAAAGTTTCAAAAACCCTTGCAATGCCGCCCCTTGCGCCCGTAAACTATCGCTCGAGCAGCCCGGCAATATCCAAGCCAACCGGCCAGAGAACAACGGGATCGGGTGCGGGATAATCCCAGGAGAACTACAAGTTTGGGCATAAGGACGACGCCCCGTGAGGTGCATGTTAGTTAGCCGTCAACAATTCACACACGATCTTTTGCACGATGTTCTTCTTTAAGTTCCAGAAACCCGGCAACCTCGAATTCAATATGCTGCGGCGCGGGGAAATCTTCTTCGCATCAGTGGCGGAATTGAACGACGCAAACGAGTGTCGCCCCCGGTTTGTGTTGAACGGAACAACAGAGCTGTGGAGGCGATTGGCCACTTACATACTACAAGAGGCATGCTTTCGTTCTGAGGTTTATGGCCGGATCAGTCGCGAAGAGATGTGCGATCTGTTTAGCCTCAGTGAATCGCTCGGCACTCAGCTCAAGAAGTGGGCGCGAAATCGAGATGTCGGTCTTGAGATGCTTGACGGGTTGTTCCGGAAATTGCTGGAAGAGGAGCTACTCAAGAACAACCCCATTCCGTTGCAGTCACGCCTGATTCTCGACTCCACTCGCAGAGTCCTTCGCCATGACCTGCCGAAGGCAATCGAAGAGCATTCCTACATTGCGTCGTTCTCAAGGAACGCGAAGAACGCCACGATGTGGGGGCACTACGCAGATGCTGAACGTGGCTTCGTTGTCGTGTATGCGACCGAAAACGGCACCATACGTATTGCGGCTCCTATCAAGATGCTCCATCGGACTCGTCCCCTACCAAAAGATAGACTCGGCGACTTTGAGATCGGCATCTACGATGAAGACGAGTTGGAATTGAAGGCCGTGAAATACGGCAAGAAACCACCGAAGGTAAATGCGTTTCATCGGTTAATTCCGAGATTCTCATATTCTGACGAGGAAGACCACTACGATGTTCCCTTACTGTTGGGTGGCGACGCCAAAGACAAGGAAGAGTATGGGATCGGTTTAGTTAAGTTTTCGGATTGGCGATACGAGCAGGAGGTCAGGGCGTTCTTACCGGCATTCAACGAGCTTCCGCCTGACATGAGGGTCATGAGAGCGGGCGCAGCCAACGTTCGCGGTTTGATTTTCGGTCCGCGAATGTCTGAACGGGACAAAATGCGTGCAGTTTTGTGCTGCCATCTGATGCGCGAGTCGTCTATCCAATCAAAGCAAGAGTCGTTGCAGCAATTTATGTTTTTTCAGGCACTTCAGGTTGTTGACCGCTTTGACTTTCGAATCGTCCCAGTTGGAATTCTTGATGGCATATATTTCGACCAACACTTGCCCATCAAGACGTTCGATAATCTTGATGACACAACTGCTCAATCGTTGCGCGACGCGTGCCATCAAATCGGAAATTCAATGCAGGATGTTCCTACTCAAACGAATTCGCCAAGTCTGAAGTGACGGCTAACAAATGCGTGAACGTGCGGACTGAAAATGCGAACCGAAAATGGTTCTTTGAGAAGCGGGTGCGAACCCCGCGCCGGAGTAGCTCATAGCCAGAGGCTCCATACGAGTGTTGCCGCGTTGTATAAGGGCGGCAAAGTGGGTTTCAAACCTGATGCTCCGGTCCGGCAAACCTGATGCGCCGGTGAATTGCAGGCTCTCCGGCTACATCCTATGCCGAGCCTTCGTTGTCGTCGATGGGACCGCCTGAGTCGAGTGGCTTGCCCCCACTTTCTGGCTGCGCCGCAACGGGCGCTACAAGGCCGTCTAGCGCGCGATTCGACGATGGGCCGACCAACACACGCACCTGGCACCCAAATGCGTCCAGCGCTTTTCTAGCGCACTTTCTGGGCGAATGCGCTTTTGGAAGGTGGGCCAAGCAGTAAAGGCGGCGAATGGGGGAAGCTCGTAAACCTGCTTTGCAGCCGTGAAACAGGTTTTCTGTGTTCCGCAAATGGTGACGGCCGCGGAACATGAACTGCAAATGGTGACGGCCGCGGAACAAGAACCGCAAATGGTGACGGCGGGAAATCACAACGGCAAATGGTGACGGCCGCGGACCAAGAGCTGCAAATGGGGACGGCCGCAGAACGAGAACAGCAAATGGGGACGGCCACGGAGCAAGAACCGCAAATGGGGACGATGCGGAAGACGAACTGCAAATGGAGACCGCCACGAAACAACAACCGCAAATGGGGACGACGGGAAATCACAACCGCAAATGGGGAACGGCCGCGGAACAAGAACCGCAAATGGGGACGACGAGAAATCACAAACCCAACGTGCAA
>Ga0366819_10485_pt1 | contig 11497 bp, 9 predicted proteins | sample TotcelFGM3001N15_FD_207091 | JGI IMG/M metagenome (GOLD analysis project Ga0366819, IMG submission 207091) | Enriched cells from coal bed in the Powder River Basin, Montana, United States - Total cells FGM rep3 HSBNCT.FGM.300.1.N15 ... | reverse complement strand
ACATAGACGTACTGGCTGTGAATGAATCCTGCAAGAGGATTGCGTTGATCGAGTGCAAACGTTTCAGCTCCGCAGCTGCCCCTCACGAGGTCCGGCGTGAATTGGATGAGTTGAACAAGACCCTCTCCAAGCAAGAAGCGCGTACTCGTTGGTTGCTCGCACATCAAGACATTGTAGCAGCAGAACTCGGACTGGAATCCGTAGACTCTTGGGACATCCAAGCTCTTGTTGTCACATCCGACCCCACAGTTGCGGCCAACTTGGTGAAGTCGTCGATACCTATCATGTCCTTCCTCACGTTCGCGAACGCGTGGCTGCCCACGTGGGCTGAGTAGGAGCGTCGGGGAATTGCGGTGGTAATTCTGAGGAATTTCGTGGACACCTTACTCAATTTGACAGGACGCCCGCTTCGCGGGAGTTCAGGGTTGCGCGTTGGGCGTTCCAATTCGCCCCGAACGATCACGGGGACACCTTAGTGCCGTTGTCCGCACTTCATCGGTGGATGGTGTCCCTATGGAGCGCGAGTGCCTTCGCCCAACCGCGTGGTATTTCGGGGGGACGGTCATGAGCACTCGGAGTGCATGGATATCGACTCACCCAGCGGCAAGTGCGTCCCACGTCGCTGCGGGCGCTTCCAAGATTCACTTGCATGTACGTTTGCCGCGAAGCTGACAACTTGCTAAGAATTTGCTAATGGACGGGCTATCGCGTGCTCTTGGCAGGCATCAGCGGACGAGTATTTCGGGCCTGGGGAAGTGGCCGCGTTATCCCCTGTTTGTTCGTACTCTCCCTCGGCCGCCCCCTCAGCGCGAGATTCGTAAACCGCCGGTCATCGGTTCGACTCCGATCGCTGGCTCCATTCGTAAGCTGAACGTAGAACGGCCTCCAGAAATGGGGGCTGTTTTCGTTTACATAACGGGCAGTTGCTGCCAATATGCTGCCACTTCCTTGCGTTGCGCGTGCCGCAAAACGGCTGAGAGCGTAATCGGACCGCGGTCTGTCTTGCCAACGTTGGGCTGTACATGGTTGGGGCAGGCGGAGCTGAAAAGCGAAGCGGCGCCTCCAACGGGTGGAGACGCCGCGCGTGTCGGCTGGAAGCCGGGGGAATTGCAGTGTTAGCTAGTAGCGCTCGGGGTGCGCTCGTACTTCCTTTGCGAAGTCCTCGACGATGGCGTCCACTGTGTTGAACTTCGGACGCCAATCCCACTCCTTGCGCGCCGCGGAGTCGTCGAGCGAATCGAAGCGCAGGGTGGCGAAGTAATTCACCACCACCGGGTCGGGGTTGTAGGTGATGACCGCGTTCGGCATCTGCTTCTTGACGGCGGCCTCTATCTCCCTGGGCGTCACGGACTTGTTGACGCCCGCGATGTTGTAGTTGAGCATCTTGATGCGGTCCATCGGTGCGTCGGCAAGGACAGCAAACGCGGCGGCAGTATCCTTGTAGTAAATGAGCGGCAGTCCGCGGTCGGCCGGTCCGTAGCACTCATACGGCTTGCCCTGGGCGGCGTGCTCGATCATCCACGAGTTGTACTGGCCGATGGCGCGTGTGCGGATGCCGGGGCCGACGAGGGATGGAATCCTGACCGAGCGGAAGTCCGTTCCGAACTTCTTGCGGTAGAACCTGCCGAGCAGCTCGCCGTAGACCTTGGTGCAGCCATACATGGTCGTTGGCCGCTGCAGGGTGGTATCGGTGATGTCTGCGGAGTCGGTATCGAGACCGTAGGTACCCGTGGTGCTGGCCATGACGAGCTTGTTGCTCCCGAGCAGACGCACCGCCTCGAGCATGTTAAACGTCCCGTTCACATTGACCTGATGTGCCGCCCACGGATTTGCCTCTGACGGGAGGCTCAGCATCGCGGCAAGGTGGAAGACACAGTCGAAGGAATGGCTCTTGAACACGTTCATCACTTCGGGCCAGTTGGTGATGTCTCCGAGAACGATCTTCGGCTTCCTCTCGGCGTTGTCCCAGTGCGCGGTGGACAGTCTGTCCAGGACCACTACCTCGTCGCCTCTATCAAGCAGTTGGTCGACGAGGCACGCGCCAATGAATCCCGTGCCACCCGTAACGAGCTTTGCCATGTACACTCACCTCCGGAACTGATGCACTGTCGCGGCGCCGACGGCGCATTCCGGCCGTCGGACCAGCGGCATGATACGACATGCGTGTAGATTGCGCCACCTTCGGAAGTGTCTTGGGGGTGACACACTGCAACGCTTGGTGGGGCCGATTGCAGGTGATACCATCGGCATGCGGCTGCCGCTACAATCGGGATGCACCTGGATGGTGGCCGGTGCAGGCCAGAGGAGGCATCCCGCAGCAACTGGCCATGGCGCATTCGCGTCGATGCAAGGAGGAGAGAATGCCTAGAGTGCTCGTTGTCTATCATTCCCGCACAGGTCGCACAGAGTCAATGGCTGAGGCCATAGCCTCCGCCATCGAAGAAGAAGGAGTGGAGGTGGTGCGCAAGAAGATCGCCGATGCGAATCCCGACGAGATGCTCGGCGTTGATGGTGTCGTCCTTGGCTCGCCTACCTACTACGGCACGATGGCTGCGGAGGTCAAGAAGTTCCTTGATGACAGTGTGAGGTTCCACGGCAAGCTCGATGGCAAGGTAGGCGGGGCGTTTGCCTCCGCGGGCTCCACCGGGCAGGAGACAACGGTACTGAGCATCCTCGAAGGGTTGCTCATCCACGGCATGGTCGTTCAGGGCGATTTCACCGGCGCCCACTATGGCGCCACGTCGGTAGGGCAGACCCATGACGTGGACGTGAAGCAATGTCGTAGATTCGGCAAGCGATTCGCGGCCCTTGTCAAGAGAGTCTGCGCCTCCCAGCCTTAGGCTCTGCGGCATGGGTGATTGGCTGTGATTGTCGCGAACGTGGTTTGCGCGTTCCGGTGATTTGACAGCCCTTCCATCCTCCTGCTAGCCTTACTGTCACCCCAAGTCGCCAAGCACGGGGGATACACAGGCAGAACGCCTCGCGGGTTGAGACTCTCAGAGTCTCGGGTCTCCAGATCGAAGGGTCAGGAGATATCAGAGCCGGGGGACGGACTGACCCTGAATCCCAAGTAGTGTGAGGCCACTTGGGGTATTTGTTTGCTCTTTGCTACGTTCTTCCCACACCACCTGCTGTCAGCGAGTTTTTCGTGGTCTGTGCGCAACCTCACCACCGACGGGCCTCGCCGCATGCAGTAAGACCTCTGGGTTCTCATGTCGTTCGGCCGTTCGTCCTGATGTTACTCCATGCAACGCAGCGGCAGGTATGGTAGACTGCCCGAACTCCGGCGTGTGCGAGTACCTGCGTGCCGCCCGCCGCGTGTCCGAAAGGGGTTCACCATGGCAGATGCGTCCCTTGAGCGCCGCAGCATCGCGTATGTGTCTACCGTGCACGGGCTGCTCCATGTCCTTGAGCTGGCGTATGGCGTTGTGCTCGTGGCTGTTGCGGCGGACCTGGGCGCCAGCCTGTTCGTGCTTGGCGTCATCGCCAATGTGTTCGGGTTCGCCTACGGACTGACCGCGCTGCCGGTGGGAGTCCTCGCAGACAGAGTGAGCGAGACCCGGCTGCTAGCCATCTGCGCGATGGGCATGGGTGTTGCGTCCGTCGGCGTGAGCCTCGCGCCCGGAGTCACGTTGCTGGGCGTCGCACTCGCGATTCTCGGTGTGGCTCTCGGCCTGTTCCATCCCGTCGCCTCGGCATTCATTGCGCGAACGGCTACTCGTACCGGCCTCGGTTTCGCATATCTTGGCACAGGCGGGAACCTGGGTCTCGCGCTCGGCCCTATCATGGTTGGCGCCATCGCGGCCGGAGTGAGTTGGCGCATGGCGTACGCCGTTTTTGCCATCCCGTGTGTGGTCCTCGGACTGCTCATCCTGAGGCTCCCTCGGAAGATACGGCCTGCGGCCGCAGCGACGGCGGGCAGCGAGCCGGTCGACAAGAGTTTCTCCGTCTTGAAGCCCGTTCTATTGCCCCTCGCCTTGATTCTGCTGGCCAACTCCGTGAATGGACTTGTCTATCGCGGCGTAGTCACCTTTCTGCCCGCGCACTTGAGCGCGAGCGTCGGCTCGGGGTTTGCGGGAGTTAACCCGGTCATGCTGGGCGGCTCATTCACCACGGTCGCGCTGCTCTTCGGCGTGGTTGGGCAGTTCTCGGGAGGGTTCCTCTCCGACCGCTGGCGACGGGAGGGACTGGCCCTCATCTCGCTGGGGGTGTCTGCTCCAGCTCTGTTCGGTGTTTGGGGCTTTGGTGGCGCGGGCGTTGTGGCTGCGGCGGCCTGCTTCGCCTTCTTCCACTTCATGAGCCAGCCAGTGTTCAACGCGCTCATTGCGGACTACTGTCCTGATTGCTGGCGTGGCCGGATGTACGGAATCTACTTCTTCGGCGCCTTCGGCATCGGCTCCTTCTCTGCCAGTGCGCTGGGTTACGTTGCCGAGTCACAGGGCATCAGGGTGGTGTTCCTTGTCTGCGCGTTCATGGGACTGGTGGCCGCGTGCTTCCTGGTGCCCCTCCTTGTGAGGGCGATGCGCAGAGGCAGCTCCTCGACGGACGCGTCGTGAGATACGTAGCCATGCAATCCGCACAACTCGCCTGCCCGGAGCGCGTCTCGTGAGGATTCAGGTTGAGTGCATTCCGTGCTTCGTGCGCCAGGGCTTCGAGACCGTTTCCCGTGTCACGCCGGACGGCAACGTCCGCTGGCGCGTGATGCGCGAAGTGTGCGCACTCGCTGGAAATGTGACGGAGGATGTGTGTCCGCCTCAATTGGCGGAGCGCATCTACGACGCTGTAGCTGCTGCGACTGGCAACCTCGACCCGTTTGTGGTGGAGAAGCGACTCGCCAACGAACTCGCGCTCAGCCTTGAGCCGCGTTTTCGCGGCATCCTCTCGACCGTGCCTGACCCGCTGCTTGCCGCCGTCAAGTTCTCGATTGCAGGCAACTCGATGGACCTCGGTGTGGTGCGTGAGTACGGCGACGTGGGGGCGCTGGCGGACTCCATGCTGGCCGCGCCGCTCGCAATCGACGACTACGCATCGTTCAGACAACGCCTGTCACGGGCGGAACACATTCTGGTAGTTGGGGACAACAACGGCGAAATTGTGTTTGACCGGCTCCTCATCGAAGAGATGAGGAAGGTGCGCGATTGCCGCTATACGTATGTCGTCAGGGGTCGTCCGGTCATCAACGATGTCACTATTGAGGATGCCCGCGCGGTCGGCATCGACCGCGTTGCCGGAATTGTCGACAGCGGTTCAGGGGCGCCCGGCTTGGTGCTGGCAGCCTGTTCGGAGAAGCCGCGGAAGTTGTTCATGTCGGCCGACATGGTAGTGGCAAAAGGGCAGGGGAACTACGAGGCGCTCAGCGACGCACCGCGGGGGGTCTTCTTTCTGTTGATGGTGAAGTGCCAGGTGGTGTCCAGCGACCTCCACGCGCCTGTGGGAGTGGCCGTCGTGAAGCACTACCAGGCCGTCTGATGGGTGAGTCGCTCCGCCCTCTCGGGCGTCGGTTGTCGAGGGCTCTGCTATCGCGCGGCGAACGCGGATAGGAACCAGACCTTGGAACGGAGCGCCGCTCATCCGGTGAACCGCGAAATGACCCGCCTGGTCGAGCTGCCGCTGGTCCCCTGCTGTAGGGATGCGCAACGCGCTCGCCTGCGACATGCTGGTACGAACTCCCCGAGCGGTCGCCGAGGGCCGGTCGTGTGAATGGGCGCCTTTCCGGCGGCCCTGCTGAACGCTGGTCTCGCCTTTCGGAATAGGCGCCGGCGCCGCTGCGGTCGAAGTTCCTCGGACCGCGAGCCGCTGGGGCGCGTCGATAGGGTCGTTCGGCAGCCGGGCGCGACTCCTGGCGCTCGTAAGGGCGCGCGTCACGGTCCCTCGCCGGAGGCCGGACTCGCGTCTCGGGATACCCGCCTGAGCCGCGGCGCTCGAAGTCCCTCGGACCGCGAGCCGCTGGGGTGCGTCGATAGGGTCGTTCGGCAGCCGGGCGCGACTCTCTGCGCTCGTAGGGACGAGAATCCCTATCCCCCACAGGAGGCCGGTCCCGCCTTTCGGAATAAGCGCCTGAGCCGGCGCGTTCGGTACTCCTCGGTCCACGGTCGTCCGCGGGGCGTCGATACGGTCGTTCAGGAGCCGGGCGCGACTCTCTGCGCTCGTAGGCGCGGGAATCTCGTTCCCCCGCCTGTGGCCGGTCTCGCCTGTCGGAATAGGCTCCTGCGCCTGCGCGCTCGTCACTCCTCAGTCCACGGTCGTCCGCGGGGCGTCGATAGGGTCGTTCGGCGGCCGGGAACGATTCTCGGCGCTCGTAAGGACGGGAATCCCGTTCCCTCGCAGGAGGCCGGTCTCGATTGTCGGCACGCGCACCTGACCCGTCGCGCTCGAATCTCCTCGGTCCACGGTCGTCTGCGGCGCCGCGATAGGATTGTTCCATCACCGGTCGTGAATCACCGCGCTCTTGCGGATGCGAGTCCCGCTCTCGCACAGGAGGGCGGTCGCGTGGCTCATAGCGGGCGCCGGAATCCGCGCGTTCGGACGGGGACGCGTAGATACGCGGCTGTCGAGAAGAGCGAGGCGCCTGTTCGTTCGAAGATGTGTCACTTGCACTCGCCAGATGCGCAGCGCCCCTGGGCGTGGCGGGTCCGACTCCGGACTGTCTCACGTCCACCGGACGTTTCCTCATCAGTTCTTTCAATTCGGGTGGAGTAAGTTCCCTCCACGCTCCTTCCGCGAGGTCGCCCAGGAGGAGACCTCCGAGCCTGACCCTCTTGAGCATGGCGACCTGCTGCCCGATGGCAGCGAACATCATCCGGACCTGCCTCTTCCTGCCCTCGTGGATGGTGATGCTGTACGTGTACGGGGACTGGCCGAGGAGGATCCGGACTCTCGCGGGCCAGGTCATCTGTTCCTCCACCTCGACTCCCTGCTCCAGTTGTGCAACATCCGCATCGGTGAGACGGCCGGTGGTCGCGACCCAGTACTCCTTCTCATGCTCGAAGCGGGGATGCGTCAATTCGTAAGTCAGCTGCCCGTCGTTCGTCAGCACAAGCAGCCCGGTGCTGTCTTCATCCAGCCTTCCAGCCGGATGCAGGCCGGCCGCGCGCACGCTCTCTGGGAGAAGCTCCAGGACGGTCGGCCTGTCCCGGTCATCCTCCGTGGCGCTGAGGTATCCCTCAGGCTTGTTCATTATCAGGTACACGCGGTGGGCGGCGACCTGCGCCACCTTATTTCCGGTCACCACGATTGCGTCGACCTCAGGGTCGACCTTCTCGGTGTAGGAAGACGCGACGCGTCCGTTTACCTCCACCAGCCCCGCGTTGACGAGCTTCGAGACCTCGCGGCGGGCCCCGTAGCCCGCGTCGGTAAGCATTCTGACCAGGGGAATCGACGTCATTTAGGTATCCTTCCCGTCTGTTTGACGGCTCTGTTGCAGGCTTCTAGAATAGCACGTCTCTCGCTTGCGTGAGTCGGCGTTCGTAGACTCCCGTTCCGCGCCGCCATGCGTCCCGGTCGATTGACGTACACATTCAGGAGGCACAGACACGATGTCACAGCTCAAGGTTGGATTCATTGGCCTCGGCTACATGGGACGTCCCATGTGTGCAAACCTGCTCAAGAAGGGTTTCCCCGTGGTGGTGTGGAATCGCAGCCGCCCCGGCATAGAGTTCGCGGTATCGCATGGCGCCGTCGAGGTCAACTCTGCGAGAGAGGTGGCGGAGGCGTCCGACATCGTCGTCACAAGTGTGAAGCACGGCGGTGACACCGCCGAGGTTGCCCTTGGTCACAACGGGTTGAGTTGCGGAGCGCGCCCGGGCATGATACTCATCGATATGAGCACCATCGCGCCGGCTGAGGCGCGTTCCATCGCCGGCAGACTGGCTGAGCGTGGAGTCCTGATGCTTGATGCTCCGGTCAGCGGTAGCACTCCTCGTGCCGAGGCGGGAACGCTCTCGATAATGGTGGGAGGTCCCAGCGAGGCTTTCGAGCGTGCTCTTCCGGTGCTGCAGGCTATGGGCAGCAGCATCGTGCACGTTGGAGAAGAGAATGGCGCGGGTCAAGGTGCGAAGCTGTGCAACCAGGTGCTTGTGCTGGTTAACCTCCTCGCTACATGTGAGGCGCTCACGCTGGGGGCGGGTCTGGGACTCGATGTCCGGCGTGTCTACGATGCGGTGAAGGGTGGTGCTGGTGGTTCGTGGCAGTTCGAGAACCTCGGGGCCAAGCTCCTCCAGGGGGATCTCGAGCCGGGAGGCACCGTTGAGACTGTGCAAAAGGATCTTGACATCCTCATGTCCGCGGCCCGCGCCTTGCACATGACTCTTCCCGGCAGTTCCCTGGTGCAGCAGCTCTACAACGCGGTCGAGGCCGATGGCAAGGGGAAGAAGGGGCACCAGGCGCTGGTTGCTGCGTACGAAAGGCTATCCGGAGTTCACATCCCTGACCACGTTGGGTAGAGCAGCCACGCGTTCACAGCGTGTGCACGGTGTCGCAGCGCGGGCATTTCACCTGGCTGGCTTTCATTCCCGGCGGTATGCGCAGCTTCGCGCCGCAGGGACATTCGACGGTCCGGTAGTTGTCCGCCTTCCACATCGCGCTTGATGCCTCGCGCGCACGCTTCACTTCGGTGTCGGTATCCGGCTGCTGCTCAGTCGATGGAGCGCGCAGCGCCGCTGCACCGACAGCCGCAAGAGCGCCCTGCGGTATCACGCCGCCAGCCCTCCCCCCGCGGACGCTCTTGAAGGCGGTGTCGTAGTCCGCAAGCGAGGCGCCGCCCATGGCGCGAAGCACCCGCACGCGCTCGGATATCGGCGGGTGAGTGCTGGTGAGATTGGCGACGGCCTGGCCGGCTTTGCGGAAGGGGTTCACGATGTACATCGGGGCAGTCGCGTTGTTAGCTGCCTTGAGTTGCACCGGCGTTGCTGCAATCTTCTCGAGTGCGGAAGCGAGCCCTTCCGGATAGCGCGTGTAAAGAGCTGACGATGCGTCCGCCAGATACTCGCGTTTGCGTGACAGAGCGAAGTACAGCAGCCTTGCGGCGATGGGGGCGAGGATGAGCAAGACGAGCCCCACCGCAAGGATGATAATCTGTCCGGCGCCGCCACCGCCAGAGCTTCTACTGCTGCGCCTGCCTCCGGACGCGCCGCCGAAGAACAGCATGCGGCTGGCGAAGTAGGCGAGCATGACGATGGTGCCGAGGAGAATGCCTCCGATGGCCATCAGGAGAGTGTCGCGGTTCTTGACGTGACCAAGTTCGTGCGCGACCACTCCCTGCAACTCGTCGCGGTTGAGCTTCTGCATCAACCCCGTGGTAACGGCGATGGCGGCGTTCTCAGGCTTGCGTCCTGTCGCAAATGCGTTCGGTGCGGGGTCATCTATGACGTAGATGTCCGGTATCTTGGGAAGGCCGGAGGCAATGGACATCTCCTCCACGATGTTGTACAGACGGGGGAAGTCTTCCTTCTTCACCTTGCGGGCGTTGCCCATCGACAGCAGAATGCTGTCCCCCTGGAACAGCGCGACGAGGTTCAAGATGCCCCAGATCACAAGTGCGACAAGGATGCCGCCCTCGCCGCTTCCGAGGAAGTAGTAGCCAAGCGCGTAGCCAAGCGCCACGAGCAACAGGCCCATGAACAACACTACCAACACTGAGCGAATCTTGTTCGCCCGTATCTGTTCCCACATATCTTGAGTTGACTCCGCTCTAGGAGAAGCTGACCTTGGGGGCCTCGCGCTCTATCTGGGACGTGGTCTCGAAGAACTCGGCCGCCTTGAACCCGAACATTCCGGCGATGACGTTCGACGGGAACTCCTGCGTCTTGTTGTTGAAGCGCAGCACCGAGTCGTTGTAGAACTGTCGCGAGAAGCCGATCTTGTTCTCGGTCGAGGTCAGCTCTTCCTGCAGGGCCAGGAAGTTCTGGTTTGCCTTCAGGTCAGGGTAGGCTTCCGCGACGGCCAGGAGCCGGCCCAGCGCAGAACCAAGTTCCCCCTCCAGTTTGGCGCGCTCGCCTGCACCGGCTGATGATGCCTTCTGCGCGAGGTTCCGCGCCGTGGTCACCATTTCGAAGGTCTCGCGTTCATGCTTGGCGTAGCCCTTCACAGTCTCGACAAGATTCGGAATGAGGTCATAGCGGCGCTTCAGCTGTACGTCAATCTGCGCCCAGGCGTTCTTGACCTGATTCCTGAGTCGCACGAGGCCGTTGTACATGCCTACGACGGCAAGTGCGATGATGACGACAATGGCGATGACTGCTATCCATATCCACATATCCAGACTCCTCACTTTCGCGCTTCGCCGGTGCTGTGTGCCGGGCCGGGCGCGTTGCCTCCCACGTTGGAAAAGGTTCCCCGTAGATGATTGATGACGGGGCTCGCATCGCGGGCCGCGCCACCGGCGCTGACAATCTGCTCAAGTTCACCGTGGTCGAGCCACAGACCGCCGCAGGCTGGGCACACGTCCGCGATGACCGGTTGTGCATCCCCGAGCAGGCGCTTCTCCATCGTCTTGTTGCACTCGGGGCACTTGAGTCGCTTCTCGGATGTGTCTGCCTTGCGCTGAGTCACCTGCTCGTCGGCGGTGCCGCGCATCTGCGCGGTCACCAACTCCATCTCTCCGCTATCGAACCAGAGGCCCTCGCACGCGGGGCACCAGTCGAGTTCGATGTCGTGGAACTCGACAACGATAAGGTCTGACTTGCAGCGCGGGCACTTCATGGTTCTTGCGGCCTCACTGAGTGTATAGCCGGGGCGAGGCAGCGTCAAGACTGAGCAATGGCAATTGCCGACGCCGTTCTACTGGGCCCGGGAAGCGGGCACTATGGGCCATGTATGTGCCCCATGAGGCATGAGTGTGACTTTCGGGTGTGCCGTGCCGCAGCTCTTGTAGGCCAGGGCCATCGCCTCATCCATCGCCGCGGACGCATGCATGCGCGCCCTCCCTGCCTTCTCCGTGTTCTCGGGCCGGGTGAGGAGGATGACCGTCCCCTTGTCTCCGTCCTGCCATTGCCTCGTGGCAACAAACCCGGAGATGAGGAAATTGGCGCGCACAGCCGTCTCCATCTCCAAAAGGGTGGGGTGGTGGAACCAGTCGATGAACTCCGCAGGCTCACCGAAGTCGGGACACTCGGCCATGATGATGGCGGCCCCTCCCGGCTTCATCGCGGCTACTGCGTTGTGGATGGTCTTCTGCGACTGATACAGATTGATGTCCTTCGGGTAGCCGCCGGCGGTGGCAATCACGATGTCGGCTTCCTGGTCCACCTTCACGCCGTACATGCCCTCGACGAGGCGGACGGCTTCCCACCACGCGGATATCCAGTTTCCCGTGAAGACTGCACACACCTGTCCCTCGAAGTTGGGAACAGTGTTGATGATGAAGCTCGGAGGAGCGAACGCGGCAACTTCCATCATGTCGTCATGTGCCGGGTTGCCGACGGTGAAGCCGCAGTTCGTCATCGGGTTGGCGCCTTTCCCGACCGTCTCATTGAAGCACCACATGTGGCACTGCTGGATG
>Ga0366819_10482_pt1 | contig 11696 bp, 9 predicted proteins | sample TotcelFGM3001N15_FD_207091 | JGI IMG/M metagenome (GOLD analysis project Ga0366819, IMG submission 207091) | Enriched cells from coal bed in the Powder River Basin, Montana, United States - Total cells FGM rep3 HSBNCT.FGM.300.1.N15 ... | reverse complement strand
CCCGCCGGCTTGGCGAGCGATTTTGATTGTAGGATCAATGCGGCTGACGCGGGAGCGGGCTTCAAGAATCCAATGAGGTGTTTTAGAATGGACCCAGCCTGTATCGTTCCGGAAGTTGGGAGCCCGTTTCATAATCTGCCAACGGTATGATACTCTGAAAGCTGCTCTGTGCAATTCTCTGTCCACCGAGTGCAACGATGGAAACAAAATGCCTGCTCCCCCGCGTGTGGGACCTTCCTCAAGTTTTTCGCGACCGCCTCGGCTCCCGTGTGGGCCGACAGCGGATGATGGTGGCGGACGGTCATCTGCTGCTGGTGCTGCATGCGCCGCCCGGAGCGGACCAGACGGAACGTCTGGGACGATTCCTGTGGCGCAAGCCCGACGGCACGTGGATGTCGAACGATTTGGGCAACGGCCCGCAGGCGGTCGGCAAGCACCTGGACCAGTTCGCCAAAGCGGTCCAAGACTGTGACGTCCAAGAAGAGCAAGCGACGAGCGTCGAGGATTACTTCGCCGTTTTGGAGCATCTGGCGCCGGCCTTGCGTTCGGCGAAAAATCTGCACGCTGTCCTGCAAGAGGCCCGCCAAGCATGCCCGGAAGACCGGGATTTGATCAACTTTCGCGATCGAGCTTACGAGATCGAACGGACGGCAGAACTGCTTCAGACGGAGACGAAACGCTCTTGGGACCTGCTGATGGCAAAAAAAGCGGACGATCAAGCCGAAGCCGGCCGCCGGATGGCCGCCTCGGCCCACCGCCTGAATTTGTTGGCGGCCTTTTTCTTCCCGATCGCAACATTGAGCGGCATCTTGGGCGTCAATCTCGCCCACGGACTGGAAACGGTCTCGCCGCCGCAGCCGTTCCTAGCTTTCGTGGCGATCGGGCTGATTTCCGGCTTGATCCTGATGGCGTTCGTCGCAGCGGCCAATCGAAAGTGACAAAATCTTGTCCCATGGCTCGGTCGGAACTTGAAAAAAGAGCCGGTCTCGAACAGACCGGCTCGCGAGTGACCGTAAATTACGTCGAGGGTTCTAAAAACCACCCATCGTGTTTCCCGTCTTGACAAAATTCGGATAGGCTTCGTTGCCGTGTTCGCCGATATCCAAACCTTCCATTTCTTCTTCGGGCGAGACCCGGATGCCCATGGTGTATTTGAGCAGCAGCCACGCCGCCGCGGCCAACACCAGCACGTAGGCCGCGCAGGCCGCGACGCCGATCGCCTGGGTGATCAACTGCTGGACGCCGCCGCCGTAGAACAAGCCCGCCGCCGCCGCATCGTTGCCGGCCCGTTCCAAGCGATCGGGCGTGGCGAACAACCCGATGCACAACGTGCCGAAGACGCCGTTCAGCAGATGCACCGAAGTGGCGCCCACGGGATCGTCACAGTGCATTCGATCGAAGAACAAAACCCCCAGCACCACCAGGGCGCCCGCCAGCAAACCGATAATCAACGACGCCCCGACGGTAACGAAAGCACACGGCGCCGTGATCGCCACCAAGCCTGCCAAGCAGCCGTTCAAAGTCATCCCCAAATCCGGCTTGCCCAGCAGCAGCCAAGCCACCAGGGTCGCACTCAAGGTCGCCGCCGCAGCGGCGGTGTTGGTCGTGACGACGATCTCGGAAATCGCATTCGGATCCACCCCCATCGTGCTGCCGGGATTGAAGCCGAACCAGCCGAACCAGAGCACAAAGCAACCGATCGTAGCCAAGCTCAAGTTGTGTCCGGGAATCGCGTTGACGCGGCCCGTGGCACTGTACTTGCCGATCCGCGGCCCCAGGATGATCACGCCCGCCAGCGCCGCCCAACCCCCGATGGAATGCACCTGGGTCGAGCCGGCAAAGTCCAGAAAGCCCATGCTCTGCAGCCAGCCTCCGCCCCAGATCCAGTGACCGACAACCGGATAGATCGCCATCGCCATAACGAAGCTGAAGACGATGAACGACACGTACTTGATCCGTTCGGCGACTGCCCCGGAAACAATCGTCGCCGCCGTGCCGCAGAAGACCAATTGAAAAAAGAACTTGGCCCACAACGGGACGCCCGTCCAGTTGATCGCCGAATAGGTTCCAACATAAGCGTCCCCGGTCGCCGGACTGTTGTCAGCCCCGCCCAGCATCAGCATGCCATTGGTCCCGGCGAAGCCGTTGCCGTCGCCGAACATCAGGCCCCACCCGATGATCCAGAAGCCGATCGAACTGACGGCGAAGACAATGAAATTCTTTGACAGGATGTTCACGCAGTTCTTGGCCCGGCAGAATCCCGACTCGACACAGCCGAATCCCAGGTTCATGAAGAACACGAGGATCCCCGCGATCAGCACCCAGAGCGTATCGGCCATGACTTTCAGTTCGGTGGTCGTGGGACCGGCCGCATCTGCTTCAGCCGCATCCAACGGTGCCGACGCTTGGGCGTCCTGAGGTGCGGCGAGTTCCATGATCGCCGCGTCAGCGGCCCAGGACCAAGTGCCGAAACCGGCGACGAACAGTAAGATGACGGCGAGGATCGACGCGCGCCCCGCGATACGGTGCATTCTCATGTTTCTACATGCCTCTCGAATTTCGAACAGTTTTTTTCGATGTCCCGTTTCGCGGACGGAGATCCCGTCGTGCCAAGCACCGTAGGGCCCTGTTTTGTATTCCGCAAAACGCCGCCTAGATTGCACTTTCCCCGGTTTCCCCGGTGCGAATTCGAATCACGTCCGTCAAGCTGTGAACGAAGATCTTCCCGTCTCCCACCAAGCCTGTGTTAGCAAGCCGCGAAATGGTTTCGATAATCGCGTCCACTTCGCTTTCCGAAACCACCAACTCGAGCTTGATTTTTGGGACCAAGTCCACGCCATACTCGACGCCGCGATAAATCTCCGTGTGCCCCTTCTGCCGGCCAAAACCGCGAACTTCGGTCACGGTCATGCCCCTCACGCCGCATTGAGCAAGGGCCTCTTTCACGTCTGCCAATTTGAAATGGCGGATAATCGCTTCAACCTTCTTCATGATTCACACCTTCGGGAGAGGGGACTGGATTTCGAGGGCCCCGGTCGCCCTCGCCATCGAAATAACCACATAGCAATCGCCGTGCCGCCCCAAAAATGTCCGGCACGCAGAGACTCATGTTGCACCTGTCGCCCCGTACACGATCCGGGCGCAAGTGTTTTACTGATGAGGAGTTTGCCCTGTCCAGCCCCCTGGTATTGGAGACCTCGACGAGGGCCTCGACGTTGCATGCGGCCACATGGCGGCGACGTATTGACCGAATTCTAGGCAGCGCCTGCTCAGAGGCGCGGCAGTTCCGATGGACGGCAAGATCGGGCTACGCCTGGACACGGTTAGCTCATAGTTGGCTACAACCGGCGGAGGGTGCATCGGATGGATTAGGTCCAGCCCGTCGAACTGAGCTAACGGCAGCAAACCTGAATCGGAGTTCGTGTGATCATCGCCGGACAGCTTCGACCAACTCGGCGATCGTCTTTCCGAGCAGGGCGGCACCGCCAAACGTCATCCCCAACGCCTGAATTTTCCCTGTTTCGATCTGGTGCTTGGGGGATGGCCGGTGACCCGTGATTTCGGCGGTGCTGCCCGATATGCGTTTGGCGATATTCGCCACCTCATACTCCGAGACGTAACGGTCGAAGCAGTTGTAAGCCTCGCCCGCAATTCGGTCAGCTTTCAACAGGAGTTCCACGGCTCTGGCTACGTCCCAGGCATGAACCTCTTTTCCGCCCCGCTGGCAGGTAACTTGCTGGCCGCACACCACATCAGAGACAAGGTCGAACCATTTGCTGGCGTTTTCAGGACGGGCCAGGCCATAGACCCCGGTCGGCCGCAAGGCACAGATCGGGTATTCATGGCCGAGCCCGTAGCTGTGGACGAATTTCTCCAGGGCCGCCTTATGCGCACCGTAGTGGCTCGTCGGCCAGAGCGGGTGCGTTTCGTCCACCGGCCGGTCGCCGAGAATCTTCTCGTGAACGGCGCAGGTCGAAATGTATATGAACCGGCCCACCCCAGCATTCCGTGCGATTTCGATGAGTCGGATGGTGCCCACGATGTTCTTCTGTACGAACTCGACGAGGTCACCCTCGCCACCGCGAAAACCGCCACCGGGGTGGTACAACGCAGCGTGGACCACGGCATCGCAGTCTGCGACCAGAGCCTGTGCGCTCTGCGAGTCACCCAACTTGCCGGCAATCCATTGAAGCGAACTGGTGAGACCGTCGAACCCGCCGCGGTCGCTGGCCGGTCGATGCCAGCACCGTAACGTGTGCCCCTGTTCGATCAAGTGGCGCGCGATATACCGGCCCACGAATCCGGTCGCGCCCGTCAAAGCAATTCGCATCCCTCGCCTCCTTCCACGGCAACAATCACCAGGAATCCATGATGACACTTGCTTCCCGCCTACAGAGTATATCGCAGCTTTGTTTCACCGGTGAACCGCTGACCTGCTTCTCCCAGCGGTTTTGTTCTCTTGTGGGGGAATAGGGGAAAGTCGGGACGGGGCTTTTGCGGATCAGACTTTTTGTTAGACTTGGCCATGATGCTCAACGGGTGTCAGGCGGGTGCATAGGCATCCGCTCGGTGACACAAGCGGGCGTCCTTCCTGCCAGCAATAGCCTGACGGGTATCAAACCAACGGGACACGGGCGCGAGAAGACAAGAATACACGGTAAAACACCGTACCGGATGGGTGGCCGAGTGGTCTAAGGCGGCGGTCTTGAAAACCGCTGTGGGCGTGAGTCCACCGCAGGTTCGAATCCTGTCCCATCCGCTTTGCGATGTCCCGCAGATTCCCGCCGTTTGTCGCTTAAAGTCACGTACGGCAACACGTTAGGTTCGTCCGCATTTTGAGCCATCGCCGCTGGAATCTCGGCCGTGGGTTCGCAGCTTCCCGCCACGTTTGTTGACGATTCGCGGCTGGCGCGCTGCCAATTTGCTGCCATGTTGGGGACGGCGTCATCCGTTCCCGTCGCCGCCTGCGGTTCCGGGGGCGGGTCCGAGGGCTGCATGTCAGGAAGGGCATCCAGCGCCGCTGTCAGGTCGTGTAGCCGGGCGTGGGCGTACCGTCCAATGGTCAGCGTCGGGGTGGAATGCCGGGCCAACTCCTGGGCTGTCTTGACCGATGCCCCGCCAGCCACGATGCCCGATATGTACGTGTGCCGCGTCCCGTGGAAGTCCAGAACACGCCCGTCCACGTCGATGTGTTTCAGGAAGTCGGACCGCTCCCGTTCCGCACGTTCCGTGTCCGTCTTGGCGTCCTTCGACCATCGCCGCCGGGCTTCGTCCAAGTCATCCCGCAGCATTCGGGCCGTTCGCTCGGGCATCGCAGCAAACGGATGTTCATCGCGTCCGTAGTTTGCCAGCCAGGGCCGCAACAGTTCTGCCAAGTCCCGCCGTATCGGTTGCAGATCCAGCCGGCGCCGTTTCGAGTAGCACGCCGTCACCGTCACCGTGGGCGGGTCGCTGTCCAGATCGAACGATGCCGGCGTCAGGCTTCGCAGTTCCTTTGCTCGGAATCCCGTTCCAAGGGCCACGCGGTAAGCCATCGCCCTATCGGGACCGGGCATGTTGTGCATGGCCGTTGTGTACGTTTCGACCGTCCGCAACAGATAGGCCGCTTCGTCGGGGGTCATTTCCCGCCGAACATACCGCCGGTCAGTTTCCGCGTTGAAGCCAGCCAGGGCCGCTAAGGAATCGTCGGGCGTCCGCTTCTGTAGCTTCAACCACCGGGAAAACTGCTTGATGCCACGGATGTAGTGGGTCAGGGTTTGTAATCCTGCCCCGCGCGCTTTCATCGCCCCGATAGCAGCCGTCACCGCCGCGTCTGTCAGGTCCCCGATGTCTTTGGCGTTGCAGTCGTCAACCAGCTTGGCCACCCGCGAACAAATCAGGTCAACATGCTTGGCCGAGTTCTGTTTGTCCTGCAGGTACTGCCGAAAGTCCGCCAAGTGTTCCGCGAGGGGCCGCCGGGCTTCCTTCCCGTAGCGTTCGGCCTTGGGGTCGATTTCCCCATTCCGCCGCCGCACCATGTCGGTTTCAAGCCGGCTTGCGTGCCGTTCCGCCATCGCCTTATCGGGCGTCCCGCTGTTGATGACTCGCCGCTTGCCGGCCGCGTCAACGTACGCAATCACGTAGTTGCCCGATTCGATCAGCACTTGGTCACCAGCCGCGTTCAAGGGGGCCTTGCGGGTTCGCCCCTTGCCATCCGTCCACTTGGCACACTGTTCGACGATGGTTTTCCGGTCGGGATTCTCCAGCAGTTCCGCCGACGTCGCTTTGCGTCGCCGTTCGATGATCTCCGCACCGCTGGGGACCGGATAGGTTCGGGTTCGTCGGTAAATGCTCGCCATCGTCCTGCCTGCCTTTCTTCCGAGGGCCTGCCTTGCCCGTTGTTACTCTCGCTCCGCTCGCTTCAACACCCGCATAACTTGCACCGCCCCCCAAGGCTTGCCGCGTCGGGTTAGGTGTCCTTGTTCGTTCAACTTGTCCGCGATTGCCTGCAGCGTCTGCCCGTCCCCGTGCATCGACTTGACCAACGGGAATAGATCGCTGTATGCCTCTTGGGCGTCTCGCCGAACCGTCTCGGCCGCTGCCTTACGTGCCTTCTGCAATCCCGCCAGTCGCTGATCTTCCCGCCCTTCCCAATGTCCGGGCCGGGCGCTGCCCAACTTGGAGCCGCGGGCCTTCGCCGCCTGCAGGGCCGCCTTGGTTCGCTCGCTGATGCGCTTCGCTTCATCTTCGGCCACCGCTGCCAGGATGTGGATTGTCAGGCGGTTGGCGTGCGGGTTGTCGCACGCAACGAAATCCGCCCCCGATTCCATCAAGGCTGACAAGAACGCCACGTTGCGGGCCAGCCTATCGAGTTTTGCAACAACCAGCGTTGCCCGATTCCGCTTGGCGTGGGCGATAGCCTTGAGAAGTTCGGGCCGATCTTTCCACTTGCCGCTTTCAACTTCGGTGTAAGTGTAAACCACGGTCGCCCCATTTCGGGCCGCGTGGTCGGTGACCGCCGCTTGCTGGCCTTCCAACCCCAAACCGGACAACCCTTGCTTGCGGGTCGATACGCGAAAGTAGGCGATGATTTTTGCTGTTGCTTCGGACATGGCTCTTACCCCCGTTTCAGTTTATCGACCGACTACGGGTATTATTACAAATCTGTTGTTGTTCGTCAATAGGTTTGTCAAATATATTTCTCGATTGCTGTCGCTCTTTCGGCCGCTGCCTTACGTTCGGCCTTGGGAACCGCCTTATCCGTTGCCAACCGCTTGTATTCAGCCAGGGCCAGCCGGGCTTGTGCCTTGCCGGCCGTCTTGACCAGTTCCTTCGCCCATCCCTTGACGTATTCCGGGGTGTCTATCGGTTGGTCGGTGGTTGCCGTTTCTCGGCTGGTTGGTGTTCGTGGTTTCCGTTTCATGGTTGGCCTTTCGTTTGTTGATATGAAACTCGCAGCCGTTCATTTAGACGCATCCGATCGCTTCGGGCAACGGGCCGCCTGTATGCTCGCCTAACGCATCGAGGCGGTTCCCGATGCTTTGGTCATGGTTGCCGGTCCGCGCTTGTCTCCGTTGAAATCTCGCAACCGTTTCCGGCGTCGATGCCAAGCCAGTCCGCCCCGATGGGCTGCAGGGCCACCGGACCGCCGCCGGCCGTCGCTGAGGGGCAGGGCTTCAAGAAGTCGGGCCGGCCAGCTGTCCCCACCGGCGCGCCGTCGCCGTGGGGATCGCTGGCCAGCAGATTCAAGAGTTCGTCCCAATGTTGGGCCGCCGTCGCCCGCAGTTCGCCCGTAAACTTTTCCGCCGGCGCGTCGCCCCGGATTTTCCCGCCGTGGGGCCGTCAACCCGATGCCCCGCAAATTCGAGAGGGCAAGGAATCCCGCAACGTCGAAAGCCGGCGCCGATGTCGGGTTTGTCGGGTTGCTACGCATACATCCCACCCCCCCCGCGAAAGAAAAACTTCCGATGTCGCTAAAGCCTACTTTTCCAAGAAACATAAAATTCCGCGCAGGTCTTTTCAGTTAGAGGGGTTACGTTCCGTCAGAACAGCCCCGTTTCGCGTTCGTTGAATTCCGCCGGGTTCCCCGTGCCTTGTGTGTTTTCCAAACCGACAAACCCGACATTGGCCGCGTTTTTCCCGTGTTTTTCTGCATTTTCTTGATGTCGGGTTGCCGATGTCGGCTTGTCCCGATGTCGGGTTGCACTTTCGGCCGATGTCGGGTTGTCCGTCGCCGTGCTTTCGTCCGGGCAAACTACCGCCGCCAGCAAATGCAGCACGTTTTTGGTGCCTCCTTCCAACTTCCGCCGAACAAGCAGCGTTCCGCGTGCGGGGTCTTCGCTTGCCAGGAAACCGCGTTCCCTCAGCCGTCGGCGCAGAGTCACCGGGGCAACGGTCAAACCCTCGTTTTGTTCGGCCGCCAGCCGGGCCGCTTCGCTGTAGGACGCATCGGGCTCAAGGTAGAGGGCCTGCCCGTCTGTCCAACCGATGCGCCGGCCTTGAGGCAGCCACTCGACCAACGAATTGAGCAAGTGTTTACGCCACCCCCACCGGGCCGGCGCTTCCGGGGCGTCGCCGTCGATGCCGGCCACGTGGGCGCGTTGCGATGCGAGAACCGCCGCCAGCAGCCGCAGAAAATTCTTGGCGGGTTCGGCCGCTTCCTGCTTGACCACTTGCAGGTCCGGCCAAGATTCGGACCGCAGCCGGCCGCGTTCGGGGGCGGAAATAGCGCCGGCCAGTTCGGCAAACTGCAAGAAGAAACGGAACCCCACCGCCAAGCTTGCAACGATGCCGGGCGTCCGCGCGTGCATTCCATCGGCCGCCGCCTGCGCCCGCAGCTCGGCTACCATCTCGGGTAGTCTCGCTTGAATCTGACCGTACGACGGGGCCACCCATGCCAGGTAACACGCCATCGCCCGCGCGTACAAGCCGGCCGCCGCGTCCCGCTGGCAAGCCGTCAGCTTGTCCACGTCGATGTCGCCGGGGCCGATTTCGTTAATGAACAACCGCGCTCGCAGACTCTGCCCGCGCGGGATTTCTTCTCCCGTACTGAGAATCAGACCCCGCGGGGGCTTGCCCTGTCGCATCGAACCGTCCGCCGCCATCCGTGCCCGCCCCGCTTGATTGCCTTGGGCACGAAAGAGCCGTTCCGCTTCCCGATGCAACCGCTGCAGGTCCGCACCGCCGCCCGTGGGCGCGAAGTCATCGACAACGAGAACCGCGTCCTTGGCCAGAAACGCCGAAAGTTCGAGACTGTTGGCCGTACTCGACCAAGAACCGGGCAAGTGCCGCGCGTCGAGTTCGGGGCCGTAGTGCTGTTGTGCCAGGGCTGCCATTTCGCTCTTGAAGACACCGCTGGGGCCGGCCACGTGTACCCCGAAGTCGACGTCACCAAGGGACGCCCGATAGACCGCCGCCAGAACGGGAACCGTCAACCGCCATTCTGCAAGGTCGAGAAAACCAAGGCTTGCCCGTACCGCAGCCATCGCCGCGTCGCCCGTCACCGGAGCAGGAAAGATGAACCGCGTCAACGGGGCCTGCAGGTCAACACAAGCCGGCGTCGCCCCTGGGGGCAGACCGATTGCCCCGCCGGCGTGCAAGTACATCCATGCCCCGTCGTGTTCCCGCCAACCCGTGTGGACATACACCGTCCGGCGCGCCTTGTTGGCTTGTGAGAGGGCCTGTATCGCCGCTGGCAGGGCGCGATTCTCACCGGGCCACACGATCGCATCCGAACCCCAAGCCGGGACAATCCACCGCGCTTCTTGAAAGGCATCGGCCGACACTTCGGTTCTCGGCAGCGTCCGCCCTTTCGCCAGCTTCCCCGCGATGCCAAGCACAACCCGCCGCTCTTGGCCGTCGTCTCGGACCGTCTCATCGACGATACTTGCCGTGAAGTTGCAGAGGGGAATCGTCACCGGCGCGTGCGTGGTAAGCTTCGTTCTGCAAATGCAGCCGTCCGATTCAAAGAAACCGCCATTGGCGTTCCGCGCCAGTTCCGGGGGCTGCGCCAAGACAACTTCCTCAATGCGCCGTTTCATCGCGCGGTCAAAGTCTCGGATCCGTACCTTGCCGGCCTGCAGCCGAACCCGCAGACCGGAATAGGCCGCCTCATCTTGAACCGCCAACCGCGCCAAGGCGTCAAGCAGTTCGGTATCCTTGAACAGTCCCGCCGGGCCGGCCTGCAGGGCCGCGTCAAGCCGCGTTTCAACCGCACTTGCCTCTGGCGAGAATTCGGCCGTGCCCGCCAGCTTGGCCGCCAGCGTCAGCAGTTCCCCGCGCAAGCCTTCAAGGTCGATGCCGGGCCGGCCGTCGCAAACCTTGGCCGCGAATCCGTCGCGCGCGTCCGGGTCCTGCAGATCGGGACTTTCGGCCGCGATGATCTCGCCCGCAAGGGATACGGTCACCGTCGCCGGGCCGGTCAGGTCCGCCGCGGGCGTGTATTCAAGAACGAGTCCTTCCATGCCGCCGGCCTGCCTTTCTTTGCGTCTGTCGAGAAACCACGATCGTCAGCCGTCGAACCGGGGCCGCGTCAATGGCCGCTGCCACGTCCGCAGCCTTCGCCCCGCGTTCCTTCCACTGCCGCGCATCCTTGATGCCCGCCGGGGGTGAGATGATGCGAACCGCTGGCGAGTAGGCCAGCAGAACCGCAGCCAGGTTGCCGGCGCCGCGTTGTCCTGGGGCGTCGCCGTCCGCCATGATGCAGACTTCCGCCGGCCGCCGCTGCTTGACCAGTTCGACAAGCACCCCAACCCCGCCCGTACAGCTCGGGCGCCCCACCGCCGGGAAACCAAAGTCGAGAACCGCCGCCGTATCGGTAGGGCCTTCGCAGACCAGCAGCCGGCCGCCGACGTCGACGTCCAGACCATCGGGCAGGAACAAGCCATCATGGCCACCGGTCACCGCAAACTTGCTGCCGTTGGGCCGCCGTAGCCGAATGCCCAAGACTTGCCCCGCCGCGTCTGTCATCGGGAAGGACCATGCCCGATGCCCCGCTGTCCACCCCGCCCGCAGCCGCTGCAGACTTTCGACCGTCAAGCCAAGCCCCGCCGCCAGGCGCTGCAGGTCAACCAGCTTGACCGCCGCGCGGAAGTCGGCCGCCAGTTTTCCAAAGTCAATGGGGCCGGCGCCCTGGGGCTGCGCTACCATCGGGACCGCCCGCCGGATGATACGCGCCGGCCGCCGGTCGTCATCGCGCAGCCGATGGCACCAGCCGGCCGAACCAACCGGCTTGTTTGATTCGGTCCGCGCGCAGATCGCAGCCGTGGGGGCGTCATCAGGGCCAGCGTACAGACACCAATCGGACCGGCCGCAGACCGGGCAGGGCCTGCCCTTGGAAACTCGTTTCCAGTCGCCGCGGGTCATGGGTTCGCCCTCCCATCGGTCCGAGGGCATCCGGCCGCAATCCAAGCCATGATGTCGGCGCGTCGGTATCGTACCGCCGGCCGCGTGCCGTAGCCGATCTTGACCGGGGCCGGGGCAAGTCCGCTTCGGGACCATGCCCAAAAGGTTCGTTCCCCGCAGCCGGCCAAGTCTGCCGCCTGCTTGGTCGTCAGAAGCTCGGGGACGATCGCAGCCGGCGCATTGCTTCCTGGGGCAACGTGGGCAACCCCGTTGCCGGTTGTCGTTGTTCGGCCGCCGGCCACCGGGGCCGTGGACGTCGACGTCGTGTGGGTGTCACTTGGCATCGGCCACCCCCTGCAGCGTCGATGCCGCCG
>Ga0366819_10425_pt1 | contig 11696 bp, 12 predicted proteins | sample TotcelFGM3001N15_FD_207091 | JGI IMG/M metagenome (GOLD analysis project Ga0366819, IMG submission 207091) | Enriched cells from coal bed in the Powder River Basin, Montana, United States - Total cells FGM rep3 HSBNCT.FGM.300.1.N15 ... | reverse complement strand
CCTCTAAGAATAAATGAAAATGCTATGAAATTGCTGTGAAAAATTGTCGACAGAAAATAACTCTCAGCAATTTCATAGTTTTTTCTTTGGTTTCTCACAGGCAGTAATCATAGAATTCAAAAGAGATATGAACTTTTTTCAGGTTCGCATCCGTTATTCTGGCGTGAAAGTATTAAGATGAGGAATCAATTAGTGTCTACATTAAGTCATAGCATCCGAAATTTTAATCGTTTTGAATTGAAATATCTGATTACATTGAGACAGGCGGAAAACTTACGCTCTTCCATTAGCGACTATCTTCTTCCCGATGAGCATGGCAATGGGAATGGTCATTACTCATTATCCAGTCTCTACTTTGATTCTCCAGATCACAGTTGTTATTGGGAAAAGATGGACGGTGTACGGTTTCGGCGAAAACTCAGAATACGTCATTATGAAACACAGAAACAGATAGACGATAACACACCTGTTTTCGTTGAAATTAAGCAAAGGTATGACAAAGTTACACAAAAACGCCGGGTTTCACTTTCTTATCAGCAAGCGCTGTTGTTGTGCAATCAGCGTCAATTGCCTGAACATATCGTTTCAATAGAAAAACCAGTCGTCCAGGAAATCAGTGGGTTCATTTGGCAATATAATCTTCAGCCAGTCAGTATCGTCAGGTACCAGAGACAGGCATTTGTGGGAAGTGATTTTGATCTGGGTTTGCGAATCACTTTTGATACACAAATGAGTTCTCAAACGACACACTTAGATTTACTGGAGGAACCTGAAATTAATCCCATATTTTCACCGGATCAGGTGATCATGGAAATCAAAGTAAATGAGCGTATACCATATTGGCTAACAGAATTGGTCGCGAATCATAACTTGAGAATGGTGCGTGTTAGTAAATACTGTCGCAGCTTAGATGTGGTGAAAGTCGTTAGTCCCTTTTTAAAATCATAAATTTATTTCAAGGAGTACTAAAATGGATATTTTTAATTTTCAAGAATTAACCGGAGAATTTACTGTATTAGATATTGTGATTGTGATGATACTGAGTTTTATCTTGAGCGCTTTTATTGGTTTGATTTACAAGAAGACTCATCGCGGGACATCCTATACGCAAAGTTTCGTTTTCACGCTGGTTATTAACGGAATGGTTGTTGCTCTGGTTATGATGATTGTGGGTTCCAATATAGCCCGTGCTTTTTCTCTGATCGGGGCATTATCAATCATCAGGTTTCGTAATGCTGTTAAAGAAACCAGGGACGTGGGGTTTATATTTTTCTCTATGGCGATTGGCATGGCAGTGGGCACCAAGTTTTATTTTCTTGCCATCATAGCAGCTGTCGTTATCAGTCTAATGATTCTATTGATGACACGTTTCAACTGGTTCGCACGAGAAATGGCCAGCCAAATTTTACGAGTTCAGGTACCCAATGGTGCACTTTTTGACCAGCTATTCGATGCTCCATTTCTGAAATACACCTTTTCATCAGAATTAATCAGTGTCGATTCTGTTCATAGTGGTATGTTGACAGAGCTAACCTATAGCATTGGGATGAAAAAATCGAACCAAATTCAGGAATTTCTTTCCGAGATCAAGAATCTAAACGGCAATAATAAAGTGACATTAATTGCTGGGTACAACAATACTGATTTATAGAAAAGATGGTGATTGATGAGTCTGACATTTAAACGTTCTTATCCAATTATAGTTCTTGTGATAATTGTTCTATCAATACTTGTGTTCCTGATCGGGGATCAAAGGGTTATTGCATATACCACCCAGACAAATTCGAAGTTGAGTCCCCAAATAACAGGGACAGGGATTGATTTTACGAATAATGTTGCAGTTTTGGATGATTCAATCGTCCACAGCATTGAAATCCTTATGACTGACGAAGAGTATGACAAAATGATCTCGACTTATCAACAGACCGGATTGAAAGAATATTTCAAAGTCGATGTTATTATCGATGGAATCCGGATTAATGAAGTGGGTATCCGACTGAAAGGGAATGCTTCTTTACGGACATCAGTAGGAGGTGGAATGGGCGGACCAGGGGGAGGACGTAATTTTCCAGGAGGCATTCCCGATCTAGAAGGATTCCAACAACAACTACCACAGGATGGTCAGCTACCTGGATTTCCGGGAGGAAGAGAAATGCCAGAGGGATTTCAAATGCCAAACCCTGAAGAATTTCCGCAAGATGGTCAAGAACCACCTGTGTTTGGAAATCAAGGAATTGAGAGGATGAATCCCTTCGCGTCCACTGGTGGTGAGGTAAAAATTCCCTACATGATTAAATTTGATGAGTTTGTTGAAGGCCAAACCTATCAGGGGTATACAGCCATTGCCCTGCGTACATATGGTGCTTCTTCCGATGCAGCTCTGTTGCAGGAACCTTTGACGAATCAGATAGCCAGATTAGCAGGTATTCCAGCAACCAGGACAGCATTTACAGGGTTCAAGATCAATGGGGAAGAAGAAAAATTATATGTAATTTCCGAATTGGTTAATCAGGTTTATCTCAATCAAAATTTCACCAATCCAAATGGAATTTTATATAAGGCTGAACTTGGTTCGACGCTTAATTATAAAGGGGACGACCCCAGCAGTTATGCCAATAGTTTCACACAACAGACTCGAAAGAATGATGCGGATTTATTACCATTGATCTCTTTTATGTGTTTTCTGGATCAAGCTGATGAAGAAACATTCGAAGAACAGTTACCGCAATGGCTGGATGTAGAATCTTTCGCCACCTATCTGGCAGTCAATACTCTGGTTGTGAATACAGATTCGATGATTGGTATGAATAACAATTTTTACCTTTATTATGACGATATTGCTAAGCAATTCTCCGTGTTGCTGTGGGATGCCAATGAAAGTTTTGGAAAACTGGGTGGCTTAGCTACATTTGATATTTCACTTACGGATATCCAAACAGGTTTCCCGGGAGGAGGACAAGTAGGTGGCAGGATGGGTGGTGGTATGGGAGGAGGGCAAAATGAACTTATCTCCCGTTTTCTTGCTTCTCCGACGTTTACGACACTATATTATGAAAAGTTGAACCTAGTTTATGAACTCGCATTTGAAAGTGGAGCTGTGGTAGAAAAGGTTGAACAATATTCTGATCTGATTCAATCCATAAATGTAGATCGAAATCTTGTGGATCTGGCTGCTTATGATCAGGCTGTCGAGAACCTGGTAAATTTTATCAATCAACGCAACGAATTCCTCAGCACGCAAGCGTTATTGATGGATTAATGGAACCTCTGGAAATGGCTCCAGTTTCTTGACATGAACCACGTGGGTTGATAAGATAAGCCCGTTCAATTTTGATCATAAGAGAGAATTATGGAATTTTACCTGAACTGGGTCACATCATATCCGCTGCTTTCTGCTGCCATCCAATTTGCCTTTCTTGGTACCCTGGGAGAAATCATTTCTTTCAGTATTCAAAAGAAAAAGTTATTGATTCCCTGTTCGTGGTTGCAATTATTGGCGAAAGTATTTGCCTGGGCAGTCCTTGGAATTGTGATTAAGTATGGTTTTGCCGGCATGAAGGGCTTTACCCAATCGCTTCTAGATCACGAGCTTGTACCAGCATTCTTGGGAACAGGATTGGGCTGGGCTTTTGCTGTATCTGTTTTTACGAATGTATTCTTTGGTCCCCAAATGATGGTGTTTCATCGCCTGGAAGATAACTTAATTCTCGGCCAAAAAGGTTTCCAGGGTATTACCAACGCCTGGAAAACCTTGATCTGGTTCTGGATCCCGGCACATACTATCACATTCCTGTTACCTCCAGATTTACAAATAAGCCTGGCTGCGCTCTGGTCATTGGTGTTGGGTATCATCATGGGTGCGACAAAGAAGAATTAGTTTTTCCCAAATTTTCTTTAGTTTAATGACAGAAAATAACCATTATCGATTTTGAAGACGATATGGAATTCCAAAGAAGGTTTCATCTCCGATGATTTTTTCAATTTCCAGTCGGTTCTCATGGGAAGCATACCAGAAAATGATATCTGCTTTCCCCTGGCAAGTGACTGTGTCAATTTCATACCCAACCAGACCCGGATTGACTGCTTCGATATCTTTGATTGTATTTTGTTGCTCCTCGATAATTTTGGTAACCTGATCTCTGGTCGGTAGTTTATCACACGTCAAATAATGGTTTTTATTATCATAAATATAGTCATCGAAAATTCTTCGAATTGAATTGGTTTGTGACTCGATTAAAACAACAATACTGCATAAAAGGATCAAAATAAGTAGCAAAATTATAAATTTGGATTCTTTTTTCATCGTTTCAACAACCTGAGAAAAATTTTTATGCTTTTTAATTTAACACATCTAATGATTTCTCTCAATGATACGACAAAAACAGCTCCTTGGATAAACCAATGACGAGGTTGGATGTTACACAATGGAATATTCGTTCGTCAATTTTTTGTGGATTGCAAAAATTTTTTTAAATGATATTCAATTAACAAATAGATTCATTTTCATTCAATTATTTTCCAATTGAATGTGAACCAATAAACAGAATTAAAAATCGATTGCTAAATGATCAAACTCTCCTTGAGAAAATCCCAGGAGAGTTTGATATAAAATGGGTAGTTGTTCAAGTTTTATTGAAATCCTAAATCCGAATGATTTTTATCGAATTACTAAAGGTAGGAATATTTCGAAAGCATCAACAATGAAGAGGGCTGATGTTTTGTAAACACCATTCAGGTATGCTGAAATGGTAACATTAGTTGGGGTATCAAGTTTGGTTGTCTGTATAGTAAAGGTTTGGCTTTTTTGACCTGCTGGGACTGTAATCGTTGCTGGAACTATAGCAAAAATTTTATTACTCAACAAGCTCACTACAACACCACCCTTAGGTGCAACATTATCGAGGTGAACACTACCTGTCAATTGGGTACCACCTAATGATGAATTCGAACTTAGAATGAGTTGTTGAATTGCCGGGTTAGCAGGGTAGATGGATTCGATTGCCCCAATATCACAACGGGATTGTACGATTCTTGGCCATCCATCACGACCACGTTGATCATAAAGGAAGTTAATATTAAAGCTATTTTTGCAACCTGCCGGATTTCCGCGATTTATTGCCAGACTTTGATTTTGTGGGAAATGTGCATAAGTGAGGATTTCTCCAAAATATTCGAATGGCTGTAACGAATTCAACAGAGGATCAATGGGGTAGCTGACAGTACCTACATGATTACCCACTTCGCTGCCAGTGATCAAGCTGTTATATCCTTTAGAACCTAAAATATTGTATCCTTTTGAGATTAATGTTCCATGCCAATCATGATGATAGAGAAAAATGATCGGGGCAGGTGAGGGAGCTCTATGAGTGTTTTTAGCCAGGATGGAATTTTGAATATTTACAACTACCCCAAGTGTATTGTCAACCAGTAATCCACCTCCGTCACCAATTTTTGATTGATCCTGGTTGGATATATTTTGAGTGATGGTTGAATTATTGAGATAAACTATCCCTTTATCGGTAATAAATAAACCACCACCATGAGAATTCGCTATGTTGCCACTGAATGTAGTATTGTTAAAATCCACTTGCCGATTTGTTGAATTATTTGCAATAAAGACACCACCTCCGCCATGAGAAGTTTCTGTTCCTGTGGACGTGTTTTCTCTGAAAGTACTCGAGTCAAACTCTACTTTGCTGTCCTTGACTGATACTCCTCCACCTGATTGAGCAGCATTTCCATAAAAATCACTTTTACTGATGTAAATACCAACCCAATTGTTCTCCAAAAATATGGCCCCTCCTTGTTCTTGACTGGTGTTTTGGATAAAGGACTCTTTTTCAAAAGAAGATATCCCGTGATTATATATATTTAAAGCTCCGCCATTCTTAGCCGTGTTTCCTTGATATGAGTTATAAGAAAAATCCAGAGATGATTGGTAGGAGTATATTGCCCCACCTTTATTAATAGCTTGATTACTAGTAAATGTCGATGCAATAATTTCATGTGTTTGAGATGGTTCATTAAAAAAAATAGAAACGGCTCCGCCATCACCGCTTACTACGTTATTTTCGAATATAGTGTGGTTAATTTTAATTTTGTTCTTCGATTGGTGAATTGCTCCACCTAATTCTCCAGCTTGATTAGATTTAAAGGTTGAATTGCTGATCATGACTCTACCTTCAATAGACGAAATAGCGCCTCCATAACCAACAGCTGAGTTGTTCGTGAATATTGTATTGATTACTTCTAACGAACCTGTATTGTAAATTGCTCCTCCATGTTGAGCCTGATTGTTGGTGAATGTGCTATTAAGAATGATGAGCTCACCTTTGTTGTTGATTGCGCCACCAGATGCTGTTATTCCTTTGTATGTGTTATCCAAAAAAGTACATTGATTGATCGTTACTTGAACTCCATTGCCGATCGATAATGGATTACGTGATCCGTTCTTTATCGTCAATGATTCGATTTTGAGTTTACTTTGATCAGAAAAGTTAAAAACCGATCCTGAAGAATCCTTTAGATCAATCACTCCTTCATTTCCATAGATATTAACAGTTGCTAAGGATATTACTGGAGGTGAAGGTGTAGCATAAACTGGATATATGACACCTTTTGTTAAATTGATATTGACAATATCGCCGATATTTTTTGTGGATGCTTCTTGCAAAGCAGCCAGAAAAGTACATGCTCCATTATTAACAGCGATACAGTCCTCATCATCTGGATCAGTGTCCGGCCACCATTCATTCGAATTAACTGTGAAATTATAAATAACACCCGATGCCTGAACAGATGTTTGTGAACCTATCATACTCAGCAACAAGCTGAGTATGACAATTGCAATCATTTTCTTGCGAACAAATGGATTGGTTCTACTCTTGATTTTCATCTATTTCTCCTTCTTCTGTGGTTGTTCAACATTGCTTATCTTACTGATCAAGCGTCACAAAAGCGTAAAAAACAAGAGAAAATAGATAAAAATAGGTGGGATGGATGGATTATTAATTTTATTGAATAGTACCCTCGGTCTTCATCTAACAGCCTTTGAAGTCGGTTTACCTGCTTGGTTAATTCCGGAAATTGATGAATAATACCTGTTCTTGCTAATAATTCCATTCGGTGGAATCACATCATCAAACCTGAGTCATTAAATGTGCTCAAATCAGGGTTGAAATCCAGCATGCAGAATGAAGCAGGGGCTACCAGTTGAGATTTATGTTTTAGCAAAATAGATGGAATCGGGGTTAACCTGATCAACCCTTTTACACCTCCTGCAAATCGACGGAGGTTTTCTTTCGTTCTCCAGGATTGGGTAAAAGCCAGCATCCATCCAATCCAGCCATCAGATTGTTGCCAGCTGAATACCTGACGAACCAAAGGGTCATTTAATATTTCTCTTTGAAGAGCCTGCATGATGGGACTTTGAATGGATTCTTTCAGGATTTCATCCTTGATACGATATTGGATGGAAGGGCAAGCTTGTTGGAGAAGTAGATCAAAATTCATAATTTTTTACAGAAATAGGAATTGGTCTCCACGGATCTTGGATATAGAAAGATTATGTGTTTTTCATTAATAAAAAAATTGAGCTATTAATAATCAAATTATAAGCTTCTTTAGGAAGAGAAAAAGAATCTAACGATTATTGGATTTTTACATATGGAAGCATTTGAGGTTTATCATTGTTTCTTTTCTTAAATATTCGCAGAAATATGATGGTCACAAAAAGAGCGATAATCGAGGATGGAATTAAGCTGATCACCGCGACTATTCCACTCCAGATAAATGCGTAACTGCCACCCAGATTTTGGACAGTGATACCATCCGGGCTTTTGCAGATCATTTCTAAAGTTGTTGATGGACGGACGAACCCATCTTGACCAATCATGGTTGATTCAAATGATATGATCTCGGCATTTGTATTTTCCGGGCACATATAGGGTCCAAGGATAGGTACGATAAACTCTTCGGAGAAAAATGTACTCATACCAGCAACAAACAAACTCGCCGGCACTAAACACCCACTGATTAACAAAAATGCAATAATCCAGATAAGACAACCAGATAATAATCGATTAGGTTTTCTTTCCAACCTGTAACCTCCTGACCTATGCATTCATTGTAATCATCAGGATTCATGAAAGAAATTTCCGTATAATGATTTATTCTCTATATATTTTTAGCGTTTTCGAGCCCAGAAAATAGCTTTAAGTGAATTCTGAGTATATGGATTTTCTGAATGATCTCCATACACGGCTAGAATTTCGAACCCATGCTTTTCCAACCAGGTTTGAACTTCAACTTTACTGACCGGGTGTTTTTGTTGAGTAAATTGATATTCAGTGATAGCACCATCCGGAGCAGTGATCTGATAACGCCGGTCAAACCGGGCAAGTCGTTGCTTGATATCAAACCAGATGGTCTCACGAGTGTTTTTCACCTGATACCCATCCTTGCATATTCCGGACAAATACACATACTTGTGATTCATATCTTGCCAGGCAGCATCCAGATCGCCTTCCATATGATCATTGTCCACATAAATGTATCCACCGGGCTTACAAGCCCTGGCTGCTTGTGCAATGCAAAATTCCTGTTCTTCTGCTGTTGCCAATTCATAAAAACAATTGAAACCAAGAATCACCAGATCATACCCTGTTGGCCAATTCTCAGCAGTGACATCTGCACATTTTAACTGAATTCGTTTTTGTGCATCTTCGGGTAATTCTTTGATCTTTTTTTTGGCAAATTGCAACATCGACGATGACTGATCGATTCCAAGAATTGAATGGCCATCAAGTGCGAGTGGAATAAGCATACGACCAGTCCCACAAAATGGTTCCAGAATGTTGAGAGTGGGTTTCCCTTGCAGTAATTTTTGTAAGAGTTCGACGTCCTGTGCGTCATTCTCCTGAATATCATATATTTCTGCGATGTGAATGTCAAAATCATATAAATTGTGTTGATTAATGCTCATTCTTGTTCTCTTCTTTGTCGCGTCAAATTATCAATAACTTTTTTCTAAACATACCTGAACCCATGCAAAATCCATCCTGATCAACCGATTCTTTTTCAGGTTTTCCCGCATAATCCAGCGGATATCTTTATCCGAATCCTCTAGCCATTTTTCCATCATCTGTTTTCCACTTTCAGGATTGGCTACTAATGCAACACTCCAACAATAGGCCAGACCTTTTCGTAAAGCCACAAAATCTTCACTTCGACGATTTGTTACAAGTTTTATTGATTTGGTCACCTCTTCGAGAATCAACAGCACCTTATGAACCTCTGCTTTATTTTTCAATAATCTTGGTTCGCATAGCGCGGCAATGGCAGCCCGTTTCTCGTATAGATTTCCAGTAGACCAGATTTGCACTTCCTCAATCAACGCCGACATATCCACATCCCCCCAGCGTTGCAATCCCATGGCAACCGCTTCTCTTAACCGCCAGCGAGGATCAGAGGCGAATTTCCTGATGACCGACAAATGTTCCTTTTGCCCTTCCGCGAGCAGTCGGCCAAGTCCGACAACCCCACAAAATGCTAAAAATTCTCCAGGATCATTGGTTTGTGCAATTTCAGGAGAATATTGGAGATAATGTTCAAAAATCGATAAGTTACCCTGATCAGCCACCGCTTGCGCCAGCTCAAGATTCCCGCGGGGTCCTGGCAAGCCTGATTCTTTGTATAAATAGTCATCCCAAATTTCCAGAGATTGTAAAATCTGCCGGTATTCTTCAATTTTTGACATATTTTAATCGCGAGTAATAGGTTTTTTTTGGAAGTGTGTATGCGCTAATAATATCCTCACCATGAAAAGCTAAGACAACTCGTCATGAGATTAACATATTTTAATCTAAGTTGTACTGGATGAAGGCTGGTTTGAAGAAATTAATCCTGAATGCTTTTAAGAATTCTACAGATGGACAGCGTTACCCAACATTTCGTGTCATGTACTTTCGTTGATGTTTTTTCTGGACCAGGAATTGGATCGAACAAGTGCAGATTACGCCAATTTTCCATTATTCGGTTACTTTATTTAATTCACGGATTTCTTTTTCATTTTTGAAATTGCACGTTCTCCCTCGATGGTATCACACCAGGCTTGTTCCAGACTGCGAAATTGCATGTGTAATTCTCGTTCTGCTTTGCCTGCTGAAAATTGCCAGTTTTCTTTTGCTGCCAGAATAAATTCTTTACAAAAAACAATCGGAAGACCAAAAAACCTCTCGATTGGTTCCGCTATTCTATTAAGAAATATGGCAATCGAATTGGGTAACCAGAACCAGGTCTTTTTACATCCACCTTCGCATTTTTTCCAGTCTTCACTCATTTCAAAATGGGTTTGATTCCCATTGCTAAGAAAATATGCTTCTCCAATCCTTCCATATTCCACACAACGGACAATTCCTTCTGCAACATCATCCACATAGACATGGGCTAATTTTCCGTCGTGTGTCCATAGAATGGGTGGTAAACAACGATGCACGTACATTCTTACCAGATACCCGGTAGTGGAATGGTCTCCAGGGCCAATCACGGCAGCCGGGTTGATTATGATAATGGGTGCTCCCTGTCGTTGTAAGCTTGTCGAAATCTCATGGGCTTTCATCTTGGTTTCTTCATAATAAGTCAATGGAGGAAATTGGCGTACATAGTTTTCATCCGCGATAATCTCTCCCGTTCTGCCATATGCCAGAATCGAAGAGGTGTGAACAATTTTGGGTATTCCCATTTCGATTGCCAGATCTAATGTGTTTTGGGTACCTTCCACATTGATCCTGAACATTTTTTCATGATCCTGTTTGCAAATCCCAAATTCATACCAACCTGCATTGTGAATCACCACATCCACAGCTTGCATACCGGCTCGCATACTTTCTTTATCTGTAACATCCCCCTTAAATAAAAGTGCACCCATAGTTTGGATTTCTTTGGATTCTTTGCTGTCTGGTTTCCTTACCAGTGCGATCACTTCCCAACCGTGTTGGAGCAACAATCGGGTGAGTGGCTTTCCAATAAAACCGGTTCCGCCTGTTAAAAAAATTTTCATAAGTCACCTCAGATAAGCCAAGGATCTTTGATTATGAAACCTGCTTCAATTCTTACTCATTCAATATGTATTAATTTGTTTGAGATTTTTCCGATGATAGACGCTTGGAAATGTGTTAAATATGATTATAACAAAATCAATTCCATTTTATATAATTTTTTTATATGTATGTCCGGCCAAAACCTTTACTTTCGGGTGCGCTTGTGAAAACTCTCTTATTCGTTGAACATGATTGCCTATTACCATGCGATTAAGCCATTCAGGTGTCAGATCAAATTCCGCGTTGGTCGGGATGGAATCGCCAGCCTGAAATACCCAACCTTCCCCATCTTCAATGGCAACCCCACAATGTCCGGAGGTATGCCCGAAAAGAGGGATCAAGAAAATTTGAGGTTTGAAAGGCAGCGGAATGGCATCAAAATCGAACCACTTTTCAGTACATTGATCGTATATTACCCAATTGGGTCCATGGGCAAAATCAGCTTTGTCGTACGCTGAGCGTTCCAGTCAGGTTTTTGGCTTCAACATTGCAGCGTATTCTTTCTGATGGACATGCACCTGTGCCCAGGGGAAATCTGGTAATCCGCCGGCATGATCAAAATGGAGGTGGGTCATGACGATGTGTTTCACATCAACA
>Ga0366819_10479_pt1 | contig 11768 bp, 8 predicted proteins | sample TotcelFGM3001N15_FD_207091 | JGI IMG/M metagenome (GOLD analysis project Ga0366819, IMG submission 207091) | Enriched cells from coal bed in the Powder River Basin, Montana, United States - Total cells FGM rep3 HSBNCT.FGM.300.1.N15 ... | reverse complement strand
TTTCTACGGCGTGGCTTGAAGGAACCGGAGGGCAGCAAGCCAAGTGCTGGGCTGCCTTTCGTCATGCCTTGGCTGCAGTGCCGCCCGGCGGGGTGCGATCCCGAATGCGTCCCGCACACAGGAGCAGCCCGAGGGCGGCAACGCAACTGGCGATCACCGAGTTCCCGCATGCCACGTGACCGGGCCGGGGCCCTCGAGCGTCAGCCGGACGCGCTGCCTCGCGGTGGCTTGCCGTTCGCAGACGACCAGCACGTCGCGGCGGGCCGTTTGTGCCAATGGATCCGCCGCAGCGAATCGCCTTGGCGATACAGCCGCGCCCCGATGATGTCGCCGTCGTCCCCCGCGTCGTCCACGAACCGTCCGGCGACGGTCTGACGGTCGCCTCCCACCACCGGCGCCGACGTCAGCGGGATCAGCGGCGTCCAGACCACCAGCGGCCGCGCCGTCGGCACGGCCGTTTCGCTCTGCCAAATGCCGAACGGAAACCCCGTCGTCAGCACCGGCGACTCGCGGGGATAAATCCCCCGGCGCCGCGGCTGGAAGTCGAACTCGTATTCGCTCTGCAACCAGCCCGGGACGCGGGCCAAGGCCAGCAGGGCCGGTGCATCGTTCCTATTGAGGCCGGATGGATCACATGGGGGAATCACGGCGGGGGCGTCGTTATGTCCGAGGAACATCCCGTGCGGCTTACTTGCCGATACAAAAACGGCTGAAGATCCGGTCCAAGACGTCGTCTGTGTAGACGGCGCCGACGACTTGGGCGAGTTCGTCCAAGGCCAGACGGAGTTCGGCCGCAACGAGTTCCTCGCCGACGGCCCCGAACTGTTCGCCGGCGCCGCCCGGGGCCGCTTGGCGAGCGTGTTGCACCGCGGCGGCGGATCGCCGCAGGCTTTCGCGACAGCGGAGCGCCGTGCCGGCGACTACGTCCGCGTGGCTTTGCCCTGCGGTGATGCATTGGCAAATCGCTCGCTGCAACGCTTCGATGCCCGCCCCGGTGTGGCTGCTGGTGGATATTGCTTTCTGACGCAGATCCGTCGCGAGCGGGAGGTCGATCTTGGTCAAGACCAGGATGCGGTTCGCGGGTGGTTCAGCCGCGACCATGCCGCGTTCCCAGGCATTCAGGGGCCGCGTCGCATCCAAGCATAACAGCTGGACATGAGCTTGGTCTGTCTGTTGGGTGGAAAGCGTTTGCGCCGACGTGGCGACGCTGCCGCTGGCGGCGGTGGCGGTGGCGTCCCAGCCGGCCGTGTCGACCAGCTGGCAATCCAGTCCGCCAAGGTCGACGGTTCGCGTCAGGTAGTCGCGCGTCGTGCCGGCGTGCGGCGACACCAAGGCAGCCTGTTCGCCGGCCAGCGAGTTCATCAGGCTGCTCTTGCCCACGTTCGGCCAGCCCAGCAGGACTACGCGGAACTGTTCGTCGGCCCGGCCCCGGGACGATACTTGTTCAACCAGCCGGGCGAGACTTTGCTCAACGTCCAGCAGTCGGCGCTGCAACTCGGCGGCGGAGATGAACTCGATATCCTCGTCGACGAAATCCAAGCCGGCTTCGAGTTGTGCCAACAAGTCCAGTAGCTGGTTCCGCACCCCGTGCAGCGGTCCGGCCAGTCCGCCGGCCAGCTGCCGGAGAGCGCCGTCAAGCTCCGTGCGGCTGCCGGCGGCGAGGCCCGCCAAGACGGCCTCGGCTTGCGGCAAATCCAAACGCCCGGCCAAGAAGGCTCGCAACGTGAATTCGCCGGGTCCGGCGAGCCGAGCGCCGGCGGCGCACACGGTCCGCAGCACCGCGTCCAACACGGGTGGCGAGCCCACGGTATGCAGCTCGGCCAACGGCTGACGTGTATAGCTTCGCGTCCCGGGCCACAGGTACAGATCGCCGGAGATGTCGCCCAGGAGATCGCCCAGAGCCAGCCGGCCTGATACCACCGTCGGGCGCGCGACGTCCGCCAAGTCGTTTTCGCAACTGCAGCGGAAACAGATTCTCAAGCACGCGACGGCTTCCGGACCGCTGATCCGTATAATACCTCGGTAAGCGCCACCCGGCGCGGAAGCGATCGCGGCAATCGTGTCGTCGGTGTTCACGGGGACCCCCTACACGGTCGGGGGTTCGAGATCCTCGCCGGCTTCATGCAACTCTTTCAGTTCCTCGATCAATAGCCGGATTTCGTTTACGTACTCGCTGGACATATCGCCTTTGACCAATTGGCGGAGAAATGCCGCCGCGCCTTCCTTGAGCATCGTGGCGGCCTCGGCATCCGGAAACCGCAATTGCGGGTCGGGGGCGATCAGACCCCGGCAGAAACTCATCAACAGTTCGTTGCAGGTCACCTCGGCGGGCAAAATCGTCGCCAGCTTCTGCGGCAGCATCCGTTTGGCTTCCAGCAATTCGCGGTAGGTCTTCAAACCGTCCAACGGCGGGCGGCCCGACAGCAACTCGATCAAGACATAGCCCAGCGAAGCCAAGTCGCTGCGGGGCGTCATGTCGCCACCGTCCAGCACTTCGGGGGCCGCGTAGAACGGCGTACACGTGCGAATGGGCGGCGGATTGTCCATCTCGAATGCCGAGCCGATGTCGATGATCTTGGCGTTGCCGGTCCGCTTGAGCATAATGTTCGAGGGCTTGATGTCGCCATGCACGACGTTCTCGCGGTGCAGCGCGGCCAGAGCCATCAAGCACTCCCGGACGATCGCGACGGCGACCCCGGGCTTGAATCGCGTCTGGTCGGGTCCGTCCGTCGCGATCACATTGTTGATATACTCCCAGCGCCGGCTGCTGACCCGAGCCTGGATACGCTGCAGCGTCTGCTTGCTCAGCAGGTGGCGGAGATCAAAGCCGTCAACCCACTCCATCAGCATCATGCGGATCCGGTCGCAATCGACAAAATTCAGCACGGTCAGCAGATTGTCTTGCTGGATGCGGGCGATCAGCGCAGAAACGTGGGCGATTCGCGCCATGGCTTCGTCGTAGGCCCGCGCGTCGTCGTACCGCTCCGGCGCAAAAACCTTGACCGCCACGGGGACCGTAAAACTGTCCGCGCCCCGGTGCTCCGTCAAGAACACGATACCCTGTCCCCCCGAGCCCAGCCGCCGCTGGAAATGAGAATGGATGGTCCACGGGAAGTACTTCGATTTCACCAAGTGCTGATAGCGGGCCGATAATTCGCTGTTTATATTCGCCGCATCTGCGTCGTGCCCGCGAGTCATCGTGGCGTTCAGATCATGGAAGGTCGTCGTCAGCATAAGAGTAATTCAAACGCGGTTCGGTGGGGGCGTGTCGGGCGGGCCGGGATTTTCAGATCCATCCCGAAAGCGATTTCTACCGTATCATAGCCATCAGATAGCTCGGTAGTCCAGGCGACTTGTTCCCGCCGTCTTGAGAAAACCATCGGAGTTGCCGCGTCGTCTGTATTGGTGTCGCGTGTGAAATCCCAAGCCATTGTTCCCCCAAGCCATTGTTCTAGTGTGAGGAGGCTCTGACCATGAGACGCCGATCGTTTTCCTTCGTTTTCTGGTTTTGTTGCGGCACCGCCGCGTGTCTCGGGGGGGGGATCTGGCAAAGTCCCGCCGAAGATCAAGCGGTGAAGCGGTCTAAAGCGAGCGCTGGACTAGGAATTGCCGACACGCAGACTCTGGGTGGTCCCGATCGGTTTCTGACCTTCTTGAGCACGGACAAGCCTGTGTATCGCACCGGCGAAACGGTCTTCGTGCGGGGCGTCCTGCTGCAGCACGCCACGCGGCAGCCGTTACCGGCTTTCGAGCAGGCTTCGGCCGTCGTAGAAATTCGCGGTCCCAAAGGCGATGTGGTCGCTTCCGGACAAGTTCAGACGGAAGACAGCGTGGCGGGTTTTCAGTGGATCGTGCCGGAGGGCCAGGCGGGCGGCGAGTACACCGTCCGTGCCACGTATCCCTTCACAGGCTACGCGCCCGCTCAGCGAAAATTCGACGTTCGCGCATACCGGGCTCCACGGCTGAAGACGCAGATCAAATTCCTTCGCGACGGGTACGGTCCGGGCGACGAGGTCGTCGCGACATTGCAGGTCCAGCGGGCCGAAGGCGGAGTGCCGGCAGGCGCGCCGGTGACGATAACCGCGCGGGTGGACGGCGACGAAATATTTCGCGGGCCGGCCTCGGTCGATCCCCAAGGCGTCTGTGTGGCGCGGTTTCAGCTGCCGCAGCAGATCACGCGCGGCGAAGGCGTACTGGCGATGGCGATCGAGGACGGGGGCGTTTTAGAGACCGCTGGCAAGACCATTCCGATCCTATTGCAGACGGTGGACCTGGCCCTATATCCCGAGGGCGGCGAATTGGTCGCCGGGCTGTCCAACCGCGTTTATTTTGAGGCGTTTACCCCGGCCAAGAAACCGGCTGATCTGGCGGGTGTGATCATCGACCAGGACGGCACGGAGGTGGCGCGATTCCGCAGCGAACACGAAGGCCGAGGCCGATTCGAGCTGACCCCGAAAGCGGGCGGCAAGTACGCTTTGAAAATCACCGAGCCTTCCGGGATCCAGACCCCCTACGCGCTGCCGGAGGTGCACGCCGCGGGGGTCGTGCTGCGAGCCGAAAAAGACATCTACCAGCCGGAGGATCGCGTGACGCTGGCGGTATCCGGCATGCCCGCCGATCGGCCGCTGGTCGTCACGTTGACCAAGCGGGAGATGGTCCTCGCCCGAACCGAGGTACGCAAAACCGGTTCGGGGTCGGACTCGCCGCACACGGTCGAGTTCTCGTTGCAGCCGACGGATCCCGAGGGCGTTTTGATCGCGACCGTCTGGGGGCCGGACGGGACGCCGCTGGCGGAGCGGCTGGTGTTTCGGCAGCCGCGCAATGCGGTGATCGTCAAGCTTGCGGCCGATGCCCCTCAGTATGTACCCGGAGGAACCGCCCGGATCACGCTGCAGACCACGGACCGAGACGGCAAGCCGGTGGACGCGGTCGTGGGAGTAACGGCCACCGACGACAGCGTGCTGGAGATGATCGAACGCCGCGACCAGGCGCCTCGTTTGCCAGTCATGGTGCTGTTGGAAAGCGAGGTCCGCGAATTGGCTGATGCCCATGTGTACTTGGACCCGGACAACGTTCTGGCGCCGCTGGCCGTGGACCTGCTGCTGGGCACGCAAGGCTGGCGGCGATTCGCCTTCGTGCACACCGACGTGGTGCTCCGCGAGCATGGCGACGCGGCGCGGCGGGTGCTGGCGCTGCAGATGGCGGCCATGAGGGAACGAAAACAGTTCAGTGCGGGCCTGGGAGGAGGAATGCTGCTGGAGGCCGACCGGTTTGCGGTCCCGAAAGGGGCCGTGAGGCCGATCCCCTTGGCGATGCCCGCCAAGGCGATGGAGGCTCCTCAGGTTGACGCCGCGGCGGCCGCGCCGGCAGGGCCGGAAGCGGTCGCCGCAGGGCACGACCAGCCCGCCGCGGCGGAGCGGTTCGATGCGAACAAGAACAGGCAGCTGGCAGACGCGGATGCCCCGGCCGACGCGCAGGCCCCGGCGGACAGTCGGCGGCCCGCGCGCGACGAGGCGCTCGGCGGCAAACGTGAAAGGATGGCCGAAGCGCTGGAGCAAGGCCTGGCCTCGGCGGAAGTGCCGCTGATAGCCGGCGAACCGCTCAGCCAACTCCGCAACGACTTTGTTCCCGTCCGCATCTATGCTCACCAAGTCCGTAGCGGCCGTCAGCCCAACGAACGAACCAACTTTACCGAAACCCTATTCTGGCACGCCGGGATCCGCACGGGCCCTGAAGGCACCGCGACAATCGAGTTCGGCTTGAACGACGCGGTGAGCAGTTTCCGCGTGCTGGCCGACGCGTTTACGGGCGACGGAGCGGTGGGCGGCGCCTCGCTGCAGATCGAATCCGTCGAGCCGTTCTATATCGAACCGAAGCTGCCGCTGGAAGTTACGATGGAGGACGTGATTCGGGTTCCCATCGCGATTGTCAACGCGACCGGATCGCCGCTGGAACGAGCGACCGTCAAGATCACCACGGAAGCGTCGCAGACGATCGAATCGCTCATTTCGCCGTTTGTCCTCGGAGCCGGCGAGCGGACACGGAAAACGATGCGCGTCCGCGTGGGCAACTTTCACGGCCCCATCGGATTCACGCTCGCCGGCACCGCCGGACCGTATGCCGATCGGGTGACCCGCAGCATGATGGTCAAGCCGCTGGGCTTTCCCGTCGAGGACGGCGCCGGCGGCTTGATCCGGCCCGGCGATACGGTGTCGCACGAGTTCACGATTCCCAAAGATCTGGTCGGGGGCAGCTTGGCGGCCCGGATCGTCGTCTATCCGACCCCGCTGGCCAGCATGACCGAAGCGCTTCAACGGCTGATTCAAGAGCCTTACGGCTGCTTCGAGCAGACCAGTTCCACGACGTATCCCCTGGTCATGGCTCAACAGTATTTCCTGTCGCATCAAGGCGTCGATGCGACGCTGGTCGAACGCAGCGGTGAAATCCTAGCCAAAGGCTACGAGCGGCTGCTGGGGTTCGAATGCAAGAGCGGAGGCTTCGAGTGGTTCGGCAGCGACCCCGGTCACGACGCGCTGACGGCGTACGGCCTGCTGCAATTCACCGATATGGCCCAAGTTCGCCACGTTGATCCCGCAATGCTGCAACGCACGCGCACGTGGCTGCTGGGCCAGCGCGACGGACAAGGCGGGTATGCCCGCAAGACGCACACGCTGCACACGTGGCTGGCCGAACCCGAAGTGGCCAATCCGTACAACACGTGGGCGCTGCTGGAGGCTAACGTCGACGGCGATTTGACGCGCGAAGTCGCCTGGGTCCGGGACGCCGCCGAGCGAACGCAGAACACGTATGTAATGGCCTTGGGCGCCAATGTGCTCGCTCTGGGCGGTGATCGAGAGGGGGCCGATCACCTGCTGGACAACCTGGCCGGCAAGCAGACCGAAAACGGGGCGCTGAGCGGCGCCGTCACGTCGGTCGTTGGCAGCGGCGGCGAAGCGCTGGCGATCGAGACCACGGCGCTGGCCGTGCTGGCATGGCTGAAGAACCCGCGTTACGCGGAGAACGTCGAACGATCGATCCAGTACTTGGCGGAAACCTGCAAAGCGGGCCGCTTCGGCTCGACGCAATCCACCGTCCTGGCCCTTCGCGCCATCGTGGCTTACGACCAGTCGCGAGCCAAACCCAAAGCGCCGGGAACCCTGCAGTTGGTCGTCGACGGCTCGCCGGTGGGCCAAGCGGTCGAATTCACCGCCGAAACCCAAGGTGTCCTCGAATTGCCGGACGCGTCGGCCGTGTTGCGCCCCGGCAAGCATCAGGTGCAAATCCAGATGACCGGCGGTTCGCAAATGCCGTACTCGGCCGCCGTCAAGTACCATCGCCTGAAACCGGCTTCCTCCGACGCTTGCAAAGTACATCTGAGCGCCGCATTGCGGGACGCTGTCGTGGACGAAGGCGACATGACCGAGGCAGCCGTTGCCGTCGTCAATCGAACGGGAGAGACGGTGCCGATGCCGGTGGCGATCATCGGCGTGCCGGGCGGTTTGGAAGTCCACCACGATCAACTCAAAGAATTGGTCAAAGCCGGCCAGATCGCGGCCTACGAGGTCTTGGGTCGCGATCTGGTGCTGTATTGGCGGGCGCTGCAAGGCGAGGAACGCATCGAATTGCCGATCCGTTTGATCGCGGCGGTCCCCGGAACATACACCGGACCCGCCAGCCGAGCGTACCTGTATTACACGGACGAACACAAACACTGGGCGGAGGGGCTGAAGGCGGAAATCCGGCCGCGGCCGTAGGTTTATTGTACTGCGCCATTTAGAATGTTTGCCTATTTCCGGCGGACCGTGGTGGTCTTATGGCTGGCGGGGACATGTTTGACCGCTTTCACGGGCCGCTTGATCGACGCCTGTTTCGACGTCTCCGGCTCCACGTCCGGCCTGGGAGCCGGCAGCGTTTCCTCGTACACCTCCTCGACCGGTTCCATCCCGTCGTAGGCTTCTGCACAGCCGACGCAGCCTTCGTCATAGCCCACGTGGTGCCCCATGCCGCAGCCCGCAGCAGCGTAGCGGTAGCCCCACAAATGCGCAAGCCCGCGGAGAGGATTCCAGATTCCGTAGCAATCACCGCAACCGGACGCACCGCACGCGCCGCCCCAGGACGGCGGATCGCTGGCCCATTCGCCCCAGTACACGTCGCCGCAACCGGCATCGCACGTCAACGCCGACTGGACGCGGCCCCACAGCCACGGATGGTGACACATTCCCGGTTGGCACTCGCCACAGGTCTCATAGCCGCCCGCCGGCCCGCAACTGTCGCAGCCGAATCCGGTATCGCAGACGCCTTGATTCGTGATGCAACAGCCGCTCGCCAATAGCCCCATAGCCAGAAGCAGAAAGCCGCACGCAAGATGCTTGGACATAAGTTCTTTCCTTTCGATTTTGCCGTCAATTCCCCGCACCTGGGAATGCAAAGAAATTTATCGGCCGCAGAATCGTCAGAATCAAGAAAATCATCGCGATTGACAAAGTTTTCCCAGAAGGCCAAGCTTTACTCGATCGCGGACACGGGCGCATTTACGACCATTTACGGCGCATCGATCGGATGATGCGCGAGCCGCTTACCAGCTCGTGCGGTTCTTGGAGGGTGCCAACCGGCGACGGGTGGCCGACCAGCACCCCGGCGGCCTTCGGAACGGCGACACGCCGTGGAGTATTGGGCGCTGGCCCGCCGCAATTGCAGCCGAGATGGGCGATCGTTGTTGCCGGCGCGAACTGGATCGTGCGGACCATCGACATGGTTTCGGAAGACGAGTTGCGCGCCCATTTTTCACTCCTTTCCCACGCCGTTCGCGGCTTGGCGCTGTGGCGCGGCAAAAAGCCGTATAAGGCGTTGCGTTCGCTGTCCGAGCCGGAACGCAGAGAGTGATTCTTGATCTACGCGGTCTTGCTCTGTGTGGACGAAACAGATTTCGGTATCATACGTCCAGCTGGGCACGGCATTGGAGCCTCGTAGGACCGAACCCATTTTTGGCGGCTTGCCCGCGCCTCCGGAGACACCGCGTTGAATATCCCCGCGATGAACTTTGATATCGCTCGCCTGGGCGAAGCGGTTTTCGATTCCCCCGTCGCTCTGCGTTTCGTTTCCGATGATCGTCGCGTTTTGTACGATTCCGATCCGCGCCCCGTCGAGACGGCTTTAGCAGCCGGCCAAGCACCGGCTAGTTTCGAATTGGGCGGGCCTCGGCAAAAGATCTTCTTCGATCCCGCCCAGCTATCCTGCGGGATCGTCACGTGCGGCGGACTGTGTCCGGGCTTGAACGATGTCATTCGATCGATCGTTTTTACGCTTTCCTATCACTACGGCGTCTCGACGATTTGGGGGTTCCGCTTTGGATACGAGGGCCTCGTCGCCCGCTACGGCCACGAGCCGATGCCGCTGACGCCCGCCGCGATCGACGCCATCCACGAAGACGGCGGCACGATTCTCGGCTCGTCCCGCGGCCCCCAGGATGTCGGCGAAATGACGGATACCTTACAGCGGAAGGGGATCGGAATCCTGTTCGCGGTGGGCGGCGACGGGACGCTGCGCGGAGCGGCGGCGATCGCCGAAGAAATCCGCCGCCGCGGTCTGCCGATCGGCGTCATCGGCATTCCCAAGACCATCGACAACGATATCTCGTTCGTTCACCAGTCGTTCGGGTTCCATACGGCGGTCAGCCAGACGCGAACGCCGATCACTGGGGCGCACTGGGAGTCCAAGGGCGTTCGCAACGGCGTCGGGTTGGTCAAGCTGATGGGCCGGCACAGCGGTTTCATCGCGGCCTATGCGACGCTGGCCAATAGCGATGTCAACTTCTGCCTCGTGCCCGAAGTTTCCTTCACGTTGCGGGGGCTCCTGGACGCCCTGCAGCGACGTCTGGCCCGCCGCGCTCATGCCGTCGTGGTCGTCGCCGAAGGCGCCGGACAGGAGCTGTTGCCGATGGAACAAAGGCGCGATGCTTCGGGAAACGTCAAGCTGGCCGATATCGGGCTATTTCTCAAAGATGAAATTGCGCGGCACTTCCAAGCGATGGACATCGAGGTGAACCTCAAGTACATCGATCCCAGCTACATGATTCGCAGCATGAGGACCGACGCCCACGACGCCGCGTTCTGCCTGCTGCTGGGGCGTCACGCCGTTCACGCCGGCATGTCCGGCCGCACGGCCATGCTGGTCGGCGACTGGCGCGGCGAATTCATCCACGTCCCGATTGCCGCCGCCGTCTCGCAGCGCAAGCAAATTCATCCCGACGGCCGCCTGTGGGACTCCGTGCTGGCCGCCACCGGTCAACCGGCGCGGATGTAGATGCGCCGCGTGGCAGCCGAGGCCCATGATGGGAACGTGATCCGAATGCGACGACGGACCCTCTTTACGACCTTCGAATCCTCGCTGCTTGCCAGCCAGATCGTGGACCCCGTCGGCGGATCTTCGTCCAAGCGTAACGGTGCCCACACGCCCTGCCGCCTCGGAGGTTCACGGACCGGGCGCGTGCCCGACCGTTTGGGCAATTATCACCACTTGGTCTTCGCTCAGATTCAAGGCAGCTTTCAAGCCGGCTCGATCGACGCCGTCGCGTACGACCGCACCCAAACCTGCGGAGGCGCAATACAGATACACGTTTTGACTAATGGCACCTGCATGAAAAGCGGCATAGATCTGTTTCTTGTCCTTGAAACTATCCGGCATTTTGCCGTAGTCGGAGACATACACCAGGTTGAGGGGGGCTACTCTCGCGTATTCCTGAGTCGCGGCGAGAGATCGTACATCCCGGTTCACGACCGGTATCAAGCGGTGCTCTTGTGCTTCGTAGACATAGGCAGCTGTCTCGAACACCACATAGATCTGGATGTCTTGACAGTTGACTGCCGTGGCCACAGTGCGCTTGCCGGACTCTGGTCGGTTGATGCCGAATGCCGCCCAAAGCAGATTCGAGATCTGGTCTCGGGGAATTGCTTTCGTTGTGAATTCCTTGGTAGACATCCGATCATTCAACGCCTGCATCAAAGGCATCCCACCGCTGGTTTCCGGTGGCGGAAGATGAATGGGTTCGAGCAATTCAGACCCACTCAACGAGCCCGCAAGGCACGTCGCGAGTCCGGCCAGAACGATCATTGATGAGACGACTTTCATGGTGGCTAGTCCTATAAAGAGCGGTCGCTTGGTCACGGGGATGGTTTCACGCTGGCCCGGTTCCCGCCTGGGAAAATGCAGAGCACAACCGAGGTGTCCGCTGTTCGTCCGGCAAGTGATGTTGCGCTTCGGACGTCACCAGGCCAAACGGGTGGTAGCTCCGCTCCACCCGGTTCAGCATCCCGAAGGGCGTGCCGCCGAAGCTGGTGACCGCCTTGAGTTACCCCTCGTCCGTGTACTCGTACCCGATCTGGGTCATCACGCCTTTGGCCTCGCAGTCCGCTTCCGCCCCTACGCCATCCCAGCACATCATATCAAAATGCGACGTGCCGAACACAGCCCTGCACGTTTGAAAAACGTCGAAAAAGACATCATAACGTTTTCGTCAAACGTCTGTGTCACTAAGCAGGGGGGGACGGGACTCGTTCTTTTGGGAAAGCAATCAACGGGTGGCACCTTCTTCAGTCCTCCGCATCGAGAAACGACTTCCGTCCCCTTTCCAGTCAATTTCGCAGACCGGGAACCAAAACGGCCTTGCATGTTCGTGTTTTGCGAACTAAAATTCGGTGCAATCTGAGGAAAGCGCCGACAAGAGGAACAGGCTCGAATGCGCGTCATTTCCAAGGCTCGGTTAAGACGGT
>Ga0366819_10471_pt1 | contig 12094 bp, 6 predicted proteins | sample TotcelFGM3001N15_FD_207091 | JGI IMG/M metagenome (GOLD analysis project Ga0366819, IMG submission 207091) | Enriched cells from coal bed in the Powder River Basin, Montana, United States - Total cells FGM rep3 HSBNCT.FGM.300.1.N15 ... | reverse complement strand
TCCTTTGTAGGATAACTCGCGGCGCAGCATTTCCGGCAAGGTGGTCGTGGCGAGACAGCGACGGTTCCCGGCATCGAAGACACTGGTTCTTGCGGCTTGCAATTCGTGCCAGTTGTCGTCCAGACGCTCCAAGTCACGGGATCGCTGGCCGTTTTCGTCGATGCCCAGGGTGACGATTCGCTGGTGGAACTGGCCTCCCCTACCGTGTACCTGAACGCGCCAGACGGTCAGGGCGCCGCGAAGTTCGTCGCCGTCCGGCATGCGGCCGACGACGCCTCGACGGTCTGCCTCCAAACTGCGATGCCGCTCGGAGAGTTGCCGGACAAGAGGATGCTCGAGCCCGAGAAGCGTCAGCTGTTCGTCGGCCAGGGCTTCGCCGCGGTCCGTCGTGATCCGCCATTCGGGCTGACCGTTCCAGCACACCCGCGACTGGGTCGGCCCGACCTCTTCGACTTGCCCTCCCAGTTCGTGAATCCCCGTCCGGACGTAGTGAATCAAACGCCGCATGCCCTGGCCCCCGTCGTCGAATTCGCGGTAGTCGTCCAGGCGGAACCCTTCCAGGTCCTGGAACAACTCCCAGACAACGTGGCGCGCCGTCTGCGCGTTCTCCACGGCGACGTCCAGTTCCTGCCGCGTCCGTACCAGGGTCGGATCCCGGACGGCGTCCTGGTACAAGCGGTCGTAGGACAGCCGCTCCGACAATTGGCCCAGCACCTGACCGCGTAGATCTTCCGTGACCTGCCCGAACTCGTCGACCTTTCCCAACGCTTTCCCGATTTCCAGCAGCTTCTCTTCCAGCAGCAGGAAGATCTTGCCTTCGATCGTGTCCGCCGACACCAGATTGTAGACCTGGGCCGTGTGTGCCTGTCCGTAGCGGTGGATCCGGCCGATCCGCTGCTCGACGTCCATCGGATTCCAGGGCAAATCGTGATTGAACAGCACCCGGGCGAATTGCAGGTTGATGCCTTCCCGACCGGCCGCCGTACAGATCAACATGCGAGGTCCCTCGGGACGGCGGAAGCGGCGTTCCGCGGCAATCTTGGCGCCGTGGTCGCCGCCTTTGAGCACTTCCACGCCAACTCCCGGAAAAATCTCCTCGACCGCGCTCTTCAGGGAATCCACGCTGCCCAGATACGTGGTGAATACGACGATCTTCTCGTCGGGATGGACCGCCCACAGCACCTCCAGAGCCCGTAGCAGCTCGCGTGTTTTGCTTTCCTCGCCGGGCGGAATCACCTGCAGCAATTCGACGATCCGCTGGCGCTCGGCGGGCAGCGCCACCGATACCAGCGCGGCCGCAGATTCCTCGTCGCCGGCGCCCCGGACCTCGGATTCCACCAGATCCACGTCGACTTTCTCTCCGAGTTTGCGGAGCAGTTTGACCTTGGCATCCGCCAGCAGACGCTCGACCTCGGCGCGTCCGAGGGCATCGCTGGCCAATCCATACATTTCGCGCAGCTGGTTGCGCGCATCCTGTAAAGCCCGCTCGCGTCCCTCCACATCCATGTTTTCGTCGCAAACCACCGCCTCGTGAATCGTCAGACTCAGCAGCCGACGGCGAAGCGTCATGGCCACCGCAGCAAAGCTGGAGGCGGCGATCTTCTGGAAGATGGTCATCACGAAACCCAGCGCCCGGCCCTGGCTGCCGGATGCTTGAGCCAGGTTGTAGCCGTCGCGCAAATAGTCGAGCAGCGCGTCGTAGAAATGCTTTTCCAGATCCGTCAGATGAAACGCCTGAGTATGCACCTGGCGGCGGGCAAATAACGGCTCGCCGTCGGCGTCGCACGCGTCGGCCTGAGTGCGGCGGAACACGACGGCGTTCAACCGGTACCGGTTGTCGATCATGTCGTCGGTGTTCAGGAACAGAGCCGGATTCAACAGGCGAACCAGCATCCAGAAGCGAAAATGATCGCCTTGATGCGGCGTGGCCGACAGCAACACCAGATCCCGGCTGTGTTCGCGCAGCGCCTCGGCCAACTTGAAATTCTGTGTCTTGGTGACGCGATTTCCCGTTCGATAGGCCGTCAGATGGTGGGCCTCGTCGAACACGATCAGATCCCAGGCAGGAGCTGCCAACAGCTTCTTGACTCGCGGGGGGCGTTTGAGCGTGTCGATGCTGGCGATCAGCCGGTTGTGCTTGGCAAACGCGTTGCTCTTGCGGTCGGTGACGTCGCCTTCGCTGCCGAAAACCTCGAAATCCAAGTGGAACGTCTCGTTCAGCTCCCGCCGCCAGTTCTCGACCAAGCCGGCGGGCACGATCAGCAGCGCCCGCGTCAGTTCGCCCCGCGATGCCAACTCGCGAAGGATCATGGCGATCTCGATCGTCTTGCCCAAGCCCACGCCGTCGGCGATCAGAAATCGCCGGGGCGACGAATTGGCGATCCGGTAGGTCAGCACGATTTGGTGCGGCAACAAGTCGACTTTCGCGGCGGTCAGCGTGGCGGCACTCTCCAGCAGAGGAAGGCGTTCGGCTTCCAAGGCCAACCAAAGGGCGCGCAGGGCCTCGCGCGTTGCCGGGCGGATTTCCAGGATCACCTGCTCGTCCCAGGTCAGGGCGCGCTGCAGCGAACTCAGCGGCACGCGACGCTCGCCCAGATTCTGGAAGAAGATCCGGGCGTACCCGCCCGGCTCCGACGAGATGAATACGCCGGAGCCCATCTCCGGATGAGCAACCCGTTGGCCGACAGGCAACTCAGGAGACCCGTTGGACATGATAGCCCCCGACTTCCTTCGTCTGTTCGACCATCAACCTGTAGGCCCCGTTGCCCGTCGCTGCGCCGTTCCAGATCCCGCGCGTCACCGGCAACAGCTTGCTGCGGTCCGTACCCTTGCCGAAATACACCAGATCATCCGCTTCGTTGTAGGTGAACAGCCGCCCCGGCCCGTCCATTCCGAACACCAGCCCGACCCGCTCCCAGCGGTCTCCACATTCCTGGCATAACCGCAGGATGTTGGCCCGCAGCCAAGCGTATGCCGTCTCGACGTCCGGCATCATGGCCTCCAACACCGTCTGCAGACCGCCCACCAGGATCGTCTGCCGGTCGCCGGGCGGGGAATCGGGAAAGCCTGTCTCCAACCAGCCCAGAACGGTCCGCAGCGGTGTTGCGTCGCCATCCGTAATCAGGGACCCAAGCAATTCGGGTGACCAGACAAAGCTGCTGCCCCGGCGTTTCCAACTGCTGGATGTCATCTCTTGCATGGCAATAGCCTTTCGGGTGGATCTTGTCCGCAGTCTATGTCGATTTTCGACTTGCACTATGCCAGTACTACAATTTCTGAGCACCTAATTGGCTCGCGCGCGTCTCCAACGCCGCTCGAAGCTTATCGCGAACCGTCTCGTCAATGAACTTGCGATTGCAGAGATGCTCCAGCGTCGAACTGAAACTGGTTCGCAGTCGATTGGCGACTTCCCCTATCGCAGCAGCAGAATCCAACGGCACCGTCAGACCGCGAACGATCGTTTCCACTAAGGGATCGGGCATCAGCAACATCGCCGCAAACGCGTTGGCTCGCTTCTCCACGTCCACCGGTGCCCATGGGCCCGACGCCATCGCCAGTTGCGCACCGTAGCTTCGGTCGTGTAGGATATGACAAAGTTCGTGGGCCAAGGTGAATCGACGCGGTTCTTCGTCGAGGTACAGGTAGCTGCGGTTCATCAGGACGTTGGGGCGATAATGCCGTCCAGCAATCGCCACCGCACGAATCGAGCGATCGCTGAGACGTACGTCTTGCACCGCAATACCGAGATCCTGGTACAGGTGATCGACGTCCACACACGAGTCCTCTACGTATCCATCCCCGAGTTCCTCCAGCAGATCCTCCGCCAGTTGGTAACCTTGCTCCCACGTTGTCTCATCCGTACGCGCAACCGGCTCGTCCCGCACCATTCGGCGAAGGACTTCGGACTCGCCGTCGGGCGTTAACGCCTGAACAAGCTTTTCCGCCAACAACTGTACGTCCCCCTCGTCGATCGTTGGGGAAAGCGATCCAAACATCAGCGCAGCCGGGCACGATCCCTGGAAGACGAGTTTCCTTTCGGATGTGCCGAAGACAGCTTCATGCGCCTCGCGCGACAAGTTGGCAGGGAACATTTGCCGCAATCGGTCCCATTGCTCCGCCGGCGCATTCTCGTCCGGGCGGACCCCCGAAATCAGCCCGAGCCTGCGGCGTTGATCCGACGTCTCAAGAGCCGCCACGTCCTGGACGAGCTGTGCGAACACCGGGCTGTCCGGCATTTCGTCCAACAGATGGCGCGACGCTCGATCCAGGATGCCGAACAGCTTGTCAGCCACGTCATCAGGCGCGAGTCGACCGCAACCGGGAAAGGCGTCGAAACGAAAATGCTCCGGGGCTCCCGCCAGGCAGTGAACGCCCCAAGAGAACTCGATCACGTCACGCCAGCGACGGATGAACAGGTTGGGTAGCAATCCGCCTTCACGGCAAGCCACCAAGCAGTGGCGTTCCCACCACTGATGCCAACGCGTCTCCCACCGCTCCGCTTCCTCTGGCGACAAATTAGGGGGCGGCTCGTTGGTTCGCCGCATCGAAATCCAGGCTGTGGCGCCCGCATTCTTGGTTGGAAGCCGCTCCTCGTGCAGCAAGAAATCCCAGTTCGATACCAGCCATTGAAGGAAAGGAAGCAGATACCAATGCACCGAATCGACCGGTTCTCCCTGCTCGATGTGGGCGCAAAGATTGTGACCGTGTACCCAAATCTCCATGCTTCCCCAGGAAGCGGACTGTTCGGGCGTTGCCGCACGTCCTGCGTCCGGATCGGGCAAGAATGCGACCTTGACCCGAAACAAGTCGCGGCGGCCCAGTACGATCTCTAATGGGCGTGGCACTAGTGCGTCTCCCAATACTTCTTGCGTTCTCGTTTGCTCAGACGCTGCTCTCGTATCCATTGTAACGTCAGTTTGGAAGGGACTTCGAGCCAGCCGACTGGATAGCCGTGCCATCGGTTCGGTTCATGCTCCTGAGCGCAATACGCCTTCCCCTGATGAATCGCATACCGTTTTCCCTCCCACAATACGCTCTCCAGAAGCAGCGTCGCAGCCAGCGGGCGCGCTTCCGGTTCGCAAAGGGAACCGCGTTTGCCGATCTGCCAGGGGTCGCTGTGTTTCGGATTCGATTCGTAGATCAGCGGTGGCTGCGAAGTCTCCTCACCAACTGCCTCCTGATCATTTTCGTACGGTTCATCGGACATCGTTCTTGACTCCTGCGACGGACAAGAACGTCCATCCTACGGGTCTGATTCCTCGAAGAAAGCGTATCCCAGAGCTTACCACTCTTCGTCTTCCCATTGGCTGAACAGCAGCCGCTGCTGATCGGTGGCTTCGGGCTGCTGGCGGAGCTTGTCTTTGGTCAGCCGCAGGATCTCGGCGGCCAGCTGGGCGGCTTGGCGGACCTCGGGTTCGGCGGCCGAGCGGGCGTACCAGTCCAGCACGGCGGCCACGCTGGGGCGGACCATCCAGGTGTCCTTGGTCAACTCCTTCTCCAGATCAAGGCCGCTGCCCGGCATCGCGCCGCCGATCAGGAAATGAGCCTGGTCGATCTCGGTCTTCATCTCCTTGCGGGGGCGGCGGCGGCAGATCTCGAAACGCTCGCGGGGTGAAACCGCCTCGACCCGGCGATTCTGCTGGCGGACCCAGCCGCGGTCCTCGAAGTCGCGCTGCCGGATCGCCGTGCCGAACAGGCTCTTGCTCACGTCGTCGGCGGCAAGCGATGGCCGAACGCTGAACAAGCGCAGGTACTGGTACGCGACGGGCTGGACGATCGTCGGCGGCCGATCCGCCGCGTCCCCCGTGTCTTCGTCCAGCAACTGGTTGATTCCGCCCAACGCGTGCTGGATGGTCAGCGACACGCGCTCGCCTTCGCCGCCCACGGTGAACACCTGGCCGTAGTGGCGGCTGTAGAACTCGAGCGCCTTGCCGCGGAGGATGACCCGGATATCGGCCTCCGGCAGGTCCGCGGCGTGATAGGCTTCCAGCAGGCGCCGTAAACGGTTCAATTCCGCTTTGACCCACTGCCGCATCTTCGGCCAACTGACCGGCGTCGGTTCGTCCAGTCGCTTGCGGCACACGTGGATGATGTCGTACTCCGTGCCCTTGGCGCCGAACTGCCCGCCCTCACCCTTCTGCTCGTCGCTGGCGATCGGGAACGTCTGCTGGAGAATGAATCCGGCGTCGAACAGGCTCTCCAGCACCACCGCCCATTGCGAGTCCTCGCTGTGATGGAACGTGAATGCCAGCAAGCCGCCGTCCTTCAGAACGCGGTAGGCTTCGGACCAGCAGGCGGTAAGACGCACCCTGTAATGCTCATTAGCCTCATCCTCAGTCATCGTCCGGGGAGCAAGGGCCTCTTGAAGACTTGGAGTCTGCGAACGAGCGAACAGTTTGGGGTACTCGTCGCAAAGGCCAAGGCGCAGCCAAACGTGAAAGAAGTTGGCCAAGTCAGAATAGAACACGTTATCCCCGAACGGCGGATCCGTGATGACTAGATCAAACGATTTGTCGGCGTAGAACGGCAATTCCGACGAGGAGCTACACTCGATCTCGCTCCCTGGCAAGATCGCATCATCGAGCGGTACGCGAGCCTTCCCATGTTCATCCCGATGGAGAGCTCCGGCTATCTCCCACGGACTCAATGCCCACTCGAGTCCCTCTGCTATCTTCTCGACCGTACTTGTCCAGTTTCCACGCCCAAGATGACCGAAGACGCTATTCTCGATCGTAAGGGATTTCGGAGCAAAGTTAGGATTGGAAAGCAAAGGTGCCAAGCAGTCACGAGATATATCCCAAATACAAAACATATTTTCGTTGCGGACGTACTGTTGAATGGCTCCTAGTCCTTGATGTCGCACATCCGCCTTCTCCGCGATTAAAATCCTCCGCAATATGGATGCCAAGACGAGCAATTGACGAGAATTGAACATCTTCCACCAATGAGTGAAGCCCTGCCGCGGTAGAGCAAAATTGGCCTGATGCGTCATGTACGTCGGAGGAATTTCGTCCCGAGGCCAGAAGTTCGTCAAGTCCATGTCGCGACGTCCAAGCCATTCTCGCTCAGATCCAATCAATCGATCACTGGCTTCCGAGTCAAACGTACCGAAGTAGCGCCCTCCGTAAATCCGAGCCTCGCCGTCGCACTCACGACAGTGACATTGAACGGCGTAGACGGCCAGCGGTGCCGCGTGTCCCGACGCTTCCGTCGCGATTCGGAAATCCTGCTGCGCCCCGCACTTGCCGCAGATGAAGTGCGACGGTTTGGGGATCGTGCCGCGGCGCGTGTCGATGCGGCGGCCGTCGCGAAGCGTGATGAAATGGGGCAGGCCGTACAGCTTCCGATCGGCCTCCGGCGCTTCGCCGCCTTCGTCCGCGTCCGTGGCGGGCGGCTCGTCGTCGGCCGCGCCCTCCCCGATTGGTGCATTACCCGCCAGGGTCGAGGTGTCGCCGGACAACTTGATTCGTCCGCGGACTTCGATCAACCGCAGATTCTCCAGACGCTGCTGATACCAGCGTTCGGTGGTTTCGAGCGGGGCGTCAGGATACCCGCCGAGTTCCACCCCGGCGACGACGCCCGGGGCCCCCGTCAGCCACTGCGGATCGACCAGCAGATAGCAAAAGACGTGCTTGGTGCCGTTGCGGGCCGGCTCGATGCGCAGGTGCTTCTTGTCGATCGCAGCCGCGGTCGAGGCCTGTCGATGACCGTTCAGAACGTCCCGCAAGTACTGCCCGGCGAAGGCATCGCATTTCGGACAGCGCAGACCCGGTTCGCGATCGACCATCTCGTACAACTCGGCCGCCCGTTGCTTCTTCTCACCGCGATGGCCCTTGGCGTACTCCAGCAGCCGCAGTGCAAACGGTTGCGACAATTCCGTGAACGGAAACTCCGATTCCAGCACGACGCGCTCGGCGGCCGGGGCCATGCGGGCGGCGCCCAGTTCGGCGTGAAAAGCCGTCTTGCAACTCTTGCAGGTCAGCGCGATGTACTTGACCCCCAGCTTCTTTTCGGCGATCACCGGCGAGCGGAACATGGGTGTCCGGTGGCCACAGCGGGGCTTGGTACACTGACCATGCTTGGCCCAGAACGTGTAGATCGTCTCCGGGCCTTCGTACCGATACGCGCGACGCGCCTCCGGCGCCAGGGCGAGAGGGTCGAAATCATCGGGCATCAGGTGGTCAGCGGCCGGATCGTCCGTGCCCGCCACTTCGTACCAGCGGCCCTTGTGGCCTCGCGGGCAATCGGCCACGTAGAACGGCTGGATGACCGGTTTCACCTCGGCTTCGATCTGGTCGAAGAACTTCCGGACTTCGTCGGGATCCGTGCAAGCCAATTCGTTCTTGACGACGAACCAAGCGACGGGATTCAGGTCGACGCCCGCGACCTGGAACCCCAGGCGTGAACCTTCGACCAGCGTCGTGCCGCCGCCCATGAAGCAGTCCAGCACGCGCAGATGGCGGAAGTTTCCGGCTTTCTGATGATTGGCATAGTACACGTCCCAGACGGCCTTGGCCGCCTCGGTCTCGTCGGGCACCGGGATCCCATCGGCATCCAGGATGGGCGTCCCGTCCGGGTTGGTGCGGATCGGGGCCTGCGTGGCCGCGGCGATCAGCATCGCCCGGAAAACACTGCTCCGCCGCCGTGCCCACCATTTGCTCATCTGGTAGATCGGCTTGCCCGCGTTGCCCTCGAGCGCGGAAAGCTCGTTGATCGGCACGATGGGAAAATCGACTTCCAGGCACGTCTTGGGACGGCGGGGATCGGAGAAATCCGGGACCGGCAACTTGACGGCTTTGCCGATGTTTGACGGCCCGTCTTCCGAAACTGCGGCCTTGGCGGCAACGCGCGGCGCCGGCGGCTTGGCAAAATCGAGCTTCTGCTGCAGATCCAGCTCGATGCCGGGCAGGGTGGGCTGGTCGGGATTGCGGTTGGGTTTGGCCATAGCGTTGGATGTGCGTTCGCTCGCAGAGCGGTTCCTCGTCTATCGGTTTGACTGCCGTTCGCGCGGCAGCCGGAAGCGATCCGCCGTGTACGCTCGCAGATCTGCCACGCGCAAACGCTGATACAGGTTTGCGAGGCTGTTGTCGGGTGTGATCATGCTTCCCTCTCGAACTCGATCTCAGATGGCCGGCAACTCGATGAACGGGACGGCCGCTTCCAGGAGCGACAGGCCGCCGTGGCACAGATGGGGAAAGCCGCCCTGAACGGGCCACTTTCGCTGGCCCATGACCATCAGGCGACCATCGCGCCGGCAAACCAACGGCGGCAGATGGCGGCGAGGCCAGGGGTTGTCAGGCGGTTCGACGGCACAGCGGCGCGCGCCGAACGTCTCCCGCAACAACTTGACCGTGTCCGCGTCGGTGATCTCGCTCGAAAACGACTTGCTGACGGCATAACCGTGGTCGCCGGTGATGACCAACCGCCGGCCTTGCCGCAGGCGATCGACCAGATTCCAAAAGCCATCCGACGTCAGTTGGTGCATGGTCTCCTTGGCGACGATCTCCGGTCCATCGTCCCGGCGATCGTACAAGTGGATCAGCGGTTCGTCGGGCCACTTGTGCCAGACGAAGATCCGCGGTGCGGCGGGGACCAGGCTGACGCAATCCGGAAAAGGCGCATCCCACACGTCCGTGTGCGTGTCCTCGCCGCCGAAGACGAACGAGCCGGGCGCTGCGTTGTTGAACAACTTGGATCGCCCCGACAGCCCCAGGGCGGCCGCAAAGCGATCGGTCTCGGTGGGCGTTTCCGTCCCTCGTACTTCGATCGCCGTGGGCGTGATGTTCCGCTGCCTGGCTCCCTTGATGATCCACGGCAACTCCCGGAGCGATAACGCATCGAGCACGAGCACGGCCGTGCCCGTCGGTGCCGCCTTGACCCAAAATTGCTTCAACCCGCCGATAACGCTGGGTGCGCAGGCTGCGAACTGATCCCAAAGCGACCAGGCGCTCTCGGCCAACAGGCGATCGGGAAGAATGGTCGCCTTGTCGATCGCCGACGCTTTGCCCAGATCCAAGGCGAGATTCCGGAGCACCGAGAAGATCGACCGCCAGACTTCGGACGGGTCGTTCGGGCCAAGGATGATCTCGACCCAGTCCGGCGATGCGTTTGGTCCGGTTGCGGGGGCCGCGAGGGCTTGGGAGTTGGACGTTCCGGTCATTTGCCGGCCCCTCCCTGCTCCGGCGGCAGCGTGATCTGCAATTCGGCGACCATCTTAGGCGGCATTCGGGTCATCAATTCACGAAGCTCTTTGATGGACGCACCGCTGATGGTCAACGAAGCTTGCGTCACGCGCTGACCATCGGGCAGCGCCCACTTTTCCAGCTCGCCGAGCAGATTGATGCCGCTCTTGGCGCCCAGGGACTTGCGGATCACCGGCGGCGCAGGCCGTGCCGCGTCCCCGCCGGCTGGCGGAACGCTCGGAGCGGGTGGCTGCGGCACCTCGGCGACGCCTTCCGTTTCCCCGCCGCCGCTGTCGGCCGGTGGGAAGACGATGTCCGACTTCGAGCCGCCAGAACCGCCCGCCGCCGCGGGCTGCGAGGGTTGGGGCGTGGTGACGGCAACGCCGCCGCTGCCGACCTGGCTCGGTTCGCCCAGCTGGACTTTGTGCATCTTCTGGTCGATGCACAAGGCCCGATTCTTCAGACGCACGAGCGTCGCTTTGTCGGATTCGCCAGGTTCCTTGTGATACCAACGTCCCTCGACGTTGATCGCAATCTTGTCGCGCGAGGCGATCTCGAGGACTTGTTCGTAGGTGGGCAGTTCGCCCAGATACGGGATGGCCTCCTCACCGGGCAGCGGTTCGGAACTGAGCAAGGCCAGCAGTTGCTTCATGGTCTCGCCGCGCCGCGCGGCTTCGACGACCTGACGCTCGAAGTCCTCCAGCGCAAAGTAGTGCTCGCGGACGTGCCGCTCGACCGCCCCGGGGATCTCGGCGCCGCTCGCTCCGTGCTTCTCGTCGTGGAACGTGCAATTGGACGCCGTCTGGAAATCCCAGACTCCCAGAATGGCGTAACGATCGAACCGCGATTTCAACTGGCGAATCAGCTCGTCCTTGTACTTCTTATGCAGCTTGGCGTACTGGCTGTCGTGTTCTTTCCACGAGTCGGCCAGCAGTGCGCAACGCGCGGTGATCAACAGATCGCGGTCGTCGTACAACGGCGACTGGTCCGCTTTGGGAAGCAGGAAACGGACCATGTTGCGATTCACGGTGACGTTTTCGACCAGCCAGGGGCCGAGGACTGGGGAGAGGTTTTGCGGCGAGGCCGGAACGACAATCAGCACCGGCTTGCCGCGTTCGCTCCACTGGGACGGTTGGTCCTGCTGCGGCACGTTGGCCCATGGGGCCTGCTCCCAGTTCGGGTCGAGCACGACGGGCGTCGAGGGCTGCTCGCTCGCCGCGTCCGGGGACCGCAGCAGGTAATTCAGCACGGTCCGCAGATAGGCCTGATCGCGTCCGACCGGCAACAGACCTTCGGCCGTCGTCACCTCCGGTTCAAAGGACCGGTCGTTCCGCGCCCAAGCCTTCAGTTTTGCTTCGGGGTTTTCCGGCAGTCTGAAGCAGAACCGCTTTTCCTGCGTGCCGACTTCGTGAATGTTGAAGCTGTTTTCCACGATCGTGGCCAGTTCGGCGGTGAAGCTGTTGTCGTCGACGGGGGTCTGGCGCGTGATGTCCAATTGCACTTCGTTGCGCGTGCCGCCCAGATCCTGCGTCGCGGACAGCGACCGCATCCAGAGACTGCTGATGACTTCCCGCACATGGGGAACGTGGATGCCCGCGTCGTGAATCGCTTGCAAATTGCGGATCGCCTTTTCCCGCAGCCGCTCCTGGTCGGCACTGGTCGCGAACGAATCCAGCAGCGAAGTGACGCCGCAATCGTCATCGTCCACACAGAAGTCGGCCGTCGTGATCACGGGCACCCGGTCGCCTCGGGTCCGGAAGACCTCGGCCAGGATGCGAATCAGATCGCGATTGTCCTGGGCGGCGGCGGCCATCAAGACGCGGTCTTCCAGCAGGTTCAACAATTCGGGAGCGAACGGCCAGCAGGCGACAACCTCCTTGTGCAAATCGGCCTTGTCCTTGTCGTTCTTGTCC
>Ga0366819_10469_pt1 | contig 12132 bp, 9 predicted proteins | sample TotcelFGM3001N15_FD_207091 | JGI IMG/M metagenome (GOLD analysis project Ga0366819, IMG submission 207091) | Enriched cells from coal bed in the Powder River Basin, Montana, United States - Total cells FGM rep3 HSBNCT.FGM.300.1.N15 ... | reverse complement strand
CCAGTACAATTTTCATCTCTTAATCTCCACTTTACAAATATAGCCAAAAAAAGGCAGCATTACCTCATATCCACAAACTTAATAGCCTTTCTGCTCTGCGGAGGCATTACCGCCTTGGACAGCAGTTCAACCGGCTCAAAACTTATATCTGGTGCTACTCTTATCTTAGCCCTGAAGTGCTCTTTAATACGCTTCTCGAAAGAGTCGGTGGGAGTTGCTGTTCCAATTTTTATCTGGATTCCGTCTGTACCCAGAGAGTTTGTATATACCTGAACCTGATAGTTTATAATCCCTTCAATATTGTCCAGAATATCGTAAAGGGCAGTGGGGTACAAAGTGGTACCCTTGTACTTTATCATCTGACCCTTTCTGCCAAGAATCGGGCTTAGTCTTGTACTGTTTCTGCCGCATTTGCACTGCTCATTATATGCTCTGCAAAGGTCTCCTGTCCTGAATCTTACAAGCGGCATTCCCTCCACTCCCAGCGTGGTGATGACAAGCTCCCCTACCTCACCATCCTTGACAGGATTCTCATTCTCATCAAGAATTTCAATAATGATTAAATCCGGCTGATGGTGTGCCCCGCACAGATGACTGCACTCTGTGAATGAGCTCTGCATTTCAGTCGAGGCATATGTAGAGTGGAGAGAGAGACCGGGCCAGAGTTGTCCGATTCTTTTTGTAAGGGTGTTGTCAGAGAGATCAATCTCTCTTAGCGGCTCTCCAATACATATAGCCCTTTTCAATGACGATTTGCAGCAGTCTTCTCCGTTTTTGGCAGCATATTCAGCCAGTTTAACTAGAAATGATGGCACAACAATGCATGTCTCCGGAGCCAGACTGTTTATCGAACTCCACTGAAGTTCAGGAATACCGTTTCCTACCCTTACTATTCCCGAGCCCAGCTCTCTCGCTCCAAGAAAATATGCAAGACCTGCCATAAACCGGCGGTCAATTGTAGTCATTATCTGAATTGTCTCTCCCGGAAGGCAGCCGGCAGTAGTAAAGGATAGTTTCTCATTGTATGCAAGTCTGTCAAGGTCATTTTCTGTGAGCATGAAAGTAACCGGCTCTCCCAGTGTACCAGAAGTTGTTACATAATCAATAACCTTACTCCTTGGCACGCACAGAAAATCATTGCTGTAACGCTGAATATCCTCCTTGCAGGTTGTAGGAATCCTCCTGAGATCTGCTATCGTCTGAACAGAGGATATATCCACCCCCTTTTCCAGAAACAGGCGTTTGTAAAAGGGTGAATTGTGCGAGATATACTCTAGGGTCTCCCTAAGCGACTCCTCCTGGAACGATTGAATTTCGCTTCTGGTTTTAAACTGAATCCGTGGATCTCTTTTCATTTTCTGTATCTTTTAATTCGCTTCTCTATTGCCTCTCTCTGATTATTTGAGGGCAGCGCTTTAGTGAGCGACTTTTCAAACATGGTTAAAGCCGTTAATTCGTCTCCTGCAGAGATATAATAATCTCCAAGCAACAGGTAAGTATAGAAGTAATCAGGATTCAGCTCCTTAAGGCGCTGAATGGCCGACTCATCTACAGGTTGCTTATCGGAAGCGGCAGCATTGATTTCTGCAGCAAGAAGTCTGAACTCCATTACCCTCGATGCGAATGAGGAGATGGCTGATGAGTCGGCCACAATGTCCAGTTGTGGTACTCTGGCATCTAGCTTTTGAGAGTTATCTCCAAAAATCAGGCTGAGATCATATGCCACCATCTTGCCCAGCTGCCATGGAGCAGTACTCACCCACATAATAGCTCTCTGAGGAGAAAAAAGCACTCCGTGGTGGGCAATAAACTGATTGACTGACATCTCGTTACCAAGCCCTATCTCTGCATTCTCCTCTCCTCTGTACTCCCTGAGTATTGCTGCAGCATCTTCTGCTCTTAATTTCCGTTTTGCCTCCAGCATCCCTTCAATCCTCTTATATCTGTACAAAGAGTGACTTCCTTCAATTGCAGCAACTGCCTCTCTGTTATCCCTGTCAGTGAGAAATTCTGCGGACTGAAAATGGTTAGTTGATATAATCTTCTCTCCCTCCGGTGAATAGAGAACTGTTGATTCAGGGCTCTTTTCAATTATTGCAGCTTTGCCGTCACGGGCAGAGCCTATTAAAATTGATTCAGATACAAATGCATCCATTCTTCCTGCGATAGTGTATGCCTCTTCAATGTTGGAGGCATATTGCAAAATCTCTCTTGCAATAATTGAGATAGGTGTTTTTGAAGCGCCCGGAGGAACTGATTTTGCGGCATTCAGTGTAACAGTAAGCCCATGTTCGTTCATTCCTGAGAGGACTCCCGACATTCCCGCCCATCCTATTGAAGCAAATCTGTATCCACTGTCCGGGTAGCAAAAGGTTACCAATTTATTGCGGGCAAAATCGTCTCCAACCCAGAAATCGAAGTTGCGTGCGACAAGGAGGGATGAATCGGCACTCATGCCATCCCATACCGCAAAAGAGGAGCAGCCTACAAGCATATACTCCTGCATGGCATGTCCAAGGTCATGTGCCGCATGATAGTTAAGCTGACGGTCGTATGCATCGCCTATATAACTGAATTCGCTGCTGCATCCCAGAGATGCGGCATAAATCTCCTCGAGGTACTCCTCCGGGATATTTGAACGCAGGCCGCGGTTATAGATTATTGTCAGATATTTGAGAAAATTCAGATACTTTTCCTGTGGTATAATTTTCTTAATCTGATTCACAAATGCACTCTCCTGTTCATACATCAGTCCCTTGCATAACTGGCCGAATGCCAGCCCTCTCTCTGCAGCATCTCCTTTCATGTGGAGTTCCCACAAATCGCCCTCACCCTTTACAAGATAAGATTTTCCAAAATATTTGACTCCCGCGGAATCCTTTACCTGAGGCATAACTTCAGGCAAGCTGATCTCCGGCACAGAGGTGTCTGATGTAAAGTAAAGAACCGCAGCGGCTCCCGAAACCAGAAGCAGTGCCGAGACAATTACAATAAGCAGTATTTTAAAAATCCTTAATATTAGTCGCATCAAATCATCATTTTTTCTGATAAATATTCCGGCCCGATTATTTCACAGCAAGCGAGCAGCGAAGTGACCGTTACTCCCATCACGCCATGTACATTAATGCTCTGCCCTGCCAGCAGAAGGTTTTTCACTCTGGTTTTCACAGGAATGAATGTAGATAGCGGGGCGTTGTAGTTTTTCATTATTCCGTAGGCAGATCCCTGCGGAGTATTTACATAGTCACGGAAAGTAAGCGGAGTCGCACTGTAGCGTGCCTGAACCGCCTCCCTGAGACCGGGGAGTATCTGCTCTGCCCTCTCCATCATCTCGTCAGTTATTTTTTCCTTAAACTCACTGTAGCGTGAATCCCGCTCTCCTGTATATGATTCACTCCACTGTTCAACTTCACTGAAGTCCATCTGACGTATTAGGGTCACAACCTCTGCAAATGCAGATTCATTTACCGGTGGCTGGAAAGATACCATTACATTTTTCTCTCCCAGAATGTGGTAATTTTCGTTTCTGTACGGATAGCTTCCAGGCTTCATAAGAAGATAGAGGCAAAACAGCCCGCATGAATTTCTTAGTGCAGTAACCCTCTCCCGGTATGAATTCTTGATGCCGCTGTCAATATCCAGCATCTCAAGGGTTAAAGATGGATGTATGGTTGAGATCACCCACTCAGATTCAGTTATCTCACCACTCTCCGAAAGCACTCCGCAAACCTCTCCGTTACTGGTAATTATTGATTTAACACCTGAAGAGAATCTTATCTCACCGCCGTTATCAATTATTTTTTGTTCCAGAGCGGTGGTAAGTGTGTCTGCACCATCTGCAAAACGGTATGAACTTTCAATATAGGAGTTGTTTGATATTGCATGAACATAAAATGGAGTTACCTCTTTTATGCCGCCGTAAATTATTGAATTACCGGCAAGAACTCTTCTTAGTACAGGATCTTGAACAAAAGAGGCAATTTTATCATAAGCACTTGTAGAAATTGCATCTATTCCATCCGGAGAGAAGCCTCCTCCTGACCTGATGGACTGAATTGAAAGACCTCCTGTACGGTGCAGCTCTGCGGAATAGTCTCTTATCCCTTTGGCTTCATGAGGGAAGCGGGCAGACAAACTCTCAACAAATTGTTCATGCCCAATTGGCAAATCGTAGGATTCACCATCTGTACAAATTACATCAAAGCCGCGGGAGTTCATTCTCACCAGCTTCACCTTGTCCATAACTCCCATATATGTGAACGCAGAATGCAGGAACTGACCCTTGTCCAGACTTCCGGCATAGTGTACCGAGGAGTCAATTTTCACTCCCCTGCGTCTGAAGGGCTGAAAAAATCCGCCTGATACCTCACCCTGCTCCATAAGCAGCACCCTGCGCCCCTCTGCAGAGAGAACAGCCCCGCATTCAAGCCCCGAGAGGCCTGCTCCAATGATTATTACATCATACTTTGCCATTTGTCTCTTCAGGTTTAATGATATATACTGTATTTGATGTCACCTTGTCGTTATTCCTCATCTCAATTGTACAGCCAAGAGATCTGGCAATCTCTTCCATTTTACTTTTCCCAATAAAGCACGGTGCATGGTCTGCCTTGTTAAATCCCAGCAGGTTAATCGAAAACCACTCAGACAATCTTGTCATTCTGTGATTCTGAACCCTCTCTGCATCACCATCCCTTACAATCAGAAATCCTCCGCTGTTTAGTCTGGAAACTGCTTTTTTAATTAGCAGTTCCTGCTCCGGAGGCATCAGATAGTGAAGAATGTCATTCATTATAAAGACATCGCTAAACTCAAATTCGGCAGAAATGGCATCTTCGCAGCGGAAGCTGATATTCTCACCTGCTGCATAACTGGAAGCAGCCAGTTCAATTTTCTTCTCGTCATAGTCTATACCCGTTACCTTTCGTGAAGGTGAAAGCAAGGCCAGCATGAAGGCAAGTGGACCATACCCGCATCCAATGTCAGTAACCGTTGCGTTATGAGGAATAATACTATGGAACTGTTCGTAACTGCGCTCCATATTCATCTTTATTCTCATATACCACTCAAGCACCGGCCCCTTGTAAAGATAGTTGGCCAGGACTGCATGATAAAAGAACCTGTTTGAAGGAGAATCGTACTCTCTTCTTAATGCTGCATATTCTCTTCTGAAGAGGGCAACAGTACTCTTTGTTCGTGACCTGTATTCAGAACCGTATGATTTGTCTCTATGTTCAATTCTTTTCAGAATTCTGCATCCTATCACACCATGCTTGACGTAAAATGGCTGTCTTTTCGATACCAGGTTTCCGTTTCCGTAAATAACAACAGGAAGAATGTCCATTTCAAGCTCCTCAGCAATCCTGAATGCCCCTTTATGAAAACGATGAACATCCATATCAGGTGTGCGGGTTCCTTCAGGAAATATTAGAAGAGAGTATCCTTTCTCCCTCATTCTTGCTATCTCTGCAATATGGTTCTCAATTCCATCCTTGTGATAGAGAAATCCTGCAAACCTTACAACATGCCCAAAAAAAGGAGAGTTCCATACCCATTTGTTGGTCATCATTATTATTTTGGGATGCAATGACAAAAGCATCAGAATATCAATGAAAGACTGATGGTTGGCAATGATTACCGCGGGCCTTGAAAAATCCTCCCTGTGACTGTTGTCAAAAAAGATCCGGACGGTTGGAGAGAGCCTGACCGGAATAAATACAACTGCTCTGATGAATTTTCTGAATAAGAGTACCCTTCTGTCGTGACTTACAGGAAAGAGCATTAAGAATGGTATCATGAGTGCGGCAATAAAACAGCCTGTCACAAATGCAGAGAATGTAACCAGCATCTGCAAGACTCCAGAGAAGGTATAGGGAGGCAGCCCTTTTGACGCCTGGCTTGTTATAAACAGTCTGTAAATAACAGGCTGAACAGTGTATGCAACTATCCAGACTGCAAACATTCCCAGAAGCGAGACCATGGCTATGGACTTAAGTGCAGGGTGCACTGCAAATATCATTGATCCCATACCCGCAAGAACTGTAAATGCAGAAAAGAATATTGCCGCCTTATGTGAAGTAAGAATGTTCTTTTTACCCATATACTCTCCAGACAATCCGTCAAGAACAAAGATTGAGAAGTCGTCGCCAATTCCAAATATAAAGGTGGCCAGAAGGATGTTAAAGATATTAAACGGAATCCCCAGCAGGCTCATCAGCCCAAGAATAATTACCCAGCTTACCATCATAGGAAGGAAAGCCATAAGTGCCAGTTCAATTCTGCCGTAAGATATAAGAAGAGTCAAAAAGACAAGGAGCGAAGATATAAGCAGAATTGTGTTGAAATCGTCCCGGATTCCCTCTGCCCACATGCCTGAAAAATGTGCCCTGTCTATTATTTCGTATGAAGTTTCAGACTCCAGAACCTTATATACATGTGGTTTATTATTCTCAGAAACAAAAAGCTGAGTGATGAGCATTACGGTTGAATCTGTCTCCTCGGCCCACTCCCTGAAGCTTGAGGGCAGTAAATTCCTGCCCATGGTAAAATCAAGCGGAGCATACTCCTTTGCAAGAATTGTTTCGAACCGTGAAAAGGCATCAGGGGAAAAGCCCATCCGGGCAGCTGTATTATTGACGGTTTCAATCGTTTTCTCTCTCTTTCCGTTGCTCCAGAAACTATTCCAGCGTTCAATCCTCTCTTTCTGAAGCGCCGCCGGAGGCAGCATCCATGAGAGAGATGCGCTTTTTTCAACACTCCCCTCTTTTGACAATCTTTCCAGAACCTCGTTGCCTGAATGGTATTCTGCAGCGGCGCTCTCCATTTCACCGGACGCCGAAAGAAGAAATACCCTGGAGTCTGCCATCCCGAATTTCTCCGAAATTGCTCTCTGAGCCTCTTTATGAGATTCAGGTTCGTATCCGAGCTTTGTCATGTCACTCTCGAACTTCACTCCGGGAGCAAGAAATAAGCCCATTACAAAAAGGAGAACAATACCCCATTTAAGCCAGCTCCTCTTTTCGTATTCAAAAGAAGTGATCTTTTCAATAAGATCCCCCAGTTTTCCCTGTGAATCATTCGCTTTAGCAGGAAGCATATGAGGAAGATAGATGAGAGAAAAAATTGTAGTTCCGGCAAGTGTGAGGGCAGAAAAGAGGCCAAAATCCCTGAGCAGGGTTGAGTTTGTAAACTGCAATCCAATAAATGCTCCAATTGTGGTAAAGCCCCCGACTGTAAGCGGATATGATATTTCGTCAAGAAGCTGACTGATGCTTCCTACATGCCTGTGGTGAGTAATTACATGTATTGAGTAGCTTAAAGCTATACCCATTACTGTTGCTCCGGCTCCCACAGCAATTGAAGAGACCTCTCCGCCACCGGCTGCCATTATTGCCAAAGCAAAGAGGGCACCAAAAAGTGCAGGCACAACAAGAAGCAGAAGTGTCCTTATGTCGCGGAATGCAAACCAGAAGAGAAGAAGAATGAGAAGAAGCGCAATTGATGATGTTATAAGCGTATCGCTTTTAATCACTCTTGAATTGTAAACACCAACACATGGTCCACCCGAAAATGAGATGTTTGTTCCTTTATACTTTTGCTCAATCTCTGTCTCAAGTTTCTCAAGTGCGCTAACAAGCACCTCGTTTTTTCTGCTGTCACCTGAAGAGTACACCGGAGATACTACATAAAGCAAGGCCGATAAATCTGATGAAAAGAGGTGATTCCTGTAAAGAGTAAACTCCATCCCCATTCTCAGAGAGTCATATCTCGCCATTAGAGGAGTTCCTATTGAGAGAGGATCTGATTCAAAGTATCCTCTTGCTCCCTCTCCTGCTGGTGAGAGTAGCAGCGCAAGCCCTGAAGCAAGGGAAGCAGATATGCCCTCCTCTTGAACAGCCTGCTCAATTCTTTGATAGTCTTCTTCTTCCAGAAATATTGGCAAATTATCGTAAACAAATGATTTTGCCTCCTCCTGTTCATTCTCTCCTGCAAGGAGTTTTGATGATTCGATATAATCTCCTGCAAGTTCATAAAGTCCTGCGCTGAATTCATCTGAGGCAGAGATAAGGATATCGGGAGCAGTGTCAGACAGGGAGGAATCGGCCTCAAACATTATGACAATTTTATCTTTTGCCTTAAGCTGACCAAATAACCTTGCGCTTCTTTTTCCCTCGCCACTTTTTGGAAAGAAACCGGCAGGATCTTCCGTGAACCTTGTTCCGGAAGCCATCCAGGCAAGCAGCGCAACAATCATGGCAAGCGAGAGAAAGAGAATTACTCTCCTTCTTTCAAAAAAATTGAAAATTGCCATGAATATTGATCCTAAACTCATTTTAACGGTTTTCTGAAGATTGATAAAAAGAGGTATGAGACTCCAAGTCCGGCAACTCCTGCGGCAACTGCAAAAGCAACACTACCTACAAGGTATTGCTTGAGGCTTACCGAAATGGATTCCAGTGTGAGTTCAACAGGTATTAGTTTTACCGGTTCACCCAGAATGAATGCGCCTGCAGCAAAACTTCCGTACAATATAAAGGGAATCATTGGAGGTATGCTGATATTTGATGAGACCAGTGTTATTACCTTGTTGAGTTTCAGAAGATGGGCAGCCGCTACTGCTGCAAGCATCTGATAGCCCCACAGGGGAGAAATTCCAAAAAAGAGTCCCAGCCCGACCGACTTTGCAATATGAAGGTTACTCTCTTTAGACTCGGTAATATGCTTCTTGATGAACGCCGTAATATTCTCTCTGTTAAACCATTTAAAGAACCTGACAGGATATGCCCACAGAAGAGCAATCAGAACCAGTACTGTGTTAAGTACAGAAATCCTTGCAAAATCCCTGAGAGGTTTGAAATGAGAGATACGCTCACCTGCCGGAGGATAATAAACATTTACAGGAATATTCTTCACCGCTATCCCTCTCCATGACGCCCTCACAATTATCTCAAGTTCCCACTCATATCTGCCGGAAAAGAGTGTTATACCTTTTAGCCGGGAAAGGGGGTAACACCTGAATCCGCTTTGTGTGTCGTCCAGTTTTATACCGGTCTCGACACGAAACCAGAAATTTGAAAATTTATTGGCAAAAGTGTTTTTCCCCGGCATGTTTTCACATCCCAGCCGGCGTGAACCAATCCAGAGTGTCTCTGGTTCGCTCTCAGAAGCCTTCATTATTGAAGGTATTTCCGACGGAAAGTGCTGACCATCTGAATCAATGGTAATTACGTGACTATACCCCATCGCGGCAGCTCTTTCAAAGCCGCTTTTTATTGCCGGGCCTTTCCCTTTATTGACCGAATGTGTAATGACTTCAATTCCATCAATAGAGGCTAATATTTCCCCGGTTGTGTCTGCAGAGCCGTCGTTGACAACAATTACCTTGCTGCAACAGCTCTTTACCTCATTAACCACACGGGCAAGAGTACCTGAGTTGTTGTATGTAGGAATCACCACAGCAAATACTTTGCTGTTCACATTTTCGTTACCCAATTCTGTATCCTCCCCTGAATTTCATTATCACTCTTCCTGTTTCACCCATTTTGACCGTAGCAGTTACTTTCCCGGCTTTCTCACTCTCTTCCTTTATCTCTGTCTGGAATTCCAATCTCTGCTCTGCCACGGGATCTACCATACCTGTAAACTTGCATTGTGAAATCTCAGAAATTGTTACATCACTGTTCAGTGCTATTGACAGACAATCTTTCAGCATATAAAGCGTACACACTCCGGGTAATACAGGAGCTCCCGGAAAGTGTCCTGTAAAGATATCGGACTGCGGATTAATTATCGCCTCAAATATCCTTGAACTCCCCTCAGCAGAGGGCAGCTCCTCAATTTTGTACAGATTCTCCAGCTTCATACGCCGATTTCTTTAAATGCAGTTTAATTCGCAGCCACGGATGGCCAATTTTAATCTCCTGCGGATATTGTCCGCTGTAACCCCCAAATGCTATATGTACCCGGGTTATGCTGTTTCCCTGCTCCAGTTCCTTTATGGTTCCATCTGAATTAAACAGGTACTTTGTAACATGAGAATGGTCCGGGTTAAACAGAATCTCAAAATCCTTTTTGAAGAGCAGAATAACTCTCTCTCTGTTTAGCTGCTCAATGCAGTAATTAATCTTAATTGTCTCCCCCTTAAGTTCAAAGTCAAGAAATGTCATGCCAAAGAGTGATGTCATTACAACTCTCCTGCTTCCTCCGTTCTCAGACTTAATTATTACTATCCCGTCAATCTGCATCCCTTTTCTCTCAAGTACAAAGTCGTAGCTCTGCACTCCCGGTGACGGATCATAAACCTGGGGAATACCTCCCGATTTGTAAGGTGTATTATGAAGCCAAATGCCCTCCTTAAGCGTTGGAGCACATCCTGTTGCCAGAGTGATGAGCAAAAGAGAGGCTATGACTTTAAAAAATTTCATCGGGAATTTTTGCATTAAGTGTCTGGTTGGTAAAAAAGTAATCTGTAGTGCTGTTGTTCGCCTCGGAAATTTTTATAGCTCTTATCTCCCCCTCTGTACTTCCGAATGTTATTGCAATGCTTTTAATAATTGATTTTATCTCAGGTGAAGCCGGCAGAACCAGAGCTGTGACAATATCCTTTCCCTTTGTATAGGTTATATCGTAACTCATTGCAGAAGAGGAGAAGTTGCCAAGGAAAGTTGCAGAGATGAGCTCTTTCATCTGTTTCATTACAGGATTGCTTTTAAGCTCCATACTCCTGGCTTTCCCTCCGGTAACAGTTTTGAGAGTTGTGCCGCTTATAATCATGCTGTACTGCTGAGGCTTCTTATAAAGGAATGCAATTTTGTCACTCTTTGCATATATGAACTCTCCGGCCGAGATCATTTTGTTTTTAAGTATCTCCATGCTCTTTTCCTGTCTGAACTCTGCCCTGAGGGTACTTGTTGATGCTGCCCTCAAAGCTATGAGCTTTTCAAAGGAGTGAATCTCCCCGCCGGACATAGGAACAGAGGTGTTCTGAGCAACTGCAGGCAGCGAAGTGAGGGAGAGAATCAGCAGTATATATAAATTTCTAATCATAGATTTCCTTAAATATTGTGGGTTTCAAGCCCCTGTTCTTAATTTCACGAAGTATTCCGGAGAGTATTTCTGCAGATCCGGGAAGCCTGTCATGCAACAGGACAATCGCTCCCGGGTGAATTCTGCCTGCAACTCTGTCAATTACTTTTTCAGGACTTTTAATTGCAGTATCAAAACTTCTGACACTCCATCCAATTGTTTTTAAATTAAGCTTTCTGACAGCTTTTGCAATATTGAAATTTGTAACACCAAAAGGGGGACGGAAGAGATATATTTTTTCTCCAGACAAATCCTCAAGTATCTTTCTGCAGGCATCGAGGTCACCTGTAACCATCTTAGCCGGGGCAACTGTAAAACCTGCTGTATGTCTCATTGAGTGTATCCCTGCCAGATGCCCCTCTTTTACAATTCTCCTTACAATTTCCGGGTGCTCGATTGCTCTCTCCCCAATAAGAAAGAAAACGGCTTTGGTATTTGATTGTGCAAGAACATCAAGCACCTTTTCTGTGTTCCCGGGATGTGGGCCATCGTCAAATGTAAGCATTACCTCATTTCCGGAACGGAGTGATTTGTTGAATGATCTTATGTAAAAGTTCCAGCCTATGTTTACCGAGGCGATAAACAAAAACAATGGACTTAAACCTAAAATTATAAAGAGAATGATCATTACACTTTTTCGATTAACATGAATGTAAATACATCGTACAGATATTTATTCACAATCACAATCCTTTCAGGAGCAGTTTTTTCTGATAAAATCCCAAATGCCTGTTGCATAGCACAAGCAGATGCAGTTGGATATTCACCGCATTTATGTTTGTAATCTGTTGTTTTATATCCTTTCAGGGAGAGTAAAGGGCATAGCAGGTGATCTCCGCAAAGAATTTCAAAAGAGCCTTTATCTGCACCCGATTCCCTTAAAAACAAATCAAATCTGGCCAGGGCATCGCTCTCATCAATTCCCAAAGGCAGGATATCCAGCGCAGAGAGCTTCCCGTGTGTACGCTCTCCTTTTTCTCCCTGCAATACAAAGAAATGAGATCCCTCACCGCAGATATATTTTTTCCACATCCCCATTCTCTCGAG
>Ga0366819_10035_pt3 | contig 12457 bp, 10 predicted proteins | sample TotcelFGM3001N15_FD_207091 | JGI IMG/M metagenome (GOLD analysis project Ga0366819, IMG submission 207091) | Enriched cells from coal bed in the Powder River Basin, Montana, United States - Total cells FGM rep3 HSBNCT.FGM.300.1.N15 ... | reverse complement strand
CAGACCGACGACCGTCATAATCGAATTCTCCGCAACCTCGATCGCTGCGATCGGGTCCACCAGGAACGGCGCGTCGTTGACCGGATTGACGGTCACCAGAAACGTCTGTTCAAACGCATCGACGCCGCCATTGGCCGTGCCGCCGTCGTCGCGAACCGTGACGGTCACCAGTGCGGTGCCGCTTTGGTTGGCCGCCGGCGTGAAAGTCAGGGTGCCCGATGTGTTTGGTGACGTGTAGGCGACCGACAGGCTGGCGAGTAACGGCGAGTTACTGCTTGCGGCTGTGACCGTCAAGTTCTGGCTCTCCCCGGCGCCTGCCGTGATGCCCGTCAGTAGGACAACCTGTTGGCCGGCGTCTTCGTCGATCGCCGACAGATTGGGAATTGGGTCCAGCGTCGGCGCCAAGTTCGCCGAAGGGTCGCGCACGACCTGCGCCATGACCATGAAGTCGAACGGATCCTCGTCGCTGTCATTGGTGCCGAACGACACGTTCCCGCCGACGCTGCCCGCCGCCGTGGCGGTCAACTGCAGCGTGAACGAAGCCGACGAGTACGGCATGACGCTGCCAGGGAACGTCCCGACCAAGCTGAACCCCGCCGGCAGCGAGGCCGGGTCCAGGGTCAGCGTCCCATCCCCGTAGTTGTAGATTGTGAAGGAACGGGTGAGCGGCGAGCCCTGGCTCGTGCTGCCAAAATCCACCGTGCTCATCCCGTCGTACAGGATCGTGTAACCGTAGTCGTCTTGCACCTCGATCTCCGGCTCCGGCGCGTTGACTTGGCCGCTGACCATGAAGTCGAATGGATTCTCGTCGGTGTCGTTGGTGCCGAACGACACGTTCCCGCCGAAAATGCCCAGCGCGGCGGCGTCCAGTTGCAACGTGAACGACGCCGACGACGACGCGGCGATCTCCGTGGGAAAACTGCCCACCAGGTCGAAACCGACTGGCATGCTAAGCGACGCGGCGTCCAGAGTTAAGACACCGTACCCGTAGTTGTAGATCGTAAAAGTCCGGCTGATCGGCGCCCCCTCGGTCGTACTGCCAAAGTCCACACTGCTCATAGTGATCGAACCGCACCTCCGTATAACTGTTGGCCGCGTTGCCGGTGACGATCCCGGTGACCCGCGGGTCATTCGTGACGCCATCCGCATTCGACGCCCCGGTATCGCTGACCAGGCCGAAGTTTTCGATCACGGCCGTGAGCAATTGCCGGCTTTCGAGTTGCTCCAGCAGAAGCGGCCGCCCGCGTCGGGCCTGGTGTCGGCGTCGATCACGCCGGCGGACGCCGGCGCGGCGAGCGCCGCGACGACTTAGGAGGAGAGGAACTGTCTGTCTGTCTGTCTGTCTGCGCAACTTGCGGGCCGAACGAGCGGGCGTCATGGGGTTCCCTCCGAAAATAGAGCCAAGATCAAAAAAGATCGGAACTGCCATCGAACCCTGCTCTGACCAGAGCATTGAGCGCACAAGATAACCGCGTACGGGGGGCAAGTCAAGAAATCGCGCCACGCGCCCCTTACTCGTGCTGTCGCAAGCTTGCTTCGGACTTGGAGTTACGTTTGGCAGAAAAACTTGAATTCTTTGTATGATCACCCGTTCCCTGTTGTGAAGTATCCGCCCCGTGCTAGACTCGCGGAACAACGGGTCACTCGCGAAGGCGATGCAACGGCATCAAGACCGCACGCGTTCGAACGAAGGATGAAAACGTTGCGGAGGAGTCGTGAAGCAGAAGATCCATGTGTTTGTGTCGGGTTGCTATGACCTGTTGCATGCGGGGCATATTCAGTTCTTTCGCGATGCGCGGGCTTTGGGGGACGAGTTGACGGTGTGCTTCGCATCGGCCGAGGTGTTGTGGGCACATAAGGGGCGCCGAAGCTCGCTGCCGGATGAGCACAAGGGGGCGATCTTGGCCTCGCTGGCGATGGTCGATCGCGTGGTAATCGGCGAAGGGACGAAGATTGGATTGGACTTCGATTTAGCTTGGACGAGGCACTAGTCCTTGTGGGAGGCTTTGCACAACACGGCTCCCGCCACGACCAGGATCCCGGCCAGCCATTGCTGCGGCCGCACGGGCAGATCGAGATACACGCTGCTGACCAGCACGGAGAGCAGGGGCGTCAAGTAGCTGAGTGCCGCGACCAGCGGCAAGTTGCCGCGCCGGGCGGCGGTGTCCCAGCAGACGTAGGCCAGCAGCGTTGGGAAGATGGCCATGTAGGTCGCTTCCCAACCCACCCGTGCGGTCCACACCGAATGTTCCAGGCGGCACGCGCGCAGGATCGCGAGCACCGCCCCGGCGGCCAATAGGAACACCGGCATTGCGCTGGCAGCCTGCGCCCCGCCCCAGCGGCGGCTGAGATTCGAGCACAGTCCCCAAGCCACGGCGGCCAAGAGCGCCGGCAGTGTCGAGCTGGCATGGGTCGGCCAAGACCAGCTATCCTGCGCGGCCCAGCCATCCGCGCCGACCGCCAGCGCGACGCCCGTCAGGGCGATCACCGTCCCCGCGCCCAACAGCCACGGCCGCGTGCGCCAGCCGAGGATTGGCACAGCAAACAGCAGCGTGAGGCTCGGCCAAAGATAGTTGCAGACCGTCACGGTGATCACTTGGGTTCGCGTCTGGGCAAATCCAACGGCGACAAACAACAGCACGGTGTAGGCGACCATCAGTCCCCCGCAGCCGAACAGGTAGCGCCGGTCCGCGTGCCGCAGCGTGGGCAACAATTGGCGGCGAGCGGCGAGGACGCCACAGCCGATCGTTCCCGCGGCCAGATAGACGGTGGCCGCGCCGGTCAGCGCGCCAAGCTGTTCGGCCATGCTCCGCGAGCCGGCGATCGTCGTGCTCCACAAGACGATCGCCAGCAAGCCCAGCAAGGTCGCGGCGGGAGGCGATGTCGAATTGGGGGGCCATCCGGTCACGAAAAACGGTTTCGCTTGGCACAAAGGGACGTTGACTTCCGGGCTGGGGACTTCTCAGCGGTGGATGTGCGTCTGCCCCAAAGCACAAAGCACAAAAAAACAGACTATCTTATCACTTGGCCAGCACCGAATCTTTCAGCTCGCCCCAAGCCTCCGCTGGACGGCCTTCTGGCCGTCGGGGGCGGGAGTGAACATGTCGCTTTTACTCAGTTTCAGCACGCGAGCCATTTCCAGCGAATAATCGAGCTTGCCCATGTTCGGATACCGGCCGTTGGAGCCGAACGTGAACTTGACGCCCGCCGCTTTGGCGATTTCCAGAAAACTGCGTTTGGGCAACTGGAATCCGGAACTGATCTCCAGGGCGACTCCGTGCTTGACCGCCGCGTCCGCAACGCGCTGGACGCGCTCGCGGGTCCAGTACGTCTCGTACTCCGCCGCCAACGGGGCCGGCAGCCACGATGTGTTGGCCAGAATGTCGATCGGCTGTTGTTCGATCACGGCGACGTACCAGTCCACGTAGCGGTCCATGAACGCTTGTTTGTTATCCATGTCGACCCGCGACTCAACGTCTTTTTCCCACAATTTGACGCGCTGGCCGGCGCGGCCCGGAAACGTCATTGCGTCGGTCAGAATATAGTCCAGCCGGGCAAGCATCTGGGGCGAGAAGCATGCGACCCAATCGGTCCACTCGGTCTGCACGCCGCGGTACACCGGTTTGCCGTCGAGCATCGCGAGATAGCGGCCAAGTTCCTCGTCGTTGCTGAGCACCACGGGGTAGATGTTTTCCTTGGTGCCCGCATGTTCGACGATCCCGAACTTGACGCCCAACTCGTGCGACAGTTCTACCACCTTGTCGATCGTGCTGTTGTCCAGATGGACATGCAGGTCCAGCCGCGGGAGCCCGTCGTCAGTCTGGGGGCAAGATGCCGTCGGCTCGCCACCCCACGCATTCGCGTTGGACGCGGCTACGGCCCCGATGCCGGCCAGGCCGGCGGCGAGAAACGTGCGCCGGGACAACCCGTCGCGAGGCGGCGGCGAGGCGATCGGCTGGTGTGGGCTTGGGTGGTCGAAGCGGATGTGGTTCGTCATGGGATGGTCCTGCGTTTCTTTCGGTCGCCGGGGGCCCGGTGTGCCAACATGGCCCCCGGGGCTCTTGGAGGCTACTTGTTATGGGCAAAGTATTCGCGTACGAGGGCTTCCATCATCGCCGGGCGTTGGTCGTACAGGCGGCGGTGTTTGCGCGGTTTGTGGTTGGCCAGCGCATAATGGGTGAGGATTGGCAGCGCGATCGTCGTATCGGTGTAGCAGACCACGGCGTCGGGCAGCCGCGTCGGGTCGACTTTGCCCCAGCTGACGGCTTCGTGGGGCGTGGCGCCGGACAGGCCGCCGGTATCGGGGCGGGCGTCGGTGACTTGAAAGAAGTAATCCTGGCCGACTTCCTTGATCCGCAGCACTTCCTGGATCTGCGGTTCGGTCTGCAGCATGAAGTTCTTCGGACTGCCGCCGCCCATCAGCATGACGCCGCTCTTGCCGCCCGAACGCTTGGCCGCCAGCACAAAGCTGGTCGTCTCGTTGACGTCGATCGACGGATTGATCCGCAGCTTGTTGCCCTTCAATTCGACGCCGGCCACGTTCATGCCGATCGTCGAGTCGCCGGGGGACGACGTGTAGCAGGGCACACCGGCACGATAGGCGGCGGCCAGGACGGACACGTCTTTCAAGCCTGCCTTCTTTTCCCATTCGGCAGCGTAGCGGCCCAACAGATAGTGCAACTCGCCCGTCCCCATCTCTTTCTGGAATTCAGGCTGTGTCAGGATCTCGCGCAAGATTTCGTCGGTGGCCATCAGACAGTCGGAATAGCCCAATAGCACGTCGTAGATGCGGACAATGTCGTTCTTGCGCAGCTCGGTGTCGTCCAGCAGGTGGCTGCCGACGTGGACGGGAAAGTTGAAAGCGAAATGCAGGTCGTGGTACAGGTTCGCTCCGGTGGCGACGATCCAGTCCACAAAGCCGGCCTTGATCAGCGGGACGATCGCCGCGCAGCCCAAGCCGGCGGGCGTCAAGGCACCGGCCAAGGTCATGCCGACCGTGACATCGGCTTCGAGCATCTTCTCCGTGTACAACTCGCAGCCTTCGCGGAGACGGGCCGAATTATAGGCGAGGAAGGAGTTTTGCATCAGGTCGGTGAACTTTTCCTTGCCGGTAATGCCTTTGGGCAGGATGCGTCTGCCCGCCAAATATTGAGCTTTGTGGGGGCACTTTTTCTGGACCATCCACTCGGGCTTGTCGGTGTGATCTTCACGGATCCGATGAGTACGTTTCATAGCCTTTGAATCTCCTTCAGCTTTTTTAAGTGCGGCGATTCCTCGCCGGATTGGTGGTTCTTGTTTGCCTTGCTTCAGGGCACCATCAGCGTTTTCGCGATCGGCATGCCGTTGAATGTCGTGGCGCTGGCCAAGCTGTAGGCTCCGATATTCTCGACGTACACCACGTCGCCGAGCTGCAATTCGGGGACATCTTCGCCGCGGGCGATGATATCAAAGCTGTCGCAGGTCGGCCCGGCCAGCGTAGACAACTGGGTATGTCCGCCGCGCAGGTATTGGAACTGGTACTTGCAGTGATCGAACACCTGGCCGCTCAGCGATCCATACACGCCGTCGTCCAGGTAGTACCACATTTTATTTTCGCGAATCGCTTTGCCGATGACGCTCATCAGCAACGTCGCCGCCGGCCCCACGAGAAAGCGGCCCGGCTCGGCGATGATGCGGATGTTCGCGTCGAACAGGCGGTCCAATTCTTTGGCCAGCATGGGCGCCAAGCGGTCGAACGGCTCATCTTCATAGTCGAAATGGCGGATCGGAAATCCGCCGCCGATATCCACGATCTCGAAGGGCAGCTGTTTCAAACGCGCGTCGCGGGCAATGATCGACGCCATCTCGAGCGCCTCGATATAGTTTTCGACCCGCGTACACTGACTGCCCACGTGAAAGCTGACGCCGGCCGGCTGCAGGCCCAGCTTGTAGGCCTTGATCATCAAGCTGGTCGCGTCCGCCGGATCCACGCCGAATTTCAGACTCAATTCGACAATCGATCCGACGTTGGGGACTTTGATGCGCACCAGCACCCGCGCGCCCGGGGCGTGCTCGGCGATCTTCGCCAATTCGTATTCGCTGTCGAACGTCATCAGCGTCACGCCTTTTTTCGCGGCTTGCGCGATCGACTCGACGGGCTTGACCGTATTGGCGAAAATGATTTGCGCCGGTTTCGCTTTGGCGGCCAGTACTTGGTTCATCTCGGCCAGCGACGCCACATCAAAGCCGGCGCGCTCGGCGACCATGGTCTTGATAATTTCCGGATGCGCGTGGGCCTTGATTGCAAAAAACGGCTCGACGCGCGGCAAGGCACGGCGGAAACGGTCCAGCTGTTCGCGCAGCACCGAACGGCTGATCACCATCAGCGGCGTGCCGTGCTTGCGAGCCAAGTCGCGAAGGCGGCGTTCTTTGGCAGTCAACGTGGCGGCCATGGTTGGGGATTCCACGGAAAAAGGGCGATTCTGTGCTATGTGTAGGCAGAACCGGTCCCAGATGCAAGGGCCGTTGGGACAACAAACGGGGAATCTTCGTGAAAAACGCCCTGTTTCTTCTCGATCCAACGGATGCTATCCTGTGGAGACGGCGGAAGCGGATTCGCCGGATGGCGATCGCCCGTGCGGGTGATCGTCTCGCAACGCAACGATGGCTTTCTTGGTTGTATTCTCAATGCGGAGGTTTCAAACAATGTTTCACAAGCACGGGATGATGGCACTGGGGATCTCGATTCTGTTGGCGGCCTGGGCCGTAGCGGCGCCGCCGCACAAAGCGTTGATTGTGGATGGTCAAAACGTTCCCAGTCACGATTGGAAGAACACGACGCCGGTCCTGAAGAAGCACCTGGAGGCGACGAAACTGTTCACGGTGGACGTGGCGACTTCGCCGGCCAAAGGCGAGGACAACAGCGGCTTTAAGCCGAACTTTGCCGCGTACGACGTCGTGGTCAGCAACTATCAGGGCGACTTGTGGCCGGAGGCTACGCAGAAGGCGTTCGTCGAGTATGTGAACAACGGCGGCGGTTTCGTCGTGTATCACTTCGCCTGCGCCGCATTCCCCCAGTGGAAAGAATACAACGAGATCATCGGCCTGGGCGGCTGGGGCGGCCGCAACGAGAAGGACGGGCCGTACGTGCGTTGGAAGGACGGGCAGATCGTTCGCGACACCAGCCCGGGCAAAGGCGGCGGGCACGGCCCCATGCAGCCCTTCCAATTGGTCATTCGCGAACCGAATCATCCGATCACTCAGGGCTTGCCCGAGAAGTTCATGCATGTCGACGATGAATTGTACGGCTGGCTTCGCGGCCCCGCGAAAAACCTGACCGTCCTCGCCACCGCCTTTGCTCCCAAGGAACTCGGCGGTGCGGGCGAACACGAGCCGGTACTGTTCACGGTCGGGTATGGCCAAGGCCGCGTGGTTCAGGTCGCTCTGGGACATACGCCGAAAGAACTCTACAGCGTAGCCTTCATCGTCCCGTTCCAGCGCGCTGCCGAATGGGCCGCAACGGGCAAGGTGACGCAAGCGGTCCCGTCCGATTTCCCCACGGCTGACAAGGCAACGGTTCGCCAGTAGGACCGAGGGCACGCTCGACGAGGAAATGACAATGAACCGGTTTCACCGAATCCCGATCTGTTGGTTTTGTTTTTTGACGGCGGCCGGTTGTACTTTGTTGGGCGGCATGACGTCCCCCGCGGCGGATGGCGGCCCGGTGCCGTCGCCGCTGTGGGGCAAGGACGGCGAGCGATGGGATCCCGCGGGGCGGTTGACGGACTATTCGTACGCCGGGTATCGGCGAGGCGAGCAGCCCTTGCCGCAGCTTGCGCCGGCCGTCAATGTCAAAGACTTTGGCGCCGTCGGCGACGGCGCTGCCGACGACACGGCCGCCTTTCAAAGAGCGGTGCAGGAAGCCGCAGGCAAGGTGATCTTCATTCCGCCGGGCCGCTATGTCGTCACTGACATCATCGAGCTTCGAGCGTCGAACACCGTGTTGCGCGGTGCGGGACCGCAGCAGACCGTCATCGACGCGCCGAAGCCTTTGGAAAAGATTCGCTCGAATATGGGAGCGACCACCAGCGGCCAGCCGACGTCGAATTACTCCTGGTCCGGCGGGATCTTCTGGGCTCGGGGCCGGTGGGACGAAGGGACCTTGGCAACCGTCGCGGCGCCGGCGGGGCGGGGCGAAACGGCGCTGACGGTGGATCGCCTCGAACGTTTCGAGGTCGGAGCGGAGGTTTGTCTCACGATGCGGGACGACGATTCCGGCAGCTTGACACAGCATCTATATGCGGGCGACCCGAGCGATTTTTCGAATCTTCGCCGTGTGGGGACGCGTTGGATTGCCCGGGTCACGGCCGTCGATCGCGCCGCGCGGCGAGTCCGCTTCGATCGGCCGTTGCGGACTGACGTGCGGCCTTCGTGGCAGCCCGTACTGCAGCCGGCGCAAAGCACCGTCGAAGAAATCGGTATCGAACATCTCGCGTTCGAGTTCCCGGTCACGGTCTACCGTGGCCACTTTACGGAACTCGGCCACAACGCCATCGCCTACAGCGACGTTCGCAACTGTTGGGTGCGGGACGTCGAAATCCGTCACGCCGACAGCGGCTTGTTTCTCGGCGGAGCCAACATCACCGTCACCGGTCTGGTGTACGCCTCCGACCGCGGGCGGGATCGCGGCCGCAACGCCACGGGGCACCACGGGATCACGCTGGGCGGAACCGACCTGCTGCTGAGCGGCTTCGAGTTCCGCACCAAGTTCATTCACGACATCACGATGACCCGCGGATCGGCGGGCAACGTCGTGCGCAACGGCCGTGGCGAGGACCTGACGTTCGACCACCACAAATACGCTAACCACGCAAACCTGTTCACCGATCTGGATGCCGGCGTAGGAACCAATATCTTCATGTCCGGCGGCGGAGCGAAACTCGGCCGCCACTGCGGGGCGTGGACCACTTGGTGGAACATTCGCACCCAGCGGCCTGTCCGTTTTCCCGCCGGCTGGGCGACAGACTTGATCCACGTCGTCGGCGTCCGATCGGATGCGCCGCCGGTGCTGGACGCCGAGGGCCGCTGGTTCGAGCCGACCGCGCCGCAACGGCTGCATCCGCGGGATCTGTACCAGGCCCAGTTGATCCGCCGGTTGGGCGCAGCGAAGGGGGGGCACGAGCCGTGACCGGTCGAGCAAGCGTGTGCCGTCTGACGGCCGGGGCCATTTTCTGCGGAGCGATGCTTTGCGTTGCGACGTGCTGCAAGGCCGACCCAGCGCGACGACCCAACATCGTCTTGATGCTCAGCGACGACCAACGGCCGGACACGATTCGCGCGTTGGGCAACGCGATGATCTCCACGCCGAACCTGGATCGGATGGCCCGTGCCGGTGTGGCTTTTACGCGAGCTGTCTCGCCCAATCCGCTGTGCGTGCCCAGCCGCAAGGAGATCCTCAGCGGCTGTTGCGGCATTCGCGGCGGCATCGTCAATTTCGGTCCGGGTTTCGCCGCCGATCAAGTTCCCCTGCCGCGCGTCTTACAGCAAGCGGGTTATCGCACGTGGCACGTCGGCAAGTGGCATACCGAGGGGCGGCCGAGTCACCATGGGTACGACGAGAGTGCGGCGTTGTACGCCGGCGGCGGTGGCCAGACTCCGTCCGGTGTGGATCATGCCGGCCGGCCGGTCACTGGGTATCGCGGCTGGGTCCTCCAGACAGACGAGGGCCGGCGTTTCCCGGAACAGGGCGTCGGCTTGACGCCCCACATCAGCCGCACCTTCGCGGATGCGGCGATCGAATTGATTCGCCGCCGGCCTGAAACGCCATTTTTTCTGCATGTCAATTTTACGGCTCCGCACGATCCGCTGCTGATTCCGCCCGGCCACAAGGACCGGTACGATCCGGCCAAAATTCCTCTGCCCGGCAATTTTCTGTCGGAGCACCCGTTTGACCACGGGAATCTCCACGGTCGCGACGAACAATTGTTTGCCGCACCGCGAACATCCGCAGAGGTTCGCCGAGAACTGGCAGCCTACTATGCGGTGATTTCGGACATGGACGAGCAGATCGGCCGGATCCAGGCGGCGTTGGAACAGACGGCCCAGGCGGCGAACACGGTGGTAATCTTTGCCGGCGATCAGGGACTGGCGATCGGCAGCCACGGCTTGCGCGGCAAGCAGAACATGTACGAGCACACCGTCGGTACGCCGCTGCTGCTGTGCGGACCGGGTATTCCCCAGGAAACGCGTCGCGATACGCTGTGCTACTTGCGCGATCTGTACCCGACCATCTGTGAACTGGCCGGTGCCCGCGTGCCGGACGTAGTCCAGGGCAAGAGCCTGTTGTCCGCCATCGCCCATCCGACGCAGATCTTGTATCCAGTGGTCTTTGGGTATTTCGGGGATGTCCAACGGATGATTCGAACGGATCGCTGGAAGCTGATCCACTATCCGAGGATCGATCGATTCCAGTTGTTCGATTTAGAGCGAGATCCGTTGGAATTGAGAGATTTGGCCGCCGACGGCGAGCAGGCGGCGCAACTGGCGGAACTGCGGGCACAGTTGCAGACGTGGCAAAGCCAAGTTGGAGATCCGGCATTGAAACGCGACCGGTGAGTGGTTTGCGAGCTACCTCAATTCGCTCGCACCGCTCTAATCCGCAAGTCTCACCGCCATCCTTCATGTCCGTGGCGCCAACGACAGGATCGCCTTCCGGTGATGACGCGACGAGCCCATCGCATCAACTCAGCCAGCCGTCCAGGTGTTCCCGTACAAAAGCATCGTCGGTGAGATAGGGATACGCCTGAGTGACTCGATCCAGTTCAGCGGCTTGGCCGGGACTGAGCGTTTCGCGGTCGTCCAAGCACCATATGCCGGTTAACAGCCCCTGTCGCCGCAGCACTTCATGGACTCCGGCGATGCAGCCGGCAAAGCCGTTCGCGGCATCGAACACCGCGGCGTTCATGTCGGTCACTTGGGCGGCAATCGTCAACAGGCTCGCGGGAACCGTGGCGGTCTGACGGGTGCTGCGGCACGCTTCCAGCAATTCTACGGCGGAACGAGTCCAGCACGCCCAATGCCCCAGCAGCCCGCCCGGAATCCGCAATCGCACTTCCCCCGCCGCCGTCAAGACCGCATACTCGGTCAATAGATCCACGACAATATTGTCGTCGTTGCCCGTGTACAAGGCGATCTCGCCGGCTCGGCCCGCCGCCGCGACTGCCTGGACTACGTCCATTGTCTGATAGCGATTGAACGGAGCGATCTTGATCGCCACCACGTTGGGAATTTCGGCAAAGCGTTGCCAGAATCCACGAGACAGAATTCGGCCCCCAACGGCCGACTGCAAGTAGAAGCCCACCAGCGGAATCTCGGCGGCCACCGCCCGGCTGTGCGCGAATAACTCCTCGTCGGTCGCCGACCCTAACCCGCCCAACGACAACAGCCCTGCTTGGTAGCCGAGGTCCCGCGCCAATTGCGCTTCGCGGACCGCTTGGGGCGTGCTACCGCAGACGCCCGCGATCAGCACCGTTCGACGGCCGCTCGCGGCGTCACAGGCCCGCACGGTTTCTGCGGCCAACTGCAGTACCGGTTGGAATAATCCGTGTTGCGGTTCGCGGATGGCGAACTGCGTCGTGTGAACGCCTACCGCCACGCCGCCCGCGCCGGCGGAATGATAGTATCGCGTCAACGCCCGTTGCCGGCATTCGTCCAGCCGGCGGGTGGCGGTGAGTGCAAGTGGATGAGCCGGAATGACTCGGCCATCACGCAATGATTGAATAACCCACGCGGGCGGCATAGGGAAAGACTCAGCCATAAAACGACCTCCGGAGAGCGGTTTATAACGGCTGCCGTGTCTCGGCGGCTGATGCAAGTTCTCGATGTTGTAGCGGTCCGTCCGGTCACCGTCCAGCGGTTGCTAGTATTGCGCCGATTAGTCGGCAACGGCGGCTTATTCGAGCTTTCCGTTATTGAAAACGTTTCGCAACTATTCGTCAGGTCCAACATGAAATCGTGAATAGCCTCCCGTTCAGAGTTCGTTGGGTCCAAAGTCTTGCCGCGTGTCCGGCCGACTTCTACCATCTGTCGGAGGTTTTCTCGCCGGAGTGTTCCAGAGGGGGACGCCCGTGAGTGGCGGTACGGTTTTTGGGGCATGAAGAGCACTTGACAGTCAATTGGGGGGGCAGGCGTGGTGATGTCGCCGCCCTCAATCCAAGCCGAATTGCCCTTATATCCCTTGTCAAACCGCACTGCGGGTAAAAAAATGTATAAAACTTCCGAGTCCCAACTGGCCAAACCCTATTGCTTTGGGTAAGTTAGTAAAGCATTACCGATTGAGGAGTCTGTACAGCTCCGTGACGTTCGTTACCTTTTTCCCCAGGGGAGTGTGCTCATGAAACACACGTTGATTCTTGCGATTTGTGGTTTGTTGTGCCTCGGAACCATGGCGTATGCCGGTGATGGCGTCCAGAAGGACGGC
>Ga0366819_10463_pt1 | contig 12469 bp, 9 predicted proteins | sample TotcelFGM3001N15_FD_207091 | JGI IMG/M metagenome (GOLD analysis project Ga0366819, IMG submission 207091) | Enriched cells from coal bed in the Powder River Basin, Montana, United States - Total cells FGM rep3 HSBNCT.FGM.300.1.N15 ... | reverse complement strand
CGTCGGCAAGATTGAACAGTTGCCGCTTCGGCTGCCACGGGCTGAGCAGTAGCTTCCAGTCGCCCTCCCGGACGGCGCCGTTCTCGCCGTTCTTCCAGAACAGGATTTCGTGCGGCGTGCCAGACCTTTCGCCGGTCAGGTACGGCAGCAGGTTTACGCCGTCGAGCTGGGTCCCGGCCGGCACGAGTGCGCCCGCGGCGGCGCAGAACGTCGGGTAGAGGTCCATGGTGCTGACGCTCGGGCGATAGACGCTGCCCGGCTTGAGCTTGCCGGGCCAGCGCAGCAGGAACGGCTCGCGGATGCCGCCGTCGAGGAATTGTCCCTTGTGCCCGTTGAGCGGCCCGGCGCTGCCGTTCAGCATGCCCGCGGGCCAACCGTCAGGCCACTTCTCGACCGGCATCTTGGCCGGGCCGTTGTCGCTGGTGAAGGCGACCAAGGTGTTCTCCGGTAACGCGGCCAGGATGCGGCCGATGTTTTCATCCATGGAGGCGACCATCGAGGCGTAGAAATTCAACGCGATCGGCAGGCGCCCGAAGCGGTCGGCACGTTCCTGCTTCGCGTGCAACGGCGTGTGGACGGCGTTGAAGGCGAGGTACAGGAAGAACGGTCTGCCGCTGCATTTGTGTTTCTCGACGAACTCGACGGCGTGCCGGCCGATGCGGTCGGTCAGGTACTCGTCGCCGGATCGCTCCGGCCCCCAGAGGCCTTGCCGCTTGCTGGAGGCTAAGTCGGTCTGGCTGTCCACGCCGTAGTAATGTCCGTTGGCATCGGGGAAGTAATCCGCCTCCCAGTCAATCAGATCGTAAATCTCGTCGAAGCACTCCTTTGCATCCCTGGGAATGTTCCATTTGCCGATGTGGCCGGTGACGTAGCTGGCGGCCCGCAAGGCCTGCGGCAGGAGTTGGTGGCGCGAACAGCCACGGCTTCGCGACGCTGTCGTGCGTGAGGTGTTCCCAGTACTTGTCCACGTAGATGTCTAGCGTCTTTGCCGCTGGGTGCACACCGTCGGTGAAGTAGCTCCGGTCCCAGGTGTCCGGCAGTTGCTGGCCTCCCACGGCGGCGTCGATCAGGTCAAACCGCGGGTGGAGCTCTAGATTTCTGGCAGGGCTCAGTCGAGGTACCGCAGCGCAGCGGCGCTGGGCACGGTGTCCGCAATCGCTGTATCAATGCGAGCACCGTACGGGTCGGAATGGCGTACGTGGCGTGGCGACCCGCGCGGGCGATGTTGATCCCGATGATCTTGCCCGATACGTCTACAACGGGGCTGCCACATTGCTCCCTGGTGAGCACGCCGTCGTGGACGATGACGACCGGGAAGTCGCTACGGCGCGGGCTCAGTTCGCGAGCCGCATCCAACTCGTAGAACAGATCGTAGCCATTCGGCGGGCACTGTGCGCGGGTAGTTAGCATCTGGCCCTGGCGGCGGATCACCAAGGAAATGGGTTCTCCGGCCGTGGGCGCGCGGCGATTCCAGAAGTCATCGTACTCCGGCACGTCCTTCAATTCGGTCCCATCGACGCTCAGAAGCAAGTCTCCTGCCTGCACGTCGGGGCGGAAATAAGGAAGAACGCAGGGCAGATCGCACCATTTGAACTTGGTGACCTGCAGGCCGCCCTGGGTCCCTTGCACGTTGATCGTAAGGAATCCACGATTCGCTGGAACGTGCTGATCTCGCGAGTCGCCGATTATTCCCACCGCGATCGGGTCTGGACTCATCCCGACCGTAGCGGCGATGGTCCCGACATCACTGCGATCCTCGTGTGTCCACGGCGGCTCGGCCACCGCATCAGCTTCGAGCTTCAGGAGGGCGACGTCGAAGTCACGCGATTCCGCGGCCACTCGGGCCGCCACGACGCGTCCGTCCGCAAGTTGGCACATGAGCTTGCCGACTAACTCGCTACGTTTCGTCAGAACCCAGCCATCCCGGCCGACGATGGTACCAAGGCTGAGGGGTACGCCATCACCGCGGACCTCTACGGTGACATCGCGAACGTTCCGGATCACCTCCTGGAATAACGGAGAGGGAGCGACCCTTGGAATCTTTGCGGTATTCACAGCGAAGATGCGTTCCCGCTGGCGACTTTCCAGATCCAACAGATCGCCCCGGAGTATTGCCGTACGCAAATGGAGCGACGCATAGTGGCAGCGCAAGCCGGCCATCCCGATGGTAATGCCGATGACGCCCCCTTCGCGGTCGAAAAGCGGACCACCCGAATCCCCCGACACACACATACAACTGGAGGCGATCGCCACGTCGTTGGTCATCACGACGCGGCCCAGTCGCGGCACCGGCGGGCGTCCCGGCTGATGGCCTAGCGGGTGTCCCACGTGCAGGCACCAGTCGCCAGGTTGCGGATCACCGCCACGAGTCACTTCGACGCAAGGCCACTTGCCTTCCGCCGTGATTCTGAGCAACGAGTAGTCGAAGCCATCCGAGGAATGCGTCGCCAGCAGCCGAGCACTCGCCGTCCGACCGTCGCTCAAGAGAACCGACACTTCATGGTTCCTGACCACCTGATTGTCTTCGTGCAACACCGGTGAGACGTGGTGCCCGTGCGTCAACACCAATCCGTTTTCCGAGACAATGACGCCACTGCTGTCATAGCGATCTATGAACTTGACGGCCACGACGGCGGGCGTTACTCGGGCAAGCACGTTCCTAACCGTCGTCTGCTCTGTGGCTAAAGGGCTATCATGATCCTCTGCCGCACTCACGTCAGAGCACATGCGGAGCAGCCCAAGGACGATGCAACTCGCAGCCATCCGCCGCCACGCATTCAGCAGAGTCATTGCCGGGATTCCTTGTCAGGGTTCATCCAAAGAAATCACTGGCCCGGAGTTCAAAGGGTTTCTCGTTCGATTTCGAGGCCGCCTCGGACAATCGCCCCTAGCCACGCGAAGCAAAGACACATCCCCTTGCTTTACTCCGGCCGGACTTGCCAAGTCACTCGCCGCATTGTAGCTGACGGCAATTGGCCGCACAACTCTGGGAATCGCATCACGACCGCCCGCCCCTGGGCCTATAGAAGTCGGGGTAGACTACTCGCCGCTGGCTGGTCAGCACGCAACTCGGCCAACCTCAATCGCTCGGCGCCAGCCGCAGGCCGAAGCCGGGCGACTGCGGCACCTGCAGACGACCGTCCTTGATCGCGTAGGCCGAGTAGTCGATGCCGGCGGCCTTGCCGGGAATGCCTTCCAGGATGTCAATATTGCCGACCCCGGCGGCCAGATGGGCGGCATAGTACGGTCGAGGCGTCCACATCCACAGGTGCGGCGAGGCTCGCACGCCAGCCTTGACCAGCTCGGGCATGATCTTCCGCGCCGTTCCGTTCTGGGCGTGGGTCCAGCTGTTTTCGAACAGATTGCCCTCGATCAACACACGCCGAGCGTTCTTCAACTCAAACAGGTTCTTCACGGCCCCGGCAAGTCCGGCATAGCTCGGGTGGCCAATCTTCCACGACAGGGGCTTGAAACAGTAGTTGCCGCGGAACTCGATGTCGCTCGGCACGAGGTCGGGAATGGCCGGATCGGCTCCGCCGAACATCTCGTTCTCGCCCGATCCGGCCAAGTAGTTGTTGACGATCTTGAATGGTCCGGGACCGTTCCATCCGCCGATCGCCTGGGCGTCGAACCCCTGGGCGTGCCCTTCGGCCAGGTGCGAGTCGATGACGGCTGAGTGGGCGCTGTTCAGCGCCACACAGCGGAAGCAGTTCTGGGCGGGATCGCCGTGAATGGACGGGCGATCGAGGATCAGATGGTGGGCGACGACCGCCAGCGTGTTCTGCTCGGCTTTGCCACTGCCCAAGCGGACCAGGGCCCACACATTCTTGACGGTCGGCGACACGGTCACCTCCAAGCCAATCAAACGCCAGTAGCTGGCATGCAGCGCCGTGCAAATGGCCCCGCCGCTGTTGGGGCCGACAATCTTGGGCATGGCCCGAGCGTGTTCCGGGCCCACGCGTACGCTTTCCTTGGGTAAGCCCGCCAGGTCGGAGGTGCGGACGGTGATCCATTTGCCGTTGGCGTTCTTGGCCGGCAGCACGAAATTGCCCGTGTACGTGGCTCCCGCTTCGAGCACGATTTCGTCCCCCGGCTCGGCGCTGTTCAGCGCGGCCTGGAAATCACCGCCGGCCGCGACGCGGATCGTCTTGCCGGTAACCGGCGTCGCGGCCAAGCTGGTTTCGATCAAGACCTGTGGACGAACGGGAGCCGCCGGCGCACCTTCGACGGTCACGCCGATCAGCATGGTGGAGAGGACGGATGTCGTCAGGATCCGTTGGGTGACAATCGCGAGCCGCATCGGTGGTCTCCTGGGTATGTCGCGTTTCGAGTCCCGCGACTCCATCATACCGTCTTCCGGCTGGTGAACTGAAGGACGGGTAGGCTTTGCACGCCATTTTCTGTAGGATCAACGGAACCGCGTGTCCAGAAACGCCGTCGTCATCCGGTTTGTGGCAGTCTGTTCTTCACTGCATGAGGACGTCCCGTGATCGGCAAGGCACACTCTCCCGTGATTTTGTTTCTGTGCGTCCTGGTCAGCTGCGCCGCCGCCGCGGAATTCGCGACGAATTCCGGCAGCCAGGACTACGACAGTGCGTTCGTCCAGATGAGAGTGCCGGAACGAGTGAAGGTCCATGAGGTCTTCCCGGTCACGATTACCGTGCGCAACACAGGCTCGCAGACGTGGGAAGGCTGGCCCATTCGCCTGCGCTCGGTCAATCCACCGAACAACCGCAGATGGGGGACGGACTACATCCTGATTGCCCAAGGCACCGCCGTGAAGGCTGGAGAGGAGTACGCGTTTCGGTCCCACCTGAAGGCTCCCGCCGGCCCTGGCAACGTGAATTTCCAGTGGCAGATCTGCAAGGATGGAGACAATTGGTTCGGCGAAGCCACGCCAGCCAAGACGATCGAGGTGGTTCCCAACACAACAGCGGCGCGCACTGTGATCGTGCCGCACGAACGGACAATGACTGAAAAGAAGGTGCTGGCCTTCGACGATTTCGAGTACCTCGGTTCTTTCAAACCGCCGAAGGTTGTGAATGAGGCGCGCGGGGCATTCTCGGAAAGCGGCCTGGCGATGCGTCCGATGCCGGACGGCCGAGATCGGCTGTTTGTGAATTACACGCATCCTGCGCAGGTGCTGTTCGAGATCGAAATCCCCCATCTGGTCAAGGTCCAAGACGGCCGGCATGCCGACTTGAAGACCGCGGATGTCAAGAAGGTCTGGGGCTCCGTGAAGGTCCCGTACTCTGATGAAGAAACGCTCGGTCCCAACGGCGGCTTCGTGTGGATCGAGGAAAGGAAAACCCTGTTCTGGACCTGGTATCACGGCTACAAGACGGGCGAGGCGCCGCCGGTGTTGGGTGCGACCAGGCTGTCGGACGACGGAACGCTGACCCACTCGGGCCCATGGCATTTGGCCGCGCCGGGCGGACTGTACAAGTCGTACTGGGGCGGGGTGCTGACACTGCCGCGGGCCTTCGCCGACCGGTACACCCACGGGGAAACCCTGGCGCTGGGCTTCGGCGGCTACTACAGCATCTGCGGGCCGGCCAGCCGGGGCCCGGCGCTCGGTGCGATCCCTGACCCAAACGCGGGCCAGACCGCCGTGCCGGTCACCGCCCTATTCTACCATCCTCATGACGCTCCCGCCCCGCGCGACGGCGATTATTTCAATGCCAACTGCGGCTTCTGGAGCGATCAACCTGCTGGGCCGGAGCAGGGCGTCTGGACCTACGACGACTGGTGTCGCGCGGGAGCGTTCGTCGAGACCAAGGCAGGCCAGGCCTACATGGCGTTCGTGCGGCTGGGAACAGGCCGATTGGGATACGATTATGGGACCATCACCAGCGCCGGTGCAGCGGAATACTGGTACTGCTACGATCCCCGGGATCTTGGCGCAGCGGCCTGCGGCCAGAAAACGCCGTGGCAGATCACCCCCAACTGGATGACGCGGGTTCAGTATCCGCTCGGTCGGACGGTGACCGGAGCCTGTTTCGATTCGCGCACCGGCCGGCTTTACCTGTGTGTTAGTTGGGCCTATCCCGATGGGCTTGAGAGCTTTCCTATCATTCATGTTTACGGGGCCAGTTGAAGGGCTGATGAATCATGTACACGCGCAGGGCATTCTTGAAAACAGCGACCATTGGAGCCGCGGCTGGCGGCGTGCTGGGCTGGCGAACACTTGCCAGGGCCGCGGACCCAAAGCCGCTCGTCGTGCGCCAGACGAAAATCATCCGGGTGCGTGATCGGCAGAAGGGCGGACCGAGCGATTCGTACCTGGAGATCGCGAGCGAATCTGGACTGAACGGCTACGCCGGGCCGCTGTTGAAAGAACAGATCGCGGCCTTCCCGGCGAATCTGCGCGAGTTGCTGGTCGGGCGCGACGCCGCTGACCCGGAGAAACTCAACTTTGGCACGCTGTGGGCCGCGTGCCATCCGGGCAAGACGCTGGAAAGCTACGTTGAGGGGAAAGACCCACTGACCGGCGCGCCGGTGTGGGGCACAAAGCGTACTTCACGGCAGACGGCAACCGGCTGGGTGATTGCGGCACTGAGCGCGATCGACCTGGCGCTGTGGGACCTGCGGGGCAAGGCGGCGGAGCAGCCGGTCTGGCGGCTTCTGGGCGGCCAACGCCAGCGGCTGAACGCGTATGCCAGCATGCTCGGCGATTCGGTTCAGCCGACCGAAGCGAGAAAGGCCGCTCGCTCCATGTTCGACCGGGGGTTCCACCGACAGAAGTGGTTCTTCATGAACAGCCCCGCTGATGGAGCCGCGGGCCTGAAACAAAACATCGAGCTGGCGCATGCGGTGCGCGAGGAACTCGGACCGGAAGCGATCTTGATGTTCGACGGCATCCAGTACGTATGGAAGTCGGCGGACGTCGATTACGCGATTGCGCTGGCCAAAGGGATTCTGCCGTGCCGGCCGCATTGGCTGGAGGAGCCGCTGCGTCCGGACGATTTGGAGGGCTACACGCGCCTGAAGGGCGAGACGGGGATCACGCTGGCCGCGGGCGAACACTGGTACACGCGCTGGAACGTCAAACCGTTCCTGGATCGGGGAATCGTCAGCTTTGTGCAGTCGGATCCGGAGTGGTGCGGCGGGATCAGCGAATGGCTGAAGATCTGTGAACTGGCCAAGAAGTGCCCCGGTGTGCAGGTCGTTCCACACGGCCACCATGTTCTGGCAGCTTCGGTGTGCGTGGCATCACAAAGCGAGACGCTCTGTCCGATGTTGGAGTACCTGATCCAGTCGCGCGTAGCGTTCCAGCGTTGCCAGACCCGTCCTTTGGTGGCCGAGGCGGGAGTCTTCGTGATGCCGGAAGAGCCCGGCTTGGGTCCTTCCCTCGACGAGACGAGGATGGAAAGGGTGCCAAGTTGAGGCATCGGCGAGGCATTCCTCTCCGCGAAACCAGAATTGGACATCCAATTTGAGGACGAACATCCACTTGGTTGTGGTCGCCGCGCTTCTGGGCGATCAAATTGCCTGCGGTGAAGGTCCATCGCCTGCCCCATCTGCTGCTCGTGCAGCGGTCCTGGCACGCGAGGATCTGTCGGCGGTGCGTGCTGCGGTGACTGCGGAACGGAAACGGCTCGGCAGCAAGGCGGGCGAACCGGAGGATGGGGTTTCGGACCGTGCCGATGGATGGGAAACGGCTGACGCGGGCGGAGGCCGTGCGTGGATTCACTCCGCATTTCGCGATCGACAAACTGCGCTGGTGGAAGGTGCGCGTCGACCCCATGACGATTACCCTGGCAAGTCAGCGATGCTTCGTGGTGGAGCGTGAGCCGCGTGGACAGGCAGCGCAAGGGAAAATGTCTGCGAAGCTGAAATTGGTCTTGACACGCAAAAACGCATACTCTCAACTCGACGCATACTCTGTTACGGTTCCTCGCGCGAGGTGGTGCCGTGGCAGGGAAATTCCGGCCCGGCTTGGAGCTGGTGCCGCCACACGGCCGATTGGCGGGTGACGTCGAGTCGGTCTCACATTGTCGTCGCAGTCACGAAATTCGGGCTGGTACTACACGGTACCCCGCTCCTTCGTGGCTGTCATGCGCATCGGTTGGTGCGCAGGCGGGTGAGACTGATGTTCGTTACGTCCCAAGCCTTTTCTGATTTCTCTGCCGCTGGCCGTGGTTCCGGTCCGCGTTCTTTCACGCGAGACTCCCAGAAGCTGAGCTCAGACCGGTCCCTCTGCCGCTTAGCGTCGTCTCTTTGCGGCCGCGCTGCCGAAATCCCCTTATCTATTGGCGGTGCCTTCGCGCCGATGCCGTGGGTATGGAGCGTCGCGGTAGCCCCGGCTGATGTCGCTGTAGTCATTGGATTTTACTGTGGCGGGGTATTTCATCCCCGCCGTGGCAGCGTGCCTGCTAAAGAACGTTCGATTCTTGGAGCGTGCCGTCGAGCTGGATCCCTCGTGCGGGTTGAGTGAAGCAAGGAGCAAGATCATGAACAAGCAAGTGAAGAAACCAGACGCTGCCGCGAAGAACGAACTTCGGCGGACGATTGTCAGCTGTCTGGGGATTGCGTACCCGAAGTACCGCGGAGAGAAGCTTCCGTCTGTTTCGGAACAATTCCTGCAGGGTAAGAAGACAAAGCCACCAGCTAAGGGCAATCGTCGAGCGCCAGCAGGCGTATCCAAGTCTGATCATCGGAAGGTGGAGCATGGCATACGTCAGATCGTGGCGACTGCCATGGCGGATGCGGATTCCGTCGTGGAGCACATCGATCAGCTCGCCAAGCATTTGTCGAGGCTCGGCTGCACAACCAAAGCAAATGTCGAGCACTACTTCCGTGTGGCGAATCGAACGCTGGTCAGTTTGTACTTCGCGGCGAGGCAGCCGCAGCCCAGCCCGGATGAGCTGAAGAGACTCGCGCTGCGTTATGCCCTGGACGCCAGACGGCATGTCGAGGGTGATCTGAGGCGATTCAAAATGCGCCGGCTAAAGGACGCCTGGGAAGTGGTCGAGCACTCGTCCCTGGCCGTGTGGGCGCTACCGTTCCGATTGCCTGGCCGCGTTCTCCGGGACTTCTACACGGTTTCCGTCCTTGACTGCGTTTTTGCACGCAAGCCACAGATTTTCGACCTGATGGGCTTGATAGAGGAGCAGCTTGGCGGTGTGCCGAGCGAAGCCGATGGCCTTGGCCGGAACGGCAGCCCTGAAGCCGAACGGCATGGTCCGAGAATCACGGTCGACTTGACAAACGATATCGTTTGGTTGGACGAAAAGGCATTCTCAGTAACGACTGCGCAGGCCTACTTCGTCGACGCCGTCGCGGCGGCTCATGGAAACTGGATGACCGTCAAGGAACTCGCGTCCGAAGAACATGGCCTGTTCATTGGACCGCGGCCGGATCGTGTCTGCAAGGCATTACCCCCACCCATTCGGAACCTGATCGAAGCCAAAGGAGGTTGCGGTTTTCGGCTCACGTGGCGTGGGTGACGCGGCCACGCCAGTTTTCGTCCGTGGACGTGTTCCGTGCGGTAGCTAATACTTTGGATCAAACTGACCATCGTACAGCACGCCAGAGGCGTCGTCAGGAATTGGGACCAAAAAGAAGCGGAGTTGGTAGACGTTGGACAAACGGAAGTACCAGTTGGGCCTGGAGACCAAAATGGCCGCGCCCACCGACCGATCTGCACCTCGCAGGAGACGAACATGACGTTAACCTCGGAAATCACACTCCCCAGTCCAGAAGCGCCACCGGGGCTCGGAAGGACCGATGCGGGTTTCGTGGCGCGGATGGAAATGGGAGCCGTGCCAGCGGAGACCAAAGACATTCTGTTTGTTGATTACGTGGCCCGAAATCCTCGATCCGACCCGACAGGATGAATACTTGGATGCGTACTTGAAAGAGCATCAGCCGATGGGGCCGACGGAACATGCGATCGTCCGCGAGTTGGCTCGCCACGCAGCCGCATTGGATCTGTGGAGTGCAGCTGGCGATGCCGTCGAGCGGCAAGGTGCACGGGAGTTGCCGGATCTCGCCCTGGGGGCAGGGCACGATGATTCCACGTTCTCTGACGCTGTGCTCGCGGGAACCATGTCGCAGGAAATCGTGCATCGGTGTGAGAAACAGATGCGATGTCGCTCGCGGGCGTTCTATCGTGCACTCGGCAAACTGGAGGAACTACAGGCTCGCCGCAGGAAACGCGAATCAGGGGACTTGGTTATCCCGCCGAATTCCTTCACCACCGAGGTGGCGTGCGAGAACTATCTGGTGGACCGGTTCAAGTCCGGCAAATGCCGTTGCCCGCGTTGCGGCGCCGCGGAGGGACACCGGTCTGTGATGACTGAGCGTAATCGCATAAGTCGTGTGACAGTTAAAGACTAGAGAGGCTCGTAACGCCACAGAACAAGATCGGCGGTACCTGAGTCAAGCGTAGTTCGTTCCGTCAAGTGTTCCTCTTGCTTCAAGGGAGTGAAGTCATGTCAAGTCATTTGATTCCTGGGCCGGCCGGGGCTGAACCCGAGAAGATCGGCCACGATCAGGCTCACGCTGATAACCATGATGCCGGCGCAACAGCACCGGCGAAGACGCGGCATGACTGGCTGGGACGGGCGCCGATCATCGAAACAAGTGTGATCGGCGGCGCTAGCCACGTTCCCAAACGATTTGCGGAACACGATTACGGCGGATCGGCTGTGGGGGAGGGCCGAGCGCCAGCTGCCAGGGAGGGCTGAAATGAGAAAGCTCGAGTTTTGCCGACAGTTTGTTCATCTCCAGCGGAAGCCGATTCGTTTTGATGGCCGGCCGTACCTGCCGTCGATCTACGCGGTCACAGGCCGGAATCTTATGCTGCGCTGCAGCCGGCAGACCGAACAAAGCACGTTCTTGGTCAACACGATCCTATACGAGGCCTGCATGAATCCAGGCGTTCAAATGTTGTTCGTGTGCCCGCGGATGGAACAGGCTCGTGTCTTCAGCCAATCGCGGTTGCTCCCTTCCCTGGAGGAGAGTCCGATCATTCGGCGTGTGCTGCTCGGTCGTAACGGTCGTCGGCCTCAGGTTTTGAACATGCAGTTTGCCAACGGCTCCGCGCTGTTTGTGCGGGCAGCCTTCCACTCGGCCGATGCCTGCCGAGGCCTCAGCGTCAGCCTCTTGTTGGTTGACGAGTTTCAGGACATGGCCGCGGGAGACCTGCCGGTTCTTCAAGAGACGCTCAGTCACGCGAGGAACGGAAGGACGATCCTCACAGGAACGCCGAAAACGATCGACAATCACCTGGAAATCATGTTCCGCCAGTCGACGGCCAACGAGTGGACGATCGAATGTGGAGGGTGCGGGAAAGGAGTGATTCTCGACGAGCGGTCTCTTGGGCCGACAGGGATCGTCTGTCCGGAATGCCAAGCGCCCTTGGATCCGAAACAAGGTCACTGGGTGGCCCGCAATCCGAGGGCCGTCTGGGGACAGGGGTTTTGGATTGGCCACGCGATGGTCGCCTGGGTGAATTACAACGAGATCCTCAATCGGCAACGAGTCTACGATCTGCCGAAGTTCAAAAATGAAGTCCTGGGGCTACCGACATCACTCGGAGAAAACGTGGTCACGCGGGAAGAGCTTGAGGCCTGCTGCGGAACGGCGGCGATGGCGAAGACGTTGGACGACATTCCGCGGCAGGGCCGGGACAGGTTAATTGCCGGCGTCGATTGGGGCGGCGGAGGCACGTCACGGACGGTGCTGATCATCGGCTTCATGCGGAGCGACTACGCCTTCCAAGTGTGCCGTCTCGAACGGTTCGCCGCTACAGAGGATCCAGATCTCGTGCTCAAGACGGTGGCTCAACGTTGTGGGCAGTTCCGCGTTAGGCTGATTGTTGCCGACGGCGGCGGGAACGGGCACGTGTTGAATCGGCTCCTTCTGGATCGTCTAGGTCGGCCTTTGGGGCTGTTCGCGATTTTGTATTCCTCGGCTGATCATCCCCCACAGCAAGACGGTTCCCTGACGAAGTGGACGGTGAATCGTTCGGCGACGATCGGCGGGCTGTTTTCCCGTGTGAAGAAGAAGACGATCATCTTCCCGCGCCTTGCAGATTTCGGCACCTACGTTGACGAGTTCGCTTGCGAGGTCGCGGACTACGACGACGTGACGCGGACAGTAAAGTACTGCCACCCGGAGACTCAGCAAGACGATGCGCTACACGCGACGAATTACGCGCTGTGGCTGGCCGTCCACACGTTTTCACCGCCCGAACGTCAAAGCGTGGCAGATTGCTACTGAGGAGGGAACGCATGAAGGTCGAAGGGGCAATTCCTCGCACAGTCGTACGGAGGGAGATCCGCGCAGTTGACAAAAGAAGTGTCGCAAACCTGTCCGTTGACAGTCCTTGCCGTCTTGATCTTGACAATCTAACCGTCGAAAATCGACGTAAGTCCTTTGGCGTCGGTCGGTTTCTTGACAAGGTTAGTGTCCGCTACCAGGGGTCGGGTGCTCGCTGCTGACGAGCCCCGCCTCCCGTCCC
>Ga0366819_10450_pt1 | contig 13029 bp, 11 predicted proteins | sample TotcelFGM3001N15_FD_207091 | JGI IMG/M metagenome (GOLD analysis project Ga0366819, IMG submission 207091) | Enriched cells from coal bed in the Powder River Basin, Montana, United States - Total cells FGM rep3 HSBNCT.FGM.300.1.N15 ... | reverse complement strand
AGGGGGCGATGACCGTGTCCTGACACAGGTCCAGATCTTCGGGATGGACCACCACCGTGACCTCCCGGATTTCGGGCATGGCCTCAAAGATCTTTAAGGTGTGGGCCAGGATGGGTTTCCCGGCCAGGTGCAGGTAGGGCTTGGGGATCTGGTGCCCCATGCGTTTTCCCACCCCGGCGGCGGCAATAATGGCAGCAATCATGCGGAACGCGCCTCTTGTGGTCCCTGGCAGGAGACGTAACCGGCCCGCCCGGGCAGACGTTGAAGGTTGACCTGGGCCACCGGCAATCTGCCCGGGTTCCGGAGCAGTTCCCGGGCCCAGTCGTCCAAGCGGAAAAACTCCACCCGCCGCTCCCGGCAGCGGCTCAGCAGCCGGGCGAACTCGCTTAGGAAGGGGCCGCCTTCCATTTCGGCGTGGATGGTGAGAACCTGGGGGAGCCCCGACTCCAGGCGGGAGAGGACCAGGCTGGTAAAATCCTGGGGGCGGCAGCCGTGAAAACCCAGGAGTTCATCCAGGGTGGGTAGGGTGGTGGGGATTTCCAATACCTTGGTTACCGTATTCCCGAAGGCGGGGAAATAGGGGGCGGCGCCCCGGGTGTCGCTGGCGTAAAGAAAATTCCGGGCCGAAAGCCAGGCGCGGCTGTTGAAACTGCACTGCCACCCGGGAGCGGCGAAGGAGTAAGCGGGTTTACCCATCAGCGCCGTATAGGTTGCTTGGGCCTGGTCAATCTCCCGGGCCACTTTTTCCCGGGACAGGCGGCAGAGGTGGTCGTGCCAGCGCACGTGGTCGTAGCCGTGCAGTCCCACTTCGTGGCCGGCCGCGGCCAATTGCGGCGCCAGGTGCGGGGCGGCGGCGCCGATCCGGGGGCCCGGCAGCAGGGTGCCGTAGCACATGGTCTTGAAGCCGTAAAGGGCCGGAGCCCGGGTGCGCCACATCTTTTCCAAAAAACCTCGCTGCCGGAAGATCCGGAAAATGGCCCGGCCCGAATGGTCGGGGCCTAAGGCCAGGAAGAAGCTGGCCTTGAGCGCGTGGGCCTCCAGCACCTCCATGAGGGCGGGCACCCCCTGACGAAAACCCTCCAGGGTGTCCACGTCGACTTTGATGGCTAAGCGCGGGGCCACATTATCTCCTGCCGGGCTTCTCCCCGGTAGGGGCGGGTTTTAAACCCGCCCCTACGCTACATCTGCCCCGCCTTGGCCTCCTCTAAAAAAGAGTCCAGGGTGATCGCCAGCGACGTTTTGAAGTCGGTAACCGGCTCCCAGCCCAGGAGCGTGCGCGCCTTGGCGATGGAGGGCTTGCGGCTGGTAATGTCCTGGTAGCCTTTGCCGTAATAGTCCTCGTGGGGGGTCTCGACGATCTCCGAGAAGACCCCGTCGTTCTTATGGTCCGGGTGCGCCTTGAAGAGGTCTCGGAGGAGATGCGCCAACTCTTTTACCGAAGCCTCGTTGTCCGGGTTGCCGATGTTGAAGATCTGGCCGTCGGCGGCCCCGCCCTGGTTTTCGATGATCCGCATCAGGCAGTCAATGCCGTCCTCGACGTAGGTGAAGCAGCGCTTTTGGTAGCCGCCGTCCACCAGCTTTATCGGCTCCCGCTGGAGGAGGTTGAGGATGAACTGGGTTACCACCCGGGAACTGCCTTCTTTGGCGGCGTAGAGATCATCCAGCTTAGGCCCGATCCAGTTGAAGGGGCGGATCATGGAGAACTGGAGCTGGCCGCCCTGGCCGTAAGCCCAGATGACCCGGTCTAGGAGCTGCTTGGAGCAGCTGTATATCCAGCGCTGCTTGTGGATCGGCCCCAGCACCAGGGTGGAGTTGTCCTCGTCAAACTCCGCATCCGGGCTCATGCCGTAGACTTCGGAGGTGGAGGGAAAGATGATGCGGGTGCCATATTTGACGCACTGGCGGACGATGCGCAGATTTTCCTCAAAATCCAGCTCGAACACCCGCAGGGGCTGCTTGACGTAGGTCATGGGGGTGGCGATGGCCACCAGGGGCAGGACCAGGTCGCACTTCCGGATGTGGTATTCGATCCATTCCTTGTTGATGGCGATGTCGCCTTCCAGGAAATGGAACCGGGGATGGTCCAGGGACTCATCCAGTTTGTTGGAGTAGAGGTCCATGCCAAAAACCTCCCAGTCCCGGGTGGTGAGGATGCGCCGGGTCAGAGCGTTGCCGATGAAGCCGTTGACGCCTAAGATCAGGATTTTCATGGGTGATATCACTCAATCGTCAGGGAATTATGAACCTGGTGGGCCGTGCCCACCCTACATGTTTTTTGTAGGGGCGGACCCAGGTGTCCGCCCTTTTGAGGGCGCCCATGCAGGTGTGCCCCTACGAAAATTTTTCGCCCACCAGGTGTTTCCAGGTGGCCAATACCGGCCCCAAAAATTCCGGCTCACCCTCCCACTGGGCCTGGGTGATGAGGAAGTGGCCGTCGCCCGTGGCCACCAGCAAGCCCTCTCCCGGCACCGCCGCGGTCACCTGGCCGGGCTCAGCCGGTCCCGTAACCGATGCCGCCATGATCTGGCCGGCCCAGACCAAGAGCTTCCGGCCCTGGAAAAAAGTAAAGGCGCCGGGGTAGGGGTGGGTAACGGCCCGGACGAGATTATAGGTATGCAGGGCCGAATGCCGCCAGTCAATGAGGCCGTCCGCCGGAGTGCGGCCGCCGTAATAGGAGGCCCGGGCGTGGTCCTGGGTTAAACGGGGCGCGGCGCCGGCCCGCAGCAAGGGGTAGGCTTCCCGCACTAACTCCGGCGCCGCCGCGGTCATTTTGGCGAACAGGGTCAAGGCCGTGTCTTCGAAACTGATGGGGATGCGCTTAAAGCCCACGATGTCTCCCTGGTCGGCCTTGGCTACCATGTAGTGCAGGGTGATGCCGGTTTCGGTCTCGCCGTGGACCAGGACCCAGTTCACCGGACAGCGGCCCCGGTAGCTGGGCAGCAGGCTGCCGTGGAGATTCAAGGCCCCCAGGCGGGGCAGGTCCAGGACGGGCTGTTTCAGCATGTACCGATAATAGCACGAAAACAGCCAATCCGGTTGCAGCGCCTGCATGGCGGCTACGAAGGCCGGATCATTGGGGTTCGCCGGCTGGTAGACCGGCAGGTAGTTATCAAAGGCCAACTGCCGCACCGAGGGGAACCAGATATTTTCTTTGGGGTCGTCGGCATGGGTAACCACCGCAACGATCTCGTCGCCCAACTCATGGCTGAGCTCGATGAGCGCCTCCAGGCAGGCGTAGCCGATATTGTGGTAACCCATGAAGATGATGCGCATGTGAGTTCCAAGGGCGGCTGAATTTGCATCAGATGCTTACCGGAGGCGGCCGGGGACGGCCACCCCGCTCCCTCAGTTTTTGGGTGGGGAGGGGCTCTGTGTCCGCCACGCGCCGCTTTCAGGCCCTGTTTGTCGTTTTCCATTATACCGGATTTTGCCGGAGGGAAAAGGAAAGAGTTGCTTTATGACTCAGGCCCCAGGGTCTGGCGGACGACGAAGCGGGGGCGGCCGCGCACCTCCCGGTAGATGCGGCCGACGTATTCGCCGATGAGGGCCAGGCCCAGAGTGTTCAGGCCTACAAAGACGAAGAGGATGGCGAACAGGGTGAACACCCCTTCTACTTCCGGTCCCACGAAGATTCGCCGGATGATCAGCATGAACCCGAAAAAGAGTCCCAGGAAGGCGATGCTTACCCCCATGAACCCCACCAGGTGAATGGGCAGGTTGGAAAACCCGGTCATCAGGTCGAAGTTGAGGCGCAGGAGCTTAATGATGCCGTACTTGGACTTGCCGCGCTCGCGCTCGGCGTGGCCGACGGGAATCTCGGCCACCCGCTGGGCGAACAGGTTGGCCAGGGCGGGAATAAAACTGGAGGATTCCTGGCACTGGTTGATGCTGTCCACCACCGAACGGCGATAGGCCCGGAGCATACAGCCGTAGTCCCGGAGTTTGACCCCGGTGACCCGGGACATGACGGTGTTCACCAGTTGGGAGGGAAGCCGCCGGAAGATGGAGTCCCGGCGGTTCTCCCGCCAGCCCCCCACGGTATCGTAGCCCTCATCCAGCTTGGCCACCAGCCGGGGAATCTCCTCGGGGGGGTTTTGCAGGTCCGCGTCCAGGGTGACCATCACCTGCCCCCGGGCCGCCTGAAACCCGGCAAATATAGCCTGGTGCTGGCCGAAGTTGCGGTGGAATTGCAGGGCCCGGATGTTCTGGGGATATTGCCCGTTCAGGTCGGCCAGAAGCTGCCAGGAGCCGTCGGTGGAGCCGTCGTCCACGAAGATGATCTCAAAGGGGCGGCCCATGGCGGTGAGGGTGCGGATCAAGCGCTCCCCCAACTCCCGAAGATTTTCTTCCTCGTTGAACACCGGAATGACCACGGAAATCTCCGGGGGAGGCGTCGGCTTGCTCACGGGGGGGATTTGGGTGGACATGGCTCCTTAACTTTTCCTTCCGGATGAGGAATTGGGAAACCGATTCCTCTAAAAGGCGGCCGGGGACGGCCGCCCCACGGTTCTGATGGAGATGGCGGGGTTGGCCTTGGCGTTCGCCACTCTGATGGTGCGCCGGGCGGACCCTACGGAAGACGGATTTCCCTGCGCCCTTATAAAAAAATCCACCGGCGGGTATGGACCGGTGGCCCCAAAGGAGGCGCGAAGCAGGCCGTAAGCCGAGTTCTGTCCCGGGTTGCCCCGGTGATGATCATTCCTCTAGGACCCCGGTTGCCCGGGGCCTCCAGCGACCTACCCGGGAGCTTCGGGCGGGCCGCCCTCAAACGCTCCCCTATTTGGTCTTGCTCCAGGTGGGGTTTTCCAAGCCGGCAATGTCGCCACTGCCGCTGGTGAGCTCTTACCTCACCCTTTCACCCTTACCGTGGACGTACCACGGCGGTCTGGTCTCTGAGGCACTTTCCCTGGGGTTGCCCCCGCTGGGGATTACCCAGCACCCTGCCCTGTGGAGCTCGGACTTTCCTCCGGCGGCCTCAAGGGCGGCCGGCGATCATCTAGCCTGCTTCGCGATCCTGTGGGGGAAAAACTTCGGGGTGTGGCGAAGCATCACCCCTGATTACTATTTTACCTTGCCGAGGCGCTTTGGTCAATGGCCCGGTTAGCCGCGGCGTCGGCCAGATGGTTTTCCTCCCGGGGTACGTGGGCGATGGCCCAGGTGTCAAATCTGCTCAGGGCGTTGAGCGCTTCCCGCCATAATGGGATGAGGTGGGGGCTTTTGACCCGGTAACGGCCGGTGAGTTGCTTCACCATAAGTTCGGAATCTGCAAAGATCCGGAGTTTTTTTACCTCTTGCTTCCGGGCCTCTTCCAGGCCCAGGAGCAGGGCCTGATATTCCGCCACATTGTTGGTGGTTTCTCCCAGGTAGCGCCCGGTATTGACCTGGAGGCGTCCCTGAGGGTCATGCAAGGCTATCCCGGCGCCGGCAGGGCCGGGATTGCCCCGGGAGGCTCCGTCGCAGTTAAGGCGCCAGAAGCCCGCCTCCTGCGCCCGGTAAAGGTCGGCGGCGTCCCGGAACAACTCCTGCAAGGCCTCAGGGGTCAGGTCAAAACGCTCCCGGACCGTGGGAAGGTCCAGTCCCTGGGCCAGCGCCGCGAAGATGGCAGTTCGCTTGTCCAACCGGTTCGCCTAACCGCCTTGCTAAGCCGGTTGGTTGGCGGCGTCGGCTTCCCCCATCTCATCGGCCCAGTAGAGAATACGCTGACAGTGAGGGCACTGGAGGATTTCCAGGCCTTTCTGCAGGTCGATGAATTGTTGGGGGAGAATGTTCATATGGCAGCCCAGGCAGACGCCTTCGTGCACCGGGCAGATGGCGGAGCTGTTGCGGCGCTGGCGAATGAATTCATAGCGTTTCATGAGGGGCGCGGGCACGGTTTTGCGGACTTTTTTGCGCCTTTCCTCCAGTTCGGCCAGTTCCCGCTGCAATTTTTTCACCTGGACCGCCACTTCCTGGCGCTGCTGGACCAGGGTCGCCTCCTGCTCCTTGATCTGCTCGATCTGCTCGGCGATGAGGCGGTTCTGGGTTTCCATGAGGTCCATGAGTTGCAGGATCCGGGTCTCCCGCTGGTCCCGCTGGTCCTCTTTAAAGGCGATTTCCTTGAGCATCGCCTTGTATTCGATGTTGCTTTTGATTTCCATGAGGCGCTGGCGGCTGTTTTTGATGGACTCCTCCATGTCCGCCATTTCCGTTTCCGTGTCGCGTCGCTGGGCCTTGAGATCCTCTAACTCCTGGAGCCGGGCGGCATGGGACGCCTTCAACTCTTCCAGGGCGGCCTCGCCGGCCTTGAGCTCTTCCGGGAGCCTTGCCAGCCCCTGGGTGACCTCCTGGATCACCTTGTCTATTTCCTGTACATCGATGAGCCTACTTAACTCCGTCAGCAAAGTTCAACCTCCGTATTTCGTCACGCGGTTGGGCATTATCCCCCCGGCAGGCAGACCGTTGCGGCCGCCGCCGGGAATTTGGTTTATAGTCATGGTTCAACAACCATAGATTCGTCTCACCTGTAGCAGCATGGGGCGGGCTGGTCGGCCGCCACCATGACGTCGAGCCCCAGACCCGCTTCCTGAAACAGCTCGCGGAGCCGTCGGGCCCAGGGTTCCATAAACACCACTTCACTGGCAAAATGGCCTACCGCCACCACGGCAAAGTCTTCCCGGAGCCCCGGCGGGACCTGGTGATGGCGCACTTCCCCGGTCAGGTAGATCTGGGCGCCCCGGGCCAGGGCGTCGGCCAGGAGGTCGCCGCCGCTGCCGCTGCACAACGCCAGCCGTTGGACTTCCTGGGGCGGGCGCCCCCAGACCTCGACGGTTTCCACCTCGAAGATATCCTTCAGGGTCGAGATCACCTGGGCAAACGGCCGCGGTTCGGGCCAGCCGCCGATGCGCCCTAATCCCAAGGGGGTGCCGGGATGCTGCACGGGATAGAGATCGTAAGCTACTTCCTCGTAGGGGTGGGTTTCTTTCAGACGAGCCAGGGCTGCGGGCAGCAGCGATTCGGGGGCCAGGATTTCCAGGCGGGTCTCCTCGGCCCGGGAAAGCTCCCCGACTTCGCCCTGAAAGGGCCGCGCCCCGGGCAGAGGACGATACGTGCCCTGCCCCGGGGAGGCAAAAGAACAGTGGGAATAGCGGCCCATAACCCCCAGGCCGGCGTCCCCCAGGGCCTGGCGCACCCGGTCTTCGTAGCCCGTTGGGACGAACACCACCAGCTTATACCAGCGATCCCGGGTGGTGGGGGTCAGGACCTCCACCCCGGTCAGTTCCAGCTTTTGGGCCAGATAGTCGTTAAGCCCGCCGGGGGCGATATCCAGGTTGGTGTGGCAGGATACCATGGCCAGCCGGGCCCGGAGCAGGGCCGCCAGCAGCCGGCCGCCGGGGCGGTCTTCCCGCACGTCTTCCAGGGGCCGGTACAGGAGCGGGTGGTGGGTCAGGAGCAGTTGGGCGCCCCGGCGGCCGGCTTCGGCGACCACGGCCGGGGTAGCCTCCAGGGCCACCAGGATGGCCTCCACCGGTTGGGCCGGGTCACCCACTTCGAAGCCGGTCCGGTCCCCGGCTACGGCCCACGCCGATGGATAGCGGCTTTCCAGCAGATTGAGGATGTCTTGCAGCGTCGCGCTCATAGAACATAAAAAGGGGGTGCGCAGAGAGCACCCCCGGGGTTAAACCCCTGTGGAATCGAAGCTTTTTCTCGTTCTCGCAAAATTCCCGCTGCTCCCGGTTGCCTGGTGGGCCCACCCGGATTTGAACCAGGGACCGTCCGGTTATGAGCCGGTTGCTCTAACCGCTGAGCTATGGGCCCGCATTTATCAGTCATCAGGGGGGCATCCCTTCGGGTCGGCCTGAACTTTTCCAGTCTACCCCCTAAATGTTAATTATAACTCTCCTCCATAATTGTTCAAGAGCAGACTCTCGCCGGGGTCAAAATCAGGTCTCGATAAAACTTTTCAGCCGGGTGCTTCGGGACGGATGCCGGAGCTTCCGCAGGGCCTTGGCTTCGATCTGGCGGATGCGTTCCCGGGTGACCTCAAAGTCCCGACCCACTTCCTCCAGGGTATGATCGGTTTTCTCGCCGATGCCGAACCGCTTGCGCAGCACCTTTTCTTCCCGGGGCGTCAAAGTGGACAGCATCTTGCGGGTCTGGTCCGCCAGGTTGAGATTGGCCACCGCCTCGATGGGCGTCGAGATTTTTTTGTCCTCGATGAAATCTCCCAGGTGACTGTCTTCTTCGTCACCGATGGGCGTTTCCAGAGACAGGGGTTCCTTGGCGATCTTCAGGACCTTGCGCACCTTCTCCAGGGGAAACTCCATCTTTTCGGCGATTTCTTCCGGGGTGGGCTCCCGGCCAATCTCCTGGACCAGGTAGCGGGAGGTGCGGATCAGCTTGTTGATGGTTTCGATCATGTGGACCGGGATGCGAATGGTGCGGGCCTGGTCGGCGATGGCCCGGGTGATGGCCTGCCGGATCCACCAGGTGGCGTAGGTGCTGAATTTGTAACCCCGCTCGTATTCGAATTTTTCCACGGCCTTCATGAGCCCGATGTTGCCTTCTTGGATCAAGTCCAGGAACTGCAAGCCCCGGTTGGTGTACTTCTTGGCAATGCTTACCACCAGGCGCAGATTGGCTTCCACCAGTTCCCGCTTGGCTTTTTGGGCCTGGTACTCTCCCTTTTCCGCCTTTACCAGGGTGGTCAGCAGACGGTTGGCCGGCATTCCCGTTACGGTCTCTATCCGGCGCAGTTGCCGCCGGCAATGGGTCCAGACCTGCTCCAACTCCGCCAGTCGCTGGGGAGTCAGGGTCCGGGGCAATTCCGGGGGCGGCCCGCCGTTTTTCAACTCCCGGCGCAGGGTGCGATACCGGGTGGCCGACAGGCCCGCAGCCCCGAGACTTTTTTCCAGCTTTTGCTGACTATCCCGGATGATGTAGCCGAATTGGCGCAGCCGCTCGATAATGTCTTCCAGGTAGTGGCGCTCCACCCGGAGATTTTTGAAATGCTCCACCATGCGCTGGCGGTGTCCGGCAATCTTCTGCTCCAGTTGGAGACGGGCTTCGTCTTTGCGGGGCAGGGCTACCATTTCCTTCATCACCTGCCGGATTTTTTCTTCCTGAGAGCGAAATTTTTGGATCAATTTCAGGATTCGGGATTTTTGGGTAGGCAGGTCCAGGGCCGGATCATCTTCGCCAAAATCATCCAGGGTGTTCTGCGGTGTCAGCTTTTCCTGCTCCAGCCGGTTCACCAGTCCCATAATCTCTTTAAAGGTAAGGGGCATCTCCAGCAGGGTGTGGAGCACCTCTCTTTCCCCCTCTTCAATGCGCTTGGCGATCTCCACCTCACCTTCCCGGGTGAGCAAGGAGACGCTCCCCATTTCCTTGAGGTAGAGGCGCACCGGATCGTCAAATTTGGCGGCGGCATCCGGTTCCAGGCCCAAATCGCCTTCGCCTTCGTGCATCCCCGGTTGTGAGGGCAGACCCAGGTTGGAGGCCTGGGGAGGGGGTAATTCCAGGTCATCGAAGATCATGATGTCCTTCATCTGCGTGCTCAAGAGGCTCTCGGGAGATAGGGAGTCGTTCAGGTCATCCACGGTGATCAAGTGTTCATCATCCCCCATAGGCATGATTCCCTGAAAGCCGTCCATTCCCATTCCCTTATTCATCCATTCTCTCCTTTTGCTATAAAGCCGATAGATCTTTCAGTTGCTGATCGATTTCCCGCCACTGAACCTGCAAGGGCACCTCTTCGTCATCTGAAGCGTTTTTCAGCCTTGCTTTCAGCCTAGCCCGGGCCTTCTTAAGGTGTTTTACCTTAAGATCTCGGCGCCAGTCGCCGGCCCGGAAATCCCCCGCCGGGCCTTCTGATTCGTCCTCCTCTAAGGTCAGGGCACAGATGTGCTGCCGTTGGGTTTCTCCTGTCGCCTGCTGTACCAGGAGGCTATGATCCATGCTGCCGTGTTCGCGATAACTGGTGATGATCAGCTCCAGAATCCCTTTTAAGTCGGGGTTCCTGAACTCCTCGGTCCACTCCTCCAACTCCTCCGGGCTCACCGCATCCGGGTGGGCCAGGACCCAGCGCAGCAGCTTTTTCTCCTGGTCGACGACAATGTTCCGGGTCGGGTCCAGTCGGGCGGCCGAGATGGGGGCCAGGGAAATGAGGCTTTTACGCAGCGCCGCGGCATCAACCCCCAACCGATCGCTGGTATTCCGCAGCCACAAATCCTGCTCCACCGGGTCGGAGATAACCTGCACAAAGGGCCGCAGTTCCTCCAAAATTCGCACCCGCCCCTCGATATCCAGGCCGTGGGTAGTGATGAGGTCTTCCAACAGGTAGCTGAACCAGGGCTGGGCCGATTCCCAGGCCGACCGGAACATCTCCGCCCCGTGGGCCTGGGCGTAGCTGTCCGGGTCTAGCCCCGCCGGCAGCGGCAAGGCGCGCACCGCCAGATTTTCCTGGGCGAACAGCGGGAAGGCCCGCTTCATGGCCTTGGCCCCGGCGGCGTCGCCGTCATAGACCAGGACCACCTTGTCCGCCACGGCCTTGAGCAGCCGCACCTGCTCCCGGGTCAGGGCCGTGCCCAGGGTGGCCAAAACATTGCCGATGCCGTGCACCTGGAGAGCAATGAGGTCGAGATACCCCTCCACCACCAGGGCCACGCCGGAGGCCCTGAGGGCCTCGGCGGCTTGAGGTAGCCCATAGAGAGTGCGTCCCTTGGAGTACAAAAAACTCTCCGGCGAGTTGAGGTACTTGGGTTCGCCCTCGCCGATGATGCGGCCGCCGAAGGCGATGACCCGGCTCTGCCGGTCGAAGATGGGGAAGATAATGCGGCCCCGGAAGCGGTCATAAAAGCCGCCCCGGTCCTTGGGGACCAGAAGCCCCACTTCCTGGCCCAGCTCCAGGGAGATGCCCCGGTGCTGGAAGTGGCGGCGCAGGGCGTCCCACTCATCCACGGCATAGCCCAACTGAAAGGCCCGGATGATCTCCGGGGTGAGGCCGCGCTTTTTCAGGTACTCGCGGCCCGGCCTGCCTTCGGAACTCGCCAGAGTGGCGGCGTAAAAGGCCGCCGCCGCGGTGTTGGCCTCATAGGCCTTGGTGCGCTTCTTGGCCTGCTGGGCCCCTTCCGGCCCCAAATCCTTCAGCGACACCGGGATGCCGTAGCGCCGGGCCAACTCCTGCACCGCCTCGGGGAAGCTCAGGCGGTGGTAATGCATCAGAAAAGAAAAGACGTTGCCGCCGACGCCGCAGCCGAAACAGTGAAAAATGCCCTTCTCCGGCGCCACCGTAAAAGACGGCTTGGTCTCGGAATGGAACGGGCACAGCCCCGAAAGATTTCTCCCCTTTTGCGTCAACTTGACATACTGGCCCACCACCTCCTCGATGGAAGCGGCGTCTTTGATCTCCAGGAGCTTGTCTTCAGGGATAAAAGCCATTTAGAAGCCGGTTCTGGGTTTTAGGTTTTGGGTTCTGGGTTTTGGTGGGGCGTGCCTCCGTGCCCGCCGCCTTTATGGTGCGCAGTGCGCACCCTACTTTTCAAATCCCCCTAAATCCCCCTTTATCCAAGGGGGACTTTTTAATCCCCCCCTTTATTAAAGGGGGGTTAGGGGGGATTTTATCCTCAGCTGATCGCTACTCTTATGTACCTCTCATAGGGCGGCCTATGACCGCCGTCTTTTCTGGTGGCACAGGCTTCCCAGCCTGTGCTCGTGGCGGGCGGGGACGCCCGCCCTACTGCTTGTTCCTCTCGTTCCCAAGTTGTACTTGGGAACGCTAATGTTTTTGCCAAGCTCTGCTTGGCCAGAAGTGGGGCGGGCCTCCGTGCCCGCCGCCTTAATGGCGGGCAGTGCCCGCCCTATGAAAATTTTCTATTTCTCGTGTTTTTCCAAGTATTCCAGATAACCCTCGACAAGGCTTCTTGCTATGCGACGTGCTTCCTCCAATTCTTTCACTGTGGCATCTCTCAATGCCCCAAGGCTCTTTCCGCGGTGTCGGCCCTGCCTTAGAGGTTCGTCGTTTGCAAGCTGTCGAAGGCGTCTCCACTTATTATTAGAAACACCCAGGGCTTTGCGGGCTCCGGCTCCGTTAACAAAATGCTTTGATAACGCCTCTATAATTTCGTAAAGATGAACGAATGCATTAGCGGGGTCCCTAACAGACATCGAATTACTGTTAAGAAGAGACTTTACTAATGGATCCTTAATACAGTATTTTTCCGATAAGTCAGAGAGTTGCTTCTTCTTATCTATTCTTTCCCGCTTTGAATCTTTTATTATGTTGCCTTTCTCATCTTTTTCGATAAAATCAATTTGTCCTGCCCCTGAGACACAAACACCACCTTTACCAATTATCGTGATATCTTTGCGACCATCTGGATGCAAAAAACACATTGTTGCATCTGATAACTTGTAATTATCATGTGAGACTAATTGCGTACCGAGAAATCTATCATTGAGTGAATTATACAATTTGTCCCTCATCTCGGGATCATTATTATAAACTTCTGGCTTGATTCTGGCTTCTACCGTGCCATTATCGATAATCATATGGTATTGATCACGGATAATGTGGATTGGCTCTTCAAAATAATTATGAGGTGAAAAAGCCCATTCTAAAATTACAATATCTTCCATATTTGTTATTACGCCACCTTCCAGCCCGTGCTTTTTGGTGCGCAGGGCGCACCCTACATTTTTTTCGCCCTTTCCCCCTTACTCCTTCAAATCCACCACCGTCACCCCCGGGTTGGCGTCGGCGTGGAGTTCTTTTACCAGGCCGTGGTGTTTCAGGTGGTCCCACAGGGCGCGTTTGAGGCGGCCGGTGCCCACCCCGTGGATGATGTCCACCTTCTCCTGGCCGTGGAGCACCGCCTGGTCGATGAGCCGGTCCACCAGGGGGAGGGCCTCGTCTACCCGCAGGCCCACCAGGTTGAGGCTGGGGAGCCAGGCCGGCGGCCGGTGAAAGCCCGAGGCGGTGCCGCCTCTGATCGCCTTGCCGGCCTCGCCACCCACTGCGGTGACCTCTTCGGGGCTGACCCGGAGATTGACGTT
>Ga0366819_10448_pt1 | contig 13099 bp, 15 predicted proteins | sample TotcelFGM3001N15_FD_207091 | JGI IMG/M metagenome (GOLD analysis project Ga0366819, IMG submission 207091) | Enriched cells from coal bed in the Powder River Basin, Montana, United States - Total cells FGM rep3 HSBNCT.FGM.300.1.N15 ... | reverse complement strand
GGTGCTGATCTCCGTCGTGGGTATGGTCATCCCTCTCTTTCCTGGAGACGCGAATCAGTTGCGTGTAAAGAGATCGCCAAAGACCTCGAACAGGCTTTTTTCAGTCTTGCCTCGTGCTATCCGATCGAGCCGTTTGATATTGTCGCGATCCTCCGCCCTGAAAAACTCAAACCCAAGCTTATAGTAGGGCGGGGCCTCATCAAGTTCCTTATCGAACCAGGCCGGTCTGCAGGAAATCGTATAACTCCGACCAGAGTCGTCGATAAAACGCAACATCAAGAAACACCCCTCCCGGTCTTTGCAGCCGAAAAACAAGTGCATACCGTCCGATTGCATACATGGCAGCACCACGCTGCCACCATGTAACGACACCGAATTCAGTTCTGTGTTGACCGGCCCGGCGAACGTCTCGCCGTTCTTGTCGGTCAGCATCAGATCAACCGTCATCTTAACAGCTATCCGTTGCGACTTGCGTCGTTCCATTGTCATCATACAATCCTTGTAACTACTCAGGTATTCAGAATTCAGGAGTCAGAATTCAGAATATCCAGCAGGTAAGCTTCCAGTAATTTACTGACTTCTTCAATCAACTGAGTTGGCTCAGAACCATCACCTGAAATTATTTTTATGAAAGTCTATATATGTTCAGAACGACCGTTTTTTCCATGCATCAATCCTTTTTCCAGAACCGGCTTTGTCCCTGCCAGGCGCCGGAGAGCAATGAACGCCTTCTTGATGCCCCGCCATATTTTAGGCAGCAACCAGATCATCAGCAGGATAAACATGACCAGAAGTCCGATGAAAAGCCAGGGATAATGCAGTGCCATCCACAGGCCAGCCACGACAGTAAGATCTTCCAGCACGGATGCAGTCCAGTTGGTGAACGGCTCAGGAGAGGTGTTGATCAGTCCTCTGATGCCAGCCTTGAACGTATGAGAACCGGCAGCCAGACCGCCGCCCAATATACCGGCCGCGAGGGCAACCGCAGGATTGACATTTCCGACAGCGTTGGCAGCAAGAAGCGCCCCGGCCGGAATTCGGATGAACGTGTGCAACGCATCCCATCCTGTGTCCACTCCCGGAATCTTGTCGGCGACGAATTCCACCAGGTACATGGCGCCTGCGGCAAAGATGACCATGGGATTTGTCAGAATCAGGAGATCCTGAGGAAGGGTTATGTTGCCTGTGGAACCCAGCAATCCCAGCATTAAAATTGCGGCATATAGATTGATGCCGCTGGCCCACGCAACGCCCATTGTCAACGCAATGATATGGGAGATGGTGTTGAGTTCTGTCATTGGCTCAAATCCTTTCTTAGATATTCATGGAGACCTTCTTTCCAAATGACCATAGACTTTCAGAAAAATGTTAACAGAACTTCATCAAAAAGCCAGTCTTTTTTCTTTTCTTTATCGCATATCAGAATTGCTGGCGCTGGCAGCCTTTCAATTGCATTGACAGACAGCAAATAGACACGTAAAGGTTATCGACCTTAATGGTGAAAATGGAAAAGCAGAATTCAGAACTCAGGATTGCGGCTGGCGCCTTATAAAGCGTACAGAATCCAGTAGAAAATCGGTAACTATTCTGGTTCAAAGTGGCAAAGGCACAGAGGCACAAAGGGAAACCAATGACAGAGCCGGCCGCTTGCAGCCAACGGCTGATGAACAATATGGCACTTTGTGCCTTTGCCCCTATGTGCCTTTGTGCCTGAATAGTTACATTATAACAACGTTATGTGAGAGTTAAAGGAATTACGCATGGAACCCAACGTCTTGCCTGAAAAAGAAACCCTGGAATCTGAAGATGCCGCCGACCCCCCGCTCCTGACTATTTTCAGCAGTTCAAGGTCCAGGGCTTTTCTCAAACAATTTTATCCAAATGTGACCCTTGCCGAATGGAATGACTGGCACTGGCAGATGAATAACTGCATCACGGATGTTCCGGCGCTTTCACGGCTCATCACGCTTTCACCTGGTGAATGCCGTACGCCCGATATCCATCCCCATAATCTGCCCCTTCGCATCACGCCCTATTATGCATCCCTTCTGGATCGGGAGAATCCCGATCACCCATTGCGAAGATGTGTAGTCCCCACTACCGAAGAATTTGTTTTTTCTCCGGGTGAAAGCAGTGATCCCCTTTGCGAAGATGAACACAGCCCGGTTCCGGGCCTGGTGCACCGGTATCCGGACCGGGTGCTGTTTCTGGTTACCGGCGCCTGTTCGAGCTTCTGCAGGTACTGCACCCGGTCGCGAATGGTCGGCAAAAGCGGTAATGAGTCAAACAACCCTGGCCGGTGGTCGGCTGCCGTTGATTATATCCAGGCCCATGCCGAGGTAAGGGATGTGCTCATATCGGGCGGAGATCCGCTGACACTTCCGGATGACGCGCTGGAGTCCATCATTCAAAGGCTTCGGCGAATCCGTCATGTGGAAATGATTCGCATCGGTACCAAAATGCCGGTGTCGCTGCCCCAGCGGATCACATCTTCTCTGGTTTCGATGCTGAAAAAATATCACCCCTTGTGGATGAGCATTCATATGACGCATCCGGAAGAGCTGACGCCAGAATGTGAAGCCGCCTGCGCCAGGCTGGCGGATGCCGGAATTCCGCTGGGCAGCCAGACGGTGCTGCTTAAAGGGCTCAACGACAGCATCGGTCCCCTGAAAAAGCTGATGCACGGACTGATCAGATTCCGCGTCAAGCCTTATTACCTGTACCAGTGCGATCCCATTCCCGGTTCTTCGCATTTTCGTACGCCCGTTTCAAAGGGATTGGAGATGATTCAGGGGCTAAGGGGCCATACCAGTGGTTACGCCATTCCCACGTTTGCAGTCGATGCGCCGGGTGGGGGAGGAAAAATTCCGCTTCTTCCGGAATATGTGATCGGCAGAGATGAAAACGGTATTATTCTGAGAAATTATGAGGGGAAGATTTTCTGTTACCCGGACAAGGAATAAGGGGGCGGATATCAGGGAGCAGGGATCAGGGATCAGGGATTAGGGATTAGGGAGCAGGGGGCTGGATAAGAGTATTTGTTTTCACTCCTTCCCTCTGATTTTATTTCTTTGTAACTATAGCTTTTAAGATAATGGTTTTACCATTTTTCTACTGAATCCTGACTACTGACTACTGAATTCTGTTTTAAAGAGGTATTATGGAACCCAAATCAATTGCACAGATGCGGCAGGATGCCATTCAGATTTTTCAGGCCGGCGTTCAGGCTGTGGAAGCAGGACAGGCTGTCAGACAGCATTGCCGGTTGGATCACGGCAGGTTTTTCGTGGATGAGACAGGAGTTGATCTGTCAAAAATCAGAAATATTTTTGTGGTCGGGGCCGGAAAGGCCACCGCATATATGGCCAGGGCCATTGAAGATATCCTGACAGACCGCATCACAGACGGCCGGATCATCATTCCCTATGGTCATCGGGATGACCTGAGAATCGTTTTCCAACATGAAGCCGGACACCCCATACCGGATTCAAACGGCGTGGCCGGGGCAAAAGACATCATTGAGCTGGTCCGTCGGGCATCTGAGCCGGATCTGGTGATCTGCCTCATTTCCGGAGGCGGATCTGCGTTGACCCCCTATCCGGCGTCCGGGCTGACGCTTTCTGATAAACAGGAAACCATTCGGACACTGCTGTCCTGCGGTGCATCCATTCATGACATCAATACCCTCAGAAAACATCTTTCCGGGTATAAAGGCGGCCGTCTGGCTCTGGAATCGTTTCCCGCAAAACTGATGTCCATCATGATTTCCGATGTCATCGGGGATGATCCGGATGTCATTGCATCGGGTCCGACCGTACCGGATACCACCACATTCGCCGACTGTCTCCAGATCATTGACCATCACGGGCTGATCAACCGACTGCCACAATCCGTGCTGGATCACCTGACTGCCGGTGCGGCCGGGAAAATTCCGGAAACCCCGAAACCGGGACATCCCGCATTTGAACAGGCAACCCATCATATCATTGCCAGCAACAGACAGGCCATTCTGGCTTCAGAAAAACAGGCGACTGCGTTGGGTTATGATCCTGTCATTCTGTCTTCCACAATTGAGGGAGAAACCCGGGAGATTGCCGGCATGCATGCGGCCATCGCCCGGGAAATCCATCAATCCGGGCATCCGGTTCCGGCGCCTGCCTGTGTCATCTCCGGCGGGGAGACAACGGTTCATATCACGGGTCAGGGGAAAGGCGGACGAAATCAGGAATTTGTTCTGGCAACTGTTTCAGCCATTGATCGGATTCCGGACACCGTGGTTCTGAGCGCCGGAACCGACGGTCGGGACGGGCCGACCGATGCCGCAGGCGCTATTGCAGATACAAAAACCCTGTCACGGGCGGCTTTACTGGGTCAAAATCCCCAAACATTTTTGTCTGATAACGACGCGTACCATTTTTTCAAGCCATTGAACGACCTGATTCCCGCTCAACAGACGCGCACCAATGTCATGGATCTGCGAATTATTCTCGTAAATCCGGTAAAGGAGCCTCTCCCATGAGCCTTGAATTTGAACCGATCACCCTGGACCGTCAGTCGGATTACAACAGACTGTTTGATCGATGCAGCCCCAAACCATCTGACTACAGTTTTATCAATATCTGGGGATGGGCACCTATCTACGGCCTGAAATGGGCATGGGAGAAAGAACGGGTCTGGATCCGTCAGGAAAAACCCGAACCCGCATTCTGGGCTCCGGTCGGATTCTGGCAGGATGAAGAAGACTGGCAGGCGATCCTTTCCAACAGCGTTTCAGGTCCGACCACATTTGTTCGAACACCGGAAACCCTGCAAGGTATCTGGAAAAATCAGCTTGGTAACCGTATCACACTCCAGGAAACCCGCGGGCACTGGGATTATCTGTATTCCGTCGACGAGCTGAAAGAATTGAAAGGCAACCGGTATCACAAGAAAAAAAACCTGCTCAATCAGTTTATCAACAATTATCCCTATGAATACAAGGCGATGGGGCCTGATGTGCTGGACCGGGCCCGATCCATGCAGGCGGACTGGTGTGTCTGGCGGGACTGTGAATCCCATGACGCCCTATCCGGAGAAAACCAGGTGATTGAGGCCATATTCAATCACTGGAATGACCTGGATGGGGTGATGGGCGGTGCCCTTCTGGTGGGAGAAACGCTGGTGGCATACACCGTGGCGGAAATGCTTGACCCCCATACCATTGTCATTCATTTTGAAAAAGGCAATCCGGATTACAAAGGCGTGTATCAGGCCATCAATCAGGTTTTTCTGTCACAGGCGTCACCAGAAATAACATGGGTGAACCGTGAGCAGGATCTGGAAGACGAGGGTCTTCGCAAGTCCAAGATGTCCTATCATCCCAAGTCGTTTCTAAAAAAGGATCGCATTGTTTTCCAGTGACGGTCTGAAGGTTAATCTGGATGAGATCATCCATTCTTTCTCCCTTATTTTCATACAAAAATCATATATTCCAACATGTTGCAAATATCTGTTGAAATATGCCTTTCAGTGTGCCATAGGCTTTGACACCTGATTTTCAACAACCCGACTCATTCCGGTAATCTTCCGCCTATTCCAGAATCCGGACAACCCCGTAGAACAGGCCAAACGACCGTGCCGAACAGGGTGATATCATGCAGGCCACGAAAACCGTCAGGCTCACCTCGACACCCGATTCCCGATTCATCCTCTTTTCCGACGCCCATCGCGGCGACGGCACCGGCGCAGACGACTTTGCCGCCAATTCCCTCATCTTCAATTGCGCCCTGGATTATTATTTGAAAGAAGGCTTTACCCTGATCGAACTGGGAGATGCCGAGGATCTGTGGGAAAACAAGCGCTTTCCCCAGATTTACATCACCCACACCTCGGTGTATGACCGCCTGGCCAAGTTTCATGACCGGAACCCTGAAAAAACCCGCTACATCAAAATTTGGGGCAATCATGATGATTGCTGGAAAAAGCGATGCAGATCCCTTCAGGGAATTTTCCCCGGTATTCAAACATACGAAGCCGCGGTTCTGGATAATCATATCCTGATGTGGCACGGCCACCAGGCAGATTCCCAGTGTCGCGGTATGTGGGAGTGGCTCAGTGTTTATTGTGTTCGGCAGATATGGTCCCGGCTTCAAAAATGCGGATTCCGTGACCCGACCCGGGCGGCCAACAATCCGGGAAAGTGCAACGACATCGACAAAGCCCTTCACGCATGGGCCACCAACGGTTTTCCGGACCTATCGTGGTTTCCGGGTTGCCGGATCGACACGATCATCGCCGGTCATACCCATCGCCCGGTTTATGAAAACCTGTCCCTGACCGAACGCATGTGGCTGAAACATGGAAAAAGAACCGATAAGATCGAGAAAAAATTCAAATCCGATACCAGCTATTACAACACCGGCTCTTGCGTCCATCCCCGGTGTATCACCGGTATCGAGATTACCGGCAGCGGAAAGGATATGGCCATCACGCTGATCAAATGGGGATATGCGGCGCAGCCGGATGGGGCGAAGGATAAGGGGAATATGGAATACAACCTGACGATAACGCGGGAGATTCTTGAACCGGCCGATCGTTCCACCTGCTCAGGCGGTGGAAGATGGGCTGAGCTCCATCAAGATGAGTTGATAGCCGATTGGGAGTTGGTGATAAATGGCGAAGAGCCATTCAAGATTCAGCCTCTTCAGTAGGAGGTGGCACTATGTATCCGTCAGTAAAAAATGTTTTTGTTGGTGAAGATTTCGTGCTTTTCATTGATTTTGATAATGGCGAACAAGGTAGACTTGATATGAAGCCATTTCTTGATTTTGGCGTTTTCCGGAGGCTTAAGGATCACAATGCGTTTAAGCGGGTTCGCGTGGCCTTTGACACTATCGAATGGGACTCAGGGGTTGATCTTGACCCTGAGTTTGTTTATGCCAAGTGTCAGGGCCCAAAAAATGCCAAACATGCCATTGGAGGAGATGCGGATAACTCGCGGTCTTCGTAGGTTACACCGTTCGCGAACCCCTCAACTCCACGTTCTCGGCGGCTTCGTCACCGAGAACCGCGGCGCCGACTTCGCCCAGCACCGCGGTTCGGAATTACAGAGAAAGGAGGATTCAATCATGCAAGCACGCGGTCCACTCATGATAGAGCATCGTCTCATTGAACGAATGCTTTCGGTTATCAGAAATTCCCTATCCGAAATCGACTTGAAACACAAGGTTGATCCTGTTTTTGTTGATACAGCGGTTGATTTCATCGGGATATATGCCGATCGGACTCACCACGGCAAGGAAGAAGATATTCTCTTTAGAAAATTGAATAACAAACAACTGACTGCAAAAGATCGCAAAATTATGGAAGAACTGATTGAAGAACATGTGTTTGGTCGTCAGACAACCAAAGCACTTGTTGAAGCCAACACCCGTTACCGGAATGGTGATGAGACCGCCTTAAGCGACATTGCAACCTATCTTCAAACCCTTACAGAGTTTTATCCCAGACATATCGAGAAAGAAGACAAAGTGTTCTTCCCTTCATCCAGAAATTACTTTACTGATGAAGAGGATCAAGCCATGTTGGCAGAGTTCTGGGAATTTGATCGAAACATGATTCATGAAAAATACAAATCACTGGTTGATGGATTTGAAGGTCAGCAATAAATCCCGAACAAGCCAGTACACATCGATTCCCATTCCGCTGGCGATTCATGGTAACCGGTGAACTGCACCGTTAGATACATAGAGGAGAATAAATGGCCGTTCCAGATTATCAGAGTTTGATGTTGCCACTTCTTCAGTTTGCGGCGAAAAAAGGAAGCGAGACATCAACCAGTGAGGCTGTGGAAGTACTGGCAAAGGAATTGAAACTTTCCGATGCGGACCTAAAGGAAATGCTCCCAAGCGGTATTCAATCAACGTTTTTTAATCGAGTCGGTTGGGCATCTACGTATATGAAAAAGGCTGGCTTGCTCGAAGCAACACGCAGAGGATTTTACCAAATCACCGACCGAGGAAGGGATCTTCTCAAAAAGCAACCTAAAATTATCAATGTAAAACTCCTCAAGCAATATCATGAGTTTCTTGAATTTCAACAACTCAAGGGTACAAGAAGCGGCGAGAAAGTTACGGTGCCTAAAGGGCCGTCCGATGTTTCAACGGCAACCCCATCAGAGGCATTAGAATCTGCCTATGAAAATCTCCGTGACGAATTAGCTGATGAATTACTTGGCAAGCTAAAGAAAATATCACCAGCCTTTTTTGAACGGATCGTTGTGGAGCTGCTTGTCAAAATGGGTTACGGCGGTTCGCGTGCTGATGCGGGCAAGGCGATCGGTAGGAGCGGCGATGGTGGTATAGATGGAATCATAAAGGAGGATAAACTTGGCCTTGATGTTGTTTACATTCAGGCGAAGCGATGGGATAACAATGCTGTAGGACGCCCGGATGTAATGCAGTTTGCAGGCGCACTTCAGGCTCAAAGAGCCAACAAGGGCATCTTTATTACTACGTCCAGATTCACTGATGATGCTCGGAGTTATGTTTCTCAGATTGGTAGCAAAATCGTATTAATCGACAGCGAGCAACTTACCGGTTTGATGATTGAGTATGATGTTGGAGTATCCACGGTTTCATTGTATCCGGTTAAAAAGGTTGATAGCGATTATTTTGAAGAAAGCATCTAACCCATCAACTCGGACTGGCAATTCCACTGCGCTCCATTGCCAGCTGTGGAACTCCGGGACGCTCTCACTATTTGAACTTGATTTCATTGCCTGCTTTTGATATTCGGAACGCATGCCACGACAATCACGAATCGATGCACTCGGCGCCCTTCACCATGTGATTGGAAGGGGGATCAACCGCCAGAAGATATTCCTGGATGATGATGACAGACAGAATTTTCTGGATCGTCTGGCTACCCTTTTAACTGATTCCGAAATCCGGTGCCTGGCATGGGCGATGCTGGACAACCACTTTCACCTGTTGCTCAGAACCGGAACCGGTTCTGTTTCGACTCTGATGAGAAGGCTTCTGACCGGTTATGCGGTATCCCATAACCGGCGACACAACCGATCCGGGCATCTTTTCCAGAACCGGTACAAATCCATATTGTGTCAGGAAGATCCCTACCTGCTCGAACTGGTGCGCTACATCCACCTCAATCCCCTGCGCGCAGGCATTGTTTCCGACATGAATCAACTCGACGCATATCCCTTTTCCGGACATGGCGTTCTGATGGGAAAGCAAAAGAATGAATGGCAGGATACGGATGATGTCCTGGTTCGATTCGGCAAGCGGGTTTCAGAAGCCAGATATCGCTACCGGCAATTTGTCGAGAAAGGAATTGCCCTGGGTCAACGATCCGATCTGATCGGTGGCGGGCTGGTTCGAAGCGCCGGGGGATGGTCTGTGGTCAAACAGCTTCGCCGGGAGAACGCCCTTGCCAAGGGGGATGAACGGATTCTGGGAGACGGCGATTTCGTTGAGGCGGTACTGGCTCATGCAACGGAAACCCTGAACCGGAAACATCATCTTCGGACCAAAGATATTGATCTGGAGACGATCATTCAGCGGATTGGCGAATTGCTTGACATGACGCGGGAAGAGGTGCTGGCTGCCGGCAAAAATCGTCGGACCGTTCATGCCAGAAGCCTTCTGTGTTATTGGGCAGTAGAAGCGTTGGGAATCAGCATGACCGGGCTTTCCACCCGGCTTGACATTTCGGTGAATTCGGTCAGCAAATCGGTGGCAAGAGGCAGGTCATTGGCAAAAACGCACGATCTATCCATGATCTGAAATCAAATGATCAAATGGTGAGAGCGTCCCTTAAATCACATCGGAGGTGAAGCAATGGATCACAATACCCCCTTCCGTCTGGCCGGGTTTTGGAACCTGACCGGCGCCACGTTCACCACTCTGGATGGTACGGTGCACGAACCCTGGGGACCATCCCCCAAAGGAATCAGCATCATCACGGAAGGTGGCGACTGCTCGACGCATGTCATGCGCTCGGACAGGCAGCCATTTTCTTCGGAGCATCCATCTCCCGGGGAAAAAGAGAGGGCATTCGATGAGTACTTCAGTTACTTCGGCCGCTTTCTGAAATTCGATAAGGACCAGGGTGCCATCATCATCCGGATTATCGGTGCAACCCATCCCAACTGGACGGACAAGGAGCTGACTCGATATCTGGACGTCATCGATGAAGATCACTTTGTCATCCGAACACCGCCGGTCACCTTTACCAGCCTGGAGGTGGTCGGGCGTCTCTCATGGACACGACGCCGGGAAGAAACGCCGATCATCCGGTAATGGCCGGATCTCAAAAATGGAAAAGGCGCATTTGGTAAAAAGACGCATTTTCCTGCCCATATCTCAGGGGGGAGGATATGAGGCAATTCTGAGATCGAATGTCGGTGGTCAGGAGCCAATTGGGGTAGACCTCCATATATTCAAATTTACATAAAATCAAAGGTATGTCATTAAACTTTCATGCCGAGAAAAGCCAGAATAGACGCACCGGGAGCGGTGCACCACATCATTGTCAGAGGCATAGAACGCGGTATCCTCTTTCGGGATGACAAGGACCGGAACGATTTTTTAACGCGCCTGGGTAAAATCCTGATCGAAACAAAAACCCGATGTTTCGCTTGGGCGTTTATTCCCAACCATTTCCATCTGTGGCTTAAAACCGGCAGCTTCCCGGTTGCGACCGTCATGGGCTGTCTACTGACGGAATACGCAACAAGTTTCAACCGGCGGCATCATTGAAGCGGCCATCAAAACCGCATAATTCGATTCTCTGCCGGGAAGACGCCTACTTAATAGAATTGGCCATTCACCTGGATTCCTTTCGAGGAGCAATAGTGCTGGAATTGAATTCCAACACTCTCACTTCCCTCGTCCTCAAACATTGGTTTGATTTACGTCAATGGATACCTGTTACATCAGGAGCCGTGACGCACGGTTCTGTGGGCAGACGGGAGCCTTTCGGCTCCCCTCCTACCCGATCAGTTATGCGGACCTTCGCATAACTGATCCATTGCCGCTTAAACCCCATACTGTCAAAGAAGAAGATAAATAAAAACAGGTCGGCTGGAAATAACAATTCAGCCGACCTGCCCATGGTATTTATTGTGGATTAAACGTTACTGGTTTACTTGCTTCTGTTGATTTTATAGCGGGTGTCAAGATTTTTTCGGTAACCCTCGTCGTCAAGATTTGGCCAGTTTTTGTTGTCAAATCCCTTGTCATCTTTTATCTGTTCCTGGGTGACGTTTAGTATCAGTGTGACATCGTCATAAAACATGTCTTTATCACGCTTATAAGTGAATGCATCCAGCGGCACTGCATACATTTTATCACCCATACCCATGAACCCACCATAAGAGACAGCCGCATAACGCACCCTGCCGGTCGAATCAATCATGATATCCTTTACTTCTCCGAGGTTGTCTCCCTTAGGACTTTTGACTTCCATCCCAATGAGCTTACTGCCGAGAATGGAGTAGCCACCTTTCATGGTACCAACTTCGTTATTATGCATACCCATGGGTTTCGCGCCCATGGTGCTCGTACCCATGGGGGTCGTCTTCGCTTTGTCCGTAGCCTGCACATCGGCTGCGAAACATGGTGATGTTGCCATCATCGTAGTGATTGCCATCACTGCCAGGGCTGAATAAAATTTTGAGTGCTTTTTCATAACTTTTCCTCCAGATTTGTTTAGTATTGTTAATTTTTATAGTTGGTTTCCCATTCCTTAACCTGTTTTTCCGCCTCTTCTTTCGCTATGCCGTAGCGCTCCTGAATTTTGCCGACGAATTCTTCACGCTTGCCGTCAATAACATCAAGGTCGTCATCGGTAAGTTTCCCCCATTGTTGTTGGGCTTTACCCTTGACTTGCTTCCATTGTCCTTTTACTTGATCCCAATTCATGATATTCTCCTTTAATAGTGTGAATACAATTTTTAATTTCCTCTTGCATCTGAATTCGGTATGGCCAATCCAGAACAAGATTTCGCCTTGTTTCGATTTCAAGATACCTTATACTTTTCGGCGGCCTTGCAAGAGATTAAACACAACCACAATCAAAGCTATTACCAGCAGGACATGTATCCAACCTCCCAGAGTGTAACTACTCACCAAGCCTAGCGCCCACAGAACCAACAATATTACGGTGATTGTCCAGAGCATTTTACACCTCCTTTCGAATTGTTTTTAGTTTGCAGAACGGGAAATCCTTGCTCAACAAAGGCTATCCATGGACTGTATCCAGTAGCATGAATTCCTTAGCAAACATCCTTGGACTTGATTGTAACGTCATGAGGTGCCAAGAGCTGCCGTTCTCTGTATTGTTTTTCGCAATTATTGTGCCAGGTTTTTTTAACTTCAGAGATCAATGATCCATCGTTCTGATATTAGATGGTAATTAGGAAAAAATAGGATTTCAGCGCTGCCTTTAACAGCCAGAGAATAAGGGTCAAATTTGGCCAAACGGTCATATATTTCCATTTGGGGGCTACCCTGAACTGACTAGTGGCAGAGATGAAGGGAGCAAATTGGGGACATCCATATTTTCATATTTAAATATAATAAAAGGTATGCTATCAAACTTTCATGCCGAGAAAAGCCAGAATAGACGCACCGGGAGCGGTGCACCACATCATTGTCAGAGGCATTGAACGCAGTATCCTCTTTCGGGGTGACAAGGACCGGAATGATTTTTTAACGCGCCTTGGTAAAATCCTGGTCGAAACTAAAACCCGCTTGCAGTCAACCCTTGAGATGGCGCCAACCGGGCGCCATCGAATTCGTACAGGTAAAGCGTGATGAAAATTCTTCTGGTGAATCCGCCCAACTGCGGTAAAAGCATTCCCGAAGAGGAATACGGGATCGACACGATTAAAATGATTTTCAGGGGGGAGCCCCTGGCCCTTGAAGTCATTGCCGGCAATCTGGACAGCCACGAGGTTGCCATTACCGATTTGAAGGTGATGCCGGATGCGCTGGCGGAAGACCTGAACCGGTTTGCGCCAGATGTGGTCGGTTTCACCGCCGTCGCCTGCGAGGCCGGCACCGTTTTGCGTCTGGCAAATGAAATCAAAAAACAATCC
>Ga0366819_10423_pt1 | contig 13216 bp, 13 predicted proteins | sample TotcelFGM3001N15_FD_207091 | JGI IMG/M metagenome (GOLD analysis project Ga0366819, IMG submission 207091) | Enriched cells from coal bed in the Powder River Basin, Montana, United States - Total cells FGM rep3 HSBNCT.FGM.300.1.N15 ... | reverse complement strand
GTAGTGGCAGGTCTCGGCATTTCCCAAGGCCCAGTCGAGAATCTCAGTGGGCTTCCGAAAGAAGATCACGTCCGAATCGAGAACGATGAAGCGGTCGTAGGGAGCAAAGGCGGGAGTATCGAAGAACTTGAGGAAGAGATTGTGATTACCGCGGTGCTTCAGACAGGCCGGATGCCCGGTGAGGTAGGCGGCGGTCTTTTCATTCGCCTCCGAACGGGGGACGAACCGGATGCCAGGGAGGATGCGCTCAATCTCGGCGCGGGCCTCGGGAGGAACCGAACCGTCCTCGTGGAGGTAGAGAGCCCAGCGGCGACCGGTGTGGAGTTCAAAACTAATGAAGGCCAGGACGCCCGCATGCCAGGTCTTTGATGAGACCAGCATGTGGACCGAGATGGGAATCTCGGGGCCTGCGGGACGCCGGGCCATGCGGAAGATCAAGGGGCTGATGGCCGTACGCCCGAAGCCGCAAAGAGTCTTCCTCAGAAATGAACGAAAAGATGTCAGCATATGTGGAGTGCCTCAAGAGGCCGAGCACCCGGGGCACCTCGAAGCAAAGCTCCTGGCGACCTGAGCGAACTCGCGGCGCATTCTCCATCGTCCGCTCCAGAAGAGAAAGTTCGAAAACAGAAATCGCGGTCCGCCTTTATGAATGGCTCCGCTCCAGAAAATGGGATAAGGGCCACGAAAGAAATACTCAAAGCCGGTAAAATGAGCATCAAAGAGTCGGCGACCAGAATCGCCGCCAAAGGTGGACACCAGATTGCGTGCGCTCTCGATCAGACATAGGCGGACCCGATCCCAAGAGTCGAGACCGGGGTTGCATGTCATAGCTCTTCCGTTAACGCGATAGGTAGAGTCTGCAAAGGAGAGAGCAACCTCCGAGGTGGGATCTTCATCGTGAGACTCAAAAATCCATGGGGTACGCTTCTCTGGAGGAAGGGTGGCGACGAGATATCTCAAGAGGGCAAGAAGATGGTCCACAGACCATAGGCCTGGATGGAGCGAATATTTCCACGTATAGTCGTGGCGATTCCTCTCCAGATACAGGAAATCCGGTCCCAAACTGACAGCGCCGGTCGGTTCGCCCCGGCGAGGGCCGAGAAGATTGATATTCGCGGCAGAGAGAGACTCGGCATAGGCGGGCAAGGTCTGATTCAGGTGCCCACTATGACAGGTGCCCACGGGAGGGTGATCATCAAGGATGAGATAGATCCAGCGATAGCCTTTTTCACGTAAATGCGAGACGGCTTGGGCCGCGATCAAAATCCAATCACGGCAATCGCATTCCAAGGGCAGACTGTCTGGTGCGGTGGAGCCACAAAGGAAAACCGGAGGCAGGGGAGACCAGTAACGAGCGAGTAGAATCTGAGTCCATCGGGCAACCGGCAAATAGCGGTCGCAAGTCGGCATGAGAATACAAAGATCCCGGCGCATACCGCTGTCAGGAAATCAATGGAGAGACATCGACAAGGTAGAACGCAGATGAGATGTCATTCATAGAGTGTCTTGCGAACGCGGGGATAAGACCGACTTCAAAGACAAGCAATTAATAAGCCACTTTAAAGGCTTAACTTAAGAAAAACCAACATCAAGGCCTGGAGGAACCGAGTAGAGTGGCCCGCAGGCTCCGCCAAGGAACCCCCAACCAGTCGGGTCTCAGCACAAGAAGTGGCGCCTGCCTGAGAGCACGCTGAAGATAGGGGCGGGCAAGGCCCCAACCCGAGGGAGCCAACTGGAGGGCCATCGCCAGATATTTCACAGATAGCTCGCTGCGACGCTGCCGGGAAAGCGCAGTGGGGTCTCCCCCGTCGATGAGATGGTAAAAGGGGCTAAAGATACGCTCCCGCTCGTCGAGGACCTTTTGCCAATGGAGGATGGTCTTCGAGTCAGGCTGACGGTGCTGGATGGCAAGGATCTCCGGAACGTAATGAAAGGGGTGGTGCTCGGAAAGTCTCCACCAGAACTCATAGTCCATGGCATAATGGAGGTCCTCCCGCAAAAGGCCAACCGAGTCGAGAAGGCGGCGGCGGAAGAAAATGGCGGGCTGGTGGAGCTTCACTCGACTGGTCCACCAATGGACGAGGTCCAGCCGATCCTCAAAACGACCTGGGGCTTGAATGGGTGCGCTACCATCGTAGGCGACTTGCTGGACGTCACCAAAGACAACCTCTATGTCGGGATTGGCAAAGATCTCGCGAAGGCGGTGAAAAAGGCCCTCGGGATAGGCATCGTCGGAATTAAGCCAGCAGATGATCTCGCCTTGCGCGGTAGAGAAGCCCTTGTTGACAGCGTGGGACTGGCCTCGATCCCGCTCTACGACGGTGCGAAGGTGGGGATGGGCGGCGAGGACCTGAGAGGTGCGATCCGTGGACTCGTTGTCAAAAACGAGATGCTCGAAATCAGCATCGCCCTGGGCGAGCACGGAACTGATGCAATCGCCGATATAATCGCCCTGATTAAAGGAAGGAGTGATGACGGAAAAGAAGGGCATGCTGAAGTAGCGGAAGTATCGCCGAAAACTCGCGGCACCGCGAGTCTTTGCCGTGAAATGAGGAAGGGACTTCCCGACGAACGGTCGAGTTACTGCTGTGAAGGCGGAGACTGGCGGAGCTTCAGGATATCGGGCAGAAGGGCGCGGGCGACGGCCTCATGGCCTTTTGGTCCTGGATGGTGATCACCAGGATAAACAACGCCGATAGCCTCACCGGTGAAGAGACCGCTCTCCTCAAGGTTGAAGACGGGGAGCCCACTCTCCTGAGAAATGCGATCCGCAATACGGCGCATATTGGATTTGTCATTCTCGTCGATCTCGCCGAAGACCGTCTCCGGGTAGAGCATGATGGCAACCTTGGTGCCGGATTTCTCCAGTTCGCGAGCCCAATCACCCACAAAGACTGGGAAGGGCTTGCCGGGAGGAGGCTGCTGACGGCGAGGGACATCAACGGTCGGAGGCGGAGTGGCTCCGCGGTTGCCGCGTTTCGGGGTCCAGTCATCAGTGATCAGAGGTTGCAACTCCTTGGCCGTGAGCTGGCGGAGCGCCTGGACGATGAAGAAATTCCGACGCAAGAAGCCTGCGAAGTCTTTATAGAAGGGGAAAGCACCCAGGCTGAAGTGGGCGGGCGAGAATTCCAGGAGGCGCTCAGCTTCCACAGAGTAAACAGGGACGATGATCAGATCGAAGCCCGCGTCGGTGCCATTCGTGGGGTAGGAGGCGAGCATCTGGGGCGTCTTGTAGCCGCCAACACCGAAATTGATCACCTGCCATTGCCCTTGGCCACTTGCATTGAGGAGTCTCTCAAGAACGACGGAGTAGGTCTGATCATCAGAGACGCCTGCGCCCATGGTGACGGAGTCGCCGAGCATGGCGATGCGGAAGGTGTCGGCTGGCTTCTCGGTCGGCCAATTGACATTGCGCTGGCCACGCGAGTTCGAGTGAAAGGGAGCCCCCTGATACCATGTGTTGAGGTCCGGCTTTAGAACGTAGCCGACCACGCGGTCCGGGACGGCCTCCAGCATTCCGACCTCGCCGATGGGGGCGGGGCGGTAGTGGAGGGGCTGCAAAACGGCGGAGGGCCCGAAATAGACAAGCCGGAAGATCGCCTCACAGAGGAGGAAAATCAGAGCGACAAGGATCGGGGAAAGGAAGATCCTAGAAACGGAAGTAAATGAATTCTTGGGCATCGTAACTTCCTTTGCTGAGAAGGAGGAAGGCCATGACGGTATAGATAAGCAACCGCCAAGGGTAGGCCAGCTTGCGGACACAGTCCTGATCACCAGTCACATACATGGCGATATCCATGGCGATGATGGGCCACGAATAGAAGAGGATGAGGGCCAGGCTTTTCCAGGTGGAAACGGTGGGAGTGAAGTCTGTGAAGATGGTCGTCCAGGCCTCGACGGCATTATTGAAATCACTGGAAATAAAGAGAATGCCGATGAGGAGCCAGATCGAGAAGGTGAGTACGATGCCGCCGTACTTGGTCACGAACAGAAAGAAGGGGCCACGGGCGGCGACGGTGGCGATGTGCGGGGCGAGATTCCGGTGGATAACGAGAACGATACCCCAAGCGGCACCGAAAAGAATAAACTGCCAGGCGGCACCGTGCCAGAAACCGATGAGAACCATGGTGATGAGGAGGGCCATATTCCGGCCGATCGGGTCACGCATGGGGCCATACACATAGTCACGGAACCAAGTGGAGAGGGAGATGTGCCAGCGACGCCAGAATTCGCCGGGATCCGAACTGAGGAAGGGAACGCGGAAGTTGCGGGTGAGGCGCACGCCGAGCATCTTGGCGATACCGACGGCCATGTCGGAGTAGCCGGAGAAATCGCAGTATATGCGGAAAGAAAAGGCAAGGACAGCCAGAAGGTAATGCTTCTCATCCAAGGGGTCCGCCACGCGGGAGGACATCGGAATGAGGCTATCAGCGATGTAGAGCTTTTTGAAACAGCCCCAGTAGAAAAGCCAGACACCCTCACGGATGCCCTCCGGGGTGATCTTGCGCTCGCGGAGGAGTTGGGGAAGAAGCTTGCTGGCGCGCTCAATGGGGCCGGCCATGAGCTGGGGGAAGAAGGATACGAAAAGGGCGAAGTCGCGGAAATTGCGAACGGGTTTGATGGTACCCCGGTAAACGTCCAGAGTGTAGGCCATGCTCTGGAAGGTGTAGAAGGAGAGGCCAGCGGGGAGAGCAATCTCAAGGAGGAGCGGGGTGCCATCCATGCCGAGGATCTCGGCGATGCGGGCTGCGGTCTGGGAGAAAAAATTGAAGTACTTGAAGAGGCCAAGGATGCCAAGATTGGCAGCAATGGAACAGTACATCCACATCGAGACCGCTCGCCTTCTCGATGGGTCAGGATGGCTTGTTTCTCAAGTCCTGTGGGCGGCGCGTATCGATTTCGCTGTCATCATGATATGTGCCGGGACTTACAAAGCCTTTGTCGGTTTCCTGTCAGGAGATGGCATGGATTATGGCCGGGTAAATCCCTATTGGGGCTATCACTGGCGTTTCCTCAGGAAAGCCCGCCCCAATGACCTTCTTTCTCGCGGGGAAAATTTCCTCGCCTCCATAGTGGAGATCGGCGGCGGCATACTGATGCTTCTGCCCTACGATCCGGCGCGTCTCATCGGGGCTTTTTTGATCACCGTCAGCTTTATCTACGTCTCCCTCTTCATTCGCCTCGGGCGTCTCGCATGGCTCATGGCCTTGCTCCCCGCGATCTTCCTGCCTGGTCTATTGTCCTCCGCCATGCAGTCCATCCCCATCATCCAGCTACCTGCGGCGGGACTCACCGTGGCCGCTCTGCCTTTCTGGATCTTCATTGCCATCCTGCCCCTGATTAAGATTGCCCAGTATCTGAATCTCTTTTGGAACAAGCAGCTCCCCGGTTCTCTTCAGAAGATCTGTGACAAGATCGCCAATACCATACCCGTCATCATTTGGAGGGTATTCACGCCCGATCTCACAAATTTCTTCGTGAGGGTCAAGGGAGTCCGCGCACAGGAAGTGGTGCCTGTTGCCACCGAGGAGGCCACTTATAACTATACGTGCTGGCAGGATTCCTGGGTCAAAAATCGCTTTCTCCACGTCACGGAATCCATCGCCTTGGTCAGCATCTTTACCACCTTGAAGTACTTCCCCTCCCGGCCCGATCTTTTTAATGAGAAACTCCTGCGTTACGCAGCTTCCATCAACGCCTCTTTCACTGAGCCCTGCGAGCGATTCGATTTTGAGTACATCGCCATTGAAAAAACTCCCCAGTCCTTCCATCACCGCCACGTGCTTACCTACATCGTCGATGTAGTTCAAAATTCCGTGACCCGGGAGTCCATCGATCCTGAGTTTGACCCCTCAAAACCCGCCCGCCGCAGTCCGATCCGTGAGTCTCTGGGCAGTGGCACTTACCTGAGAAAGTAAACTCCTTCAGACATGGAATCATTGGCGCTGGGCTTGATTGGCTACGGGGAACTCGGGCAAGTTGTCGAGCGATGGCTTTGCGAAACCCACCCTGCACCAAGCCTGCGCTACTTCGATGATATCGCGTGCAAGGCGGACTGTGAAAATGCTTTTTCCTATCAGCAATTTTCTTCTTCGGACCATCAGGACCTGCAATTCCTCGTGTGCCTCGGCTATCGTCAGCCATCAGCCAAGCAGGCAGCCTTCGCTTTGCTGCGGCAAAACGAGAGCAGGATTTTTTCACTCTTCCATCGTTATGCGATGATCAGCATCTCCTCTCAGATTGGCGCGGGCACCATTGTCGGCCCAGGCGTGGTTATCGATAGTGGCGCGATCTTGGGCGAGGGCGTCCTCGTCCATTGCAACGCGACGATATCACATGATGCTCGTATCGGTAGTTGCTCCTATGTCAGCCCCGGTGCCATCATCTGTGGCAGGGCTCGTATCGGAGAGCGGACCTTTATCGGAGCCGGAGCCATCATCAGAGATGGAGTGGAGATTGGTGACGACTGCCGCATCGGCATGGGTGCCGTCGTTGATCGGGAGGTGCCCGATGGTGTCTCTGCCGTGGGATCTCCACTACGCCTTTTGAACCATCACATCGAGCTATGAAGGTTGCCATTCTCCAATCGAACTACATTCCCTGGAGGGGCTACTTCGACCTCATTCACGATGTCGACATCTTCGTTCTCTACGACGATGTCCAGTACACAAAGAATGACTGGAGAAATCGCAATACCATCTATCCCGCCAATGGCCCGCAATGGTTGACGATCCCCGTTGGCGATCAGATCCATTTGAAGATATTCGAGGTCCCCTTGCCCGATCCCCGCTGGCAGGGGAAGCATCTGCGTACCCTTACCCAGGCATATGCCAAAGCCCCGTTTTTTTCCGATCTGGAGCCACTCCTGCTGGAGATTTACCGCGACGTCCAGTGGAAGACACTGTCAGAATTAAACGCGGCTTTGATCCGCAAGATCAGCGCCCGACTCGGTATCTCCACACAGATCGTTGACTCCCGCGATTTTTCCGCCGTGGGAGGCAGGGTTGAACGTTTGCTTAGTATTCTCACTCAGATCGGAGCTTCCCACTATATTTCGGGACCCGCCGCCCAGGGGTACTTGGCTGGCCATGAGACGGAATTTGCCGACCGCTGCATTCACCTTGAGTTTAAAAAATACCCGGCCTATCCCGAGTACCCTCAACGTGGCAAAACTTATGTCCCGGCAGTGTCCGTTATCGACCTGATCGCCAATGTCGGACTAGAGGACGCGCCCAAATATATCTGGCAGCATGATCCCGTTTAATAAGCCATACTACACCGGCAAGGAAGTCGATTACGTGCGACAGGCCTTTGAGCGGCAGCATACCGCGGGGAATGGCTATTTCACCAAGCTCTGCCAGAAGTTCTTTGAGGAGCGCTGCGGCTTTGCCAAGTGCCTTTTGACCCAATCCTGCACCGATGCCCTGGAAATGTGCGCTTTGCTGGCCAGGATTCAGCCGGGGGACGAGGTCATTCTCCCATCCTACACTTTTGTTTCCACGGCAAATGCGTTTGCCCTGCGCGGTGCAGCCCTTCGTTTCGCGGATAGCGAAGCTGGCCGGCCGCATTTGGATACTCGTCATGTCGAGAAACTGATCACCCCTCGTACCCGCGCTATTGTCGTCGTTCATTATGGCGGCACTTCCGTGGACTTACTCGGCATAGCCGCCCTGGCTCGCAAGCATGGCATCCTCCTCATCGAGGACGCCGCTCATGCCATCGAGTCTTTTTACCACGGTCAACCTCTCGGTTCCTTCGGTGATCTCTCGGCCTTCTCCTTCCACGAGACCAAGAATATCATTAGCGGTGAGGGAGGTATGTTGGTCATTAACAATCCCGAGCTCATCCTGCGTGCCGAGATCCTGTGGGAAAAAGGGACAAATCGATCAGCCTTCTTTCGCGGTGAGGTTGCCAAATATCAGTGGATGGATGTGGGCTCCTCTTTCCTGCCATCGGAAATCACCGCAGCCGCCCTTTGGTCGCAGATTCAGGCCATCGATGATATTCAAAGCCGTCGGGTTTCCATCTGGCGGCAATACGAAAGCCACCTCAGTGATGTCGCCGAGAAATTTAGCTTTTCCCTCCCTCTTATTCAGGAGGGGGAAACGGTAAACGGGCACCTTTTCTACCTCACCTGTGCCTCTCTGGAAGAAAGGACAGCCTTGATCACCTGGCTGCGGGAACGCCAGATTCAAGCCGTCTTCCACTATCAGTGCCTCCACTCCAGCCCTTACCACTCGTTGCAATGCGAGCCCGACGACTTGCAGTCTGCGGATCGATTTTCGGACTGTCTTTTGCGTCTGCCGTTTTATTACGAACTCAGCGACTCCGATATTCGGAGGATCAGCTCATCAGTGCGCGAGTTTTATGAGCAAAGATAGTCCCACAGCACCAACACGCTCTGTCGAAGCCTCCCTCAGGGACGCTCCGGCGACCGTTCAGGGATTTCCCTCTTTTGCTCCAGACTTTGCCAATCTCCACCCCGACTTTCCGCCAGACTTGTTCCCGGGCTTGGCTGAGGCGGAGTCGAAGAGCTTTTGGTTCCAAGGCCGGAATCGCATTATCCAATGGCTGTTTGATCGTTTCCTGGGACCCGCAGCGAAGGATGTTCTCGAGGTCGGATGTGGAACAGGGTTTGTATTGCAAGGCCTTGCCTCAAGATTTCCCTCCTATCGACTAACCGGCGCCGAAGTGTACTCCGCAGGTCTTCAGTTTGCTCAGGAGCGAGTTCCCCAAGGCCATTTCTGCCAACTCGACGCTACCGATATGCCTTTCACTGGACTATTCGATGCTGTCGGTTGTTTCGATGTCCTTGAGCATATTCCCGACGATGAAGCCGCCCTGCGCGGCATCTCGCAAGCCCTTAAATCCAATGGCTATCTCCTTGTCACCGTCCCACAGCATATGTGGCTTTGGAGCGCTTATGATGAGGCTGGAGGACACAAGAGGCGGTATTCGCGTGGCGAGTTGCTCGGCAAAGTTCGAGCGGCCGGCTACGAAGTTCTCTACGCCTCCTCCTTCGTCACCCTGCTCCTCCCCCTCATGTTTCTGAACCGTCTTTTGCAAAAGGGAGATAAACGCAGCCATGCCGAGGTCTCCCGACAGTCTCTGCGAGACCTTACTCCCTCCGGCCCACAAAATCTCCTCGGCACTCTTTGTATGCGCTTGGACTTTCTCCTTATGCGGCTCGGCCTGAGCCTTCCCTTTGGAGGATCTTTGTGTTTGGTTGCCCGCAAGCCACCTCTTTCCTGAGCCGCGATTTTTCTATGCCATCCGCCATTGCCCTCATCCCTGCCCGCGCCGGATCGAAGCGGGTTAAAGATAAAAATATCCGTCTTCTCGCCGGTCATCCGCTTCTCGCCTATTCGATTCGCGCCGCTATCGATTCCGGGGTTTTTTCCAAGGTCATCGTCTCCACCGACTCCGAGGCCTATGCCGAGGTCGCCCGCCAATACGGCGCTGATGTCCCCTTCCTTCGCCCGGAATCCCTCGCCGGTGACAAATCCCCCGACTTCGAGTGGGTCTCCCATGCCATCACTTGGTTCGCCTCTCAAGGTCAGCCCTTTGATGCCTTCTCGATCCTTCGCCCCACCAGCCCCTTTCGCCTTCCCTCCACCATCCAGCGTGCGTGGAATCAATTCACTAACGATGGCCACGCCGACTCGCTGCGCGCCGTCCAGAAGTGTACCGAGCACCCCGGCAAGATGTGGGTCATCCGCGGCTCTCGCATGACCCCCATCCTCCCGTACCTGAACGAAGCTGCCCCCTGGCATAGCTCCCAATACCCCTCCCTTCCCGAGGTGTACGTGCAGAATGCCAGTCTGGAGATCGCCCGTACCTCGGTCCTTGCAGACACAGGTACGATCTCTGGTCACTCCATCATCCCCTTCCTCACTGAGGGTTTCGAGGGTACTGACGTGAACAACGAGACCGACTGGTGGTATGCCACCCACATCGTTGAGCACTTGGCCGCACCCCTCCCCCAAGTTTCCTGACTCTCCCTTCTTGAGCCTCCCTCCATCTTTGCGTAGTACCTCATCCATTCTTTAATGAACACACCCACTCTCTCGTTTGTACCCCCCTCGCAGTTTGCGGATATTCTCGGCCTTCCCGGCTCCGCCACGGACAAGGTCACTCTCTTCGCCACCCTCTGCCGCCTCAATACTCTCTCCATGATCGCGCGCGCGGGCTCCGGCCACATCGGCTCCAGCTTCAGTGCCATGGATATCGTCAGTTGGCTCTTCCTTGAGGAACTCAACCGCGAAGTCCCCAACGACCCCACGACCGTCTCCGATATCTACTTCTCCTCGAAGGGCCACGACGTCCCCGGGCTCTACGCCATCATGATCGCCTTGGGCATCATTCCCTACGAGAAGTCCCTCCAACTCCGTCGGCTCAAGGGCCTCCCCGGTCATCCCGATGTCAATGCCATCCCTGCCGTTCATACGAATACCGGCTCCCTCGGCACCGGCGTGTCAAAGGCTCACGGCATGATCCTGGCTCATCGCGCGCAGGGCAATAATGTCCGTGCCTTCGTCCTCACCGGCGATGGCGAGCTTCAGGAAGGTCACTTCTGGGAATCTCTCCAGCCCGCTGCCAATGCGAATCTCGGTCAACTCACCGTCATCGTTGATCACAACAAGCTCCAGTCCGATACCTATGTCTCGGATGTCTCCGACCTCGGCGACTTGGAGGCCAAGTTCCGCGCCTACGGCTGGCACGTCGCCCGCTGCAACGGCCACGACCTTCCCGCTCTCGCGGCCATCCTCGACGACTTCCGTGGCCTCGAAGACAAGCCCAAGGTCATCATCGCCGACACTCTGAAGGGCCGCGGCGTCAGCTTCATGGAGCCCGATGCCATGGAGAATCCCCGCCTCTATAAGTTCCACAGCGGCGCCCCTGAGCAGTCCCTTTACCTCAAGGCCATCGACGAACTCCTCGCTCGCGCGAAGGACCAACTCGCCGCTCTCGGCGGTGGCGACATCGCCTTGGAGTCTCAGGACCGCATCGCCGTTCCCGCTCCTTCCGCTCCGCAAAAGCTCGTCAATGCCTACGCCTCTGCTCTCGTCGCTCAGGCGGACAAGAATCCCCGTATCTTCGCTCTCGATGCAGACCTTGCTCTCGACTGTGGTCTTCTTGAGTTCGAGGCTAAGTATCCTGAGCGCTTCATCGAGTGCGGCATCGCCGAGCAGGATATGGTCTCCCGCGCCGGTGGCATGGCTCTGAAGGGCCTTCTCCCCATCGCCCACTCCTTCGCCTGCTTCCTCTCCTCCCGCCCCAATGAGCAGATCTTCAACAACGCCTCGGAGCGTCGCAAAGTCGGCTACGTCGGTTCCCTTGCTGGCATCCTCCCCGGTGGCCCCGGCCACTCCCACCAGTGTGTCCGCGATCTCTCATCCGTCGGCGGTGTCCCCGGACTCTCTCTCTTTGAGCCTTGCTGTGAGAAAGAAGTAGCCCTCGGTCTCGACTACCTCGTCAATGATCTCCCCGGCAGCTTCTACCTCCGCCTCGTCACCGTTCCTCGCGACATTCCATACGAGCTCGCCGCCGACTATCAGGTTGCCGAGGGGCGGGGTACCGTCCTCATCCAGGGCAGCCAGCTTGCCATCGTCGGCTACGGTCCCGTCCTCCTCCCGGAGGCCTATCGCGCCGCCCACCTTCTTAAGGAACGCACCGGCGTCCTCCCGACGCTCATCAATCTCCCGTGGTTGAACCGCGTGGATGGCGAGTGGCTCGATGGAGTCATCGGAGATGCCAAGCTTCTCGTCACCTTGGACAACCACCTCATCGAGGGCGGTCAGGGCCAGCGTCTCGCTGCCGCCCTTGCTCGCATCGGCAAGTCCCGCTCGTGGACCCCATTTGGCCTCTCGGACTTCCCGCCCTGTGGTCGCAACGACGAAGTCCTCGCCGCTTGCGGACTCGATGCAGAGTCCCTCGCCCAGGCCTGGAGCAAACTTCTTTGATCAAGGAAAACACCCCCGTAGCCTCATCTTCTCCGCGCATCGGTCTCATGGACCTTTCCACCGATGCGTGGACGGCCGGAGGTGTGTTTTCCCGAGTCGTCGCGGAGTCCCTTGATGCCGTTACGGACTCCGCCCACCTGCGGCTCGTTACGTCGGGGGAAGCCAAGGGACTTCCCCGCCTCCAGCGCGTAAAGCCCTACTGGAAATATCAGGGCCTCCGCGAGCGTGTCACCCGGAAGCTCCTGCGCAATCCCCGCCCGGGCGCTCTCCCGCTCACGGCCGACTCAGCCGAGATCGACGTCCTCCTCCCCATTCTCTTCCTCACCTCCGCGAGTGATCTCCTCCCCCGTGGCAAAGCCGCCACAGTCGGCTGGATTCCCGATTTTCAGCACGAGTTCCTTCCTGAACTCTTCGACCCTCGTGAACTCACCAAGCGTCGTGACGATTGTCGTCGTTGCGCCGAGGTGAATGACCTCGTCCTCCTCTCCAGCGAGAGCGTCGCAGCCGATTTCCGCCAGTTTCTACCGGATTTCGCCACGAAGGCTCGCGTCGCTCCATTTCCTTCCAGCTTCGCCTTTGATCCCCCGCCCGAGAGCCACGTCTTCGTCCGCCGTAAATACGATCTACCCGAGAAGTTCCTCCTCGTGGCGAATCAATTCTGGGCTCACAAAAACCACGCCTGCGTCGTTCAGGCTCTCGATATCCTGCGCCGTCAGGGCACTGATGCGACCGTCGTTTTCATTGGCCAGCTTTCCGATGGCCGTTCCCACCACTGTCCCGCTTCTGCCATCCTTCAGCAGATTGCCGAGCTTAGCCTTCGCGATCATGTCCGAGTGCTGGGGCGAGTTCCTCGTGAAGATCTCCTCGCCCTCCTCCGCGAAGCCGCCGCCATCATTCAGCCCTCGAAGTTCGAAGGCTGGAGCACAACCGTTCAGGATGCCAAGGCGCTCGGTCGTCCCGTCATTTGTTCCGATATAGCCACTCACCGGGAGCAAGCTCCGCAGGCTCTCGGCTTCTTCCCGGTGGACGGTCCCCAGGAGTTGGCCGCCATCCTGTCGCAGACCTGGCAAGATCTCTCCCCCGGTCCGCACCCTGCCGACGAGGCTCGGGCCCTCACAGCCGAGCGCGATTTTGCACTGGCCTATGGTCGCACCCTGCACGGCATTTGCGCCGAAGCCGTTGCCCTGAGAAAATAGCAGTCTGATGTTTTTCAAGAAATCACCCCCGCCTGCCAAGAAAAGCGCCGGTCTTGA
>Ga0366819_10446_pt1 | contig 13218 bp, 12 predicted proteins | sample TotcelFGM3001N15_FD_207091 | JGI IMG/M metagenome (GOLD analysis project Ga0366819, IMG submission 207091) | Enriched cells from coal bed in the Powder River Basin, Montana, United States - Total cells FGM rep3 HSBNCT.FGM.300.1.N15 ... | reverse complement strand
CCCCTTTCTGCCCGAGATCATCGCCCAGTGGCAGCAAGAGCGTGAGGAGACCCGCCGCGAGCTGGGCCTGCCCGTGGGCGACGACGAGGCCTATCACCGCGAGCCCTACGCCAGCGACATGCAAGAGGGGCGAAGTGGCACCATCTACAACGCCCACTCCTACCACACCAAGGTGCCCCACAGGGCCATCATGCGCTACATTCTGCATTACACCGAGCCGGGCGACATCGTGCTGGATGGCTTTTGCGGCACCGGCATGACCGGCGTGGCCGCCCAGCTCTGCGGCGACGCCGACGCCGTGCGCGCTCTGGGCTACACCGTCAAGAATGGTGTGGTGTACGACGGCGAGCAGCAGGTGACCCACCTCGGCGCCCGCAAGACGGTGCTCAACGACCTCTCGCCCGCGGCCACCTTTATCGCCTACAACTATAATACGCCGGTCGACGCCGCCGCCTTTCAACGCGAGGCCCGCCGCATCCTGGCCGAGGTGGAACGCGAATGCGGCTGGATGTACGAGACCTGGCACCCCCACGGCGACGCGCCCGATCGCAGCAAGGGCAAGATCAACTACACCGTCTGGTCGGACGTCTTTATCTGCCCCGAGTGTGGCGGCGAGATCATCTTTTGGGACGCCGCGGTGGACCAAGACAAGGGCAAGGTGCGCGACCAATACACCTGCCCGAACTGCGGCGCGCTGGTAGCCAAGAGCCCGAGCAGACAGAGCGGTGCGACCAAACTCCTCAGGGCCACCGAGACGGTCTATGACCGCGCCCTGGGCCAGAACATCACCCGCGCGCGGCAGGTACCGGTGCTGATCAACTACTTCGTGGGCAAAAAACGGTACGAAAAGGCCCCCGACGCCGCTGACCTGGCGCTCATCCACAAGATCGATTCGAGCGAGATACCGTACTGGTTTCCGATTAACAGGTTACCGGATGGCGACAAGACGAGCGAGCCCATTAGGCTTGGCATCACTCACCTCCATCATTTCTACACGCGACGCAATCTATGGATATTTGCCGCCCTACGATCGCGACTTGCACACGGCGGAGCCACCTTTGCGGTCAGATCTCGTCTTGCGTTCTTGGGATCATCATACAACCTAACGCACAGCACTCAGATGACCAGAATCATTTTTAAGAGCGGCGGCAGGAAGCCTGTTCTCACTGGATGCCAGATGGGTACCCTATATGTGAGCTCGCTGCCTGTCGAAAAGAACCTGATTCGCGGTATGCGAGAGATGAAGGTCAAGTTGATGGTTGAGGCTTCCCAGTCCGTTCGGGATGTCGAAACAGCTATCCACACCGCGTCGGCCTCGGGAATCGGCGGTAGAAGACTGGTCGACTATGTCTTCACCGATCCGCCTTTCGGCGGGAACCTTATGTACTCTGAACTCAACTATCTCTGGGAGGCCTGGCTGGGGGCTTTCACCAATGGGATTCCCGAAGCCGTTGTCAATAAGACACAGCGTAAGGCGCTAGCGGATTACCAGCAACTGATGGAGCGCTGCCTCGTCAAATACCAAGGCATCCTCAAGCCCGGACGCTGGATGACAGTCGAGTTTCATAACTCCAAGAACAGCGTCTGGAACGCGATTCAGGAAGCCGTGCAGCGTGCCGGTTTTGTGGTCGCCGATGTGCGTACTTTCGACAAGCAGCAGGGCAGCTTCAATCAAGTGACTGCCTCTGGCGCTGTCAAGCAAGACCTGATCATCTCGGCTTACAAGCCGACGGTCGAGGCCGAGGCGACCTTTACCCGCGAGGCCGGCACGCCCGAGGGCGCCTGGGCGTTTGTGCGCGAACATCTGGCCCGCGTGCCGGTGCTCAACCGCACCGCGGCCGGCGTGCTGGAGCAGGTGGCCGAGCGCTGCGACTATGTGCTCTATGACCGCATGGTGGCCTATCACCTCACCCGCGGCGCCACCGTGCCTCTCTCGGCGGCCCAGTTCTATGCCGGCCTGCGCCAGCGCTTTTCGCTGCGCGACGGCATGTTCTTTCTGCCCGAGCAGACGCCGGTCTATGACCGCGCCCGCCTGGAGGGCGCCACGGTGCAGCAGCTCGCCCTCTTTCTCACCGACGAAAAGAGCGCCATCCAGTGGCTGCGTCGCCAGCTCGACCCCGCCCTGGGCGGCGCCCCGCAAACCTCTGGTGAGCTACAGCCCCGCTTTCAACGCGAGTTGCACCAGGCTCGCTATGAGATCTTGCCCGAACTGACCGACGTGTTGGCGCAGAATTTCGTGCAGGATGATCGTGGCCGTTGGCGCGTGCCTGATCCCGCGCATGTTGGCGATGTAGAGCAGCTCCGCCAGCGGGCGCTGCTCAAAGAGTTCGAGGCGCTCAAGGCTGGCCGCGGCAAGGTCAAGAGCTATCGCGGCGAGGCGGTGCGGGCGGGCTTTGCCGCCTGCTACCGCCAGCGCGACTGGCGCACCATCATCCAGGTGGCCGAGCGGCTGCCGCGCGCCGCGCTGGAAGAGGATCCCGATCTGCTGATGTACTATGATCAGGCCACGGTGATGGTGGGATGAGGACGCTGAGGCGATGAGTGGTCAGGCCGGTGAGACGCCCATGATCTCGGCGATCCTCGCCCTGCTGCCCGCCCACGCCCATCCGCTCGCGCTCGCCCACGACCCGGACGGCCTGCTCGACGATCCGGAGCTGGGGGCGAAACTGTCCGAGCGCGGCTTTCGCACGGTGCAGGCGTCCGACAACTTTCGCCTCTGGCTGGCCGTGGACGACCTGCGCCCCTGGAGCGCCGACAGCCCCGTGCTGGTCATCACGCCGCAGCCCCTCAATGAACTGCCCTTTGAAATATGGGCGCAGGGCCACCGCGTCGAGCTGGGTCTGGAGCGCTTTTTCCCGCAGCTCTCGCTGCCAGTGGTCCGTCAGCTCACGCCAGCACAGCGTCGAGCGCTGTTTGTCGCCCCGACGCCAGCAGGCCGTTTGAGCCGCACAGCCACGGCGCGCTATCTGCTGCAGCACGTCTTTGGCGCCGACCTGCCCGGGCTCCACCAGCCGCACGCCCTGCTCGATTGGCTGCGCCGGCTGCACGGTGGGCTCGGGCCCCTGCGCGCCGATCTGTCTGGCCTCGTCAGCCGCGAACTCGGCGGCGTGGCGGTGTACGCCGACTGGCCCCTCGACGCCATGCTGACGGACGAGGCCGCTTTTCGCGAGCATCTGGCGCGCATGTGGGTCTATGCGCCCAGTCGGGTCTCGCCGCCCGGCGGCCACCTGAGCGATACGCTCGGTCATCTGGCTCGAGAGACCCGCTTGACCCAGTTGCTGGCGCAACTCGCGCAGGCGATAGGCGGCGCCGCACGCTGGGAGGATTGGTGCGGGCTGGCCTGGCTCTGGGCCGAGGCCACGGGCCTGCAGCTCGACGACGCCGCCCTGGCCGCCGCGCACGCCGGCGATCTGGCGCAGGCCCGCGTCTTGCTGGACGAGCGCTGGCTCACCTGGCTGCTGGCCAACTATGGGCCGTTGGCCGGCCAGGCTTTGCCGCAGCCGCACCACCTCTATCATGTCCTGCCCTGGTTGGCCAGCCAGCGCCGCGGTCGGCGCGTCGCGCTGATCGTGCTGGATGGTCTCGCCCTTTGTGATTGGCTGCTCATCAAGGGCGCCTGGCGTGTCCGACATCCCGAGTGGCATCTCGACGAGCGTCTGGCCCTGGCCCAGCTCCCCACCATCACCAGCGTTTCGCGCCAGGCGCTGGTGAGCGGTCGCCCGCCACGCGCCTTTGCCAATAGCTTGAGCCGCACCTCTGCCGAGCCGCAGCTTTGGCGCGCCTTCTGGCAGAGCGAGGGGCTGGCTCCTGGCGTGATCGCCTACGATCATCTCGCCCTCGACCGCGAACTTGCGGACGCCCGGCCCTGGGATCATCGCACCGCCGCTCTGTGTTTGGTGGACGCCAGCATCGACGAACTGTGCCACGCGGCCACCCAGGGCACCGCCGACGCCCGCGGCTCTTTGCGGCGCTGGCTCGCCGGGGCCAGTCGGGCCATTGAAGCCATCATCAGCGATCTGCTCGCCAGCGGGTTTGTGGTATGCTTGGGCAGCGACCATGGTCACGTGGAGGCAGTCGGCGCGGGGCGGCCTGCCGACGGCATCCTGGCCGAGACGCGCGGTCAACGCGCCCGCCTCTATGCCGATCGGGCGCAGGCGCAGCACATCGCCGCCAGCTTTGCCGATACCGTGCTTTGGCCTGACGATGGCCTGCTGCCCGTCGGGGTCCACGCCGTCATGCATACCGGTCGTGGAGCCTTTGCGCCGGCGGGCGAGCGCCTGGTCAGCCACGGCGGCGCCACCATCGAAGAGGCCTGCGTGCCCATCATCCTGATCGAGGCGCAATCGTGACGACACCGGTCATCGGCTTTCGGCGCAATATCTATCTAGAGTGGCTGGAGTTCGCCGCCACGCTGGTTTGTCTGGGCGAACCGCCTGAGGTCATTCGCGCGCGTCTGGATGAGCTGGTGGGAGAAAAGATACCCAGTGCTCCCAACCGCCGCATGGCAATCGACCAACTGATGAACATTTGGGTGCGCACTTCCAACGGGAGCGTGCCGCTCCATTCCCGCGCCACCGAGCTCTTCACCACGCTCTCTGCCCGGACCGACCACGTGGCCCTACACTACGGCCTCACCTTGCTGGCCTATCCTTTCTTCCGACAAGCCTGTGCGCTCATCGGCGAGACGCTGCGCTTTGGGGATCCCATCCGGACGGCCACCCTCCAGCAGCGCCTGCCTGGACAGATGGGCAATCTGGGCGCTTTGCACGATGCCTGCAAGCGAGTGATCTTCTCGCTACGAGAGTGGGGGCTGCTCGTTGAGACCGTCGCGCGCTACGCCCATGTGGCGACCAACCCACCGCTGCAGCCCTCTACTCCCGAGTTGGCCGCCTGGCTGGTCGCGGCGGCGTTGCAGGCCCGCCAGGCCCAGGCGTTGCCGCTGGACGACCTGCTGCGCCTGCCCGAACTGTTCGCCTTTCAGCTCACCCTCACGCCAGCCCAGGCCCGCGCCTCTGACCTCGTTGAGCTCCATACCTCCGGCGACGGCCGGCTGATGGTCTCAAGAAGGCGGCGCTAGGGCCGCACGTTCGGGCTATCCGCCTTGCGCCTCTCTCACCCGCGCCCGCCAGTCCTTGATGATCTCGCCCCTCTCCTGCTCAAACAGTCGCAACTGCTCCATGGCCTCCTCCAGCACGGTGTTGCTGATCGGCTGCTCTTCGCCGCGCTCCTCGATCACTCTGTCCACGAACAGCCCAAAGCTCTTGCCGATGAGCTCCAGCGCTCGCAGGCGGTCGGCGCCCCTTAGCACCACGCCAGCGACCCGAATCTCCTGCACCAGGTCGCTGTCCTCGCCCTCGATCACGGCCTTCCAGTCGATGACCGGCCCGCTACCGTCCTTATTCAGCTTGTAGAAGCGGGTGATCGGGGTCCTGGCGATGCGGCCGATCCGCGCCTGGCATTCGTCAGGGCTCATGCCCGCCTCGCGCAGCACGGCGTTCAGCCGGTCTTGGAAGATACCCATTTTTACCAACCGCGGCCCCAGCTTGTTGGCGTGCTTGTAGCCAGCAGATCGGGCTGCCGCCGTGGCGTTATAGCCGTTGCTGATATAGTGGCGCAAGAAAGCCTCGCGCTTTGGCGTCCATCGCTCAGCCATGGCCCACTCTCCATCTGTGCTGAGTCGCCCAGGTCACCAACTCACTCTGGAGCTCTGCTGATTCCGACCATTTCCGAGCAAGGTCATCCTTGGCTCGGTGGCGCCCTACTGCGGGCTGGTCAGCATCCCTCGCGGCGTCCAGGTAGTGCACCCACACAGGATGCGTCGCGCCCGGGCGATACTCGACTGGCGCTGGCCTCGTGAGCAAGTCGTCCTGATGATGTGGGCGTGGCTTTGCGATTCTTAGGTGGAGCGCTCCGTTCAGCACATTCAGTGGCCTCGGGTCGCGATCGAGCTCGCTGTATCGTGTCTGCAGGCCGCTCTCGGCCCGCACCAGCTCTGTCACCAACTGCGCCGGTTGCCCGATGAGCTGCGCCAGCAGCGCGATCACCTGTAACAGTTGCGCCGCGCTCATCACGTCATCCCTTCTGCCGATAATCGCCAGCGTTCAGCACCAGCCAGCGAGATAGCTGCGTGTCCAGCAGGCGTGAAGCCAAACGCGGATCGCGTGCGCGTAACTCTGCTGGCGTCAGATTCGTCGTGATCACCGTCGCCATGCGCTCGTTGTAGCGATGGTTCAGCACCTGGAACATCGTCTCGCTAACCCAGTCGCTGCCCTTTTCCGTGCCCCAATCGTCGAGCACCAGCACCTCCACGCGCCGCAACGCCCGCAACCGCGCCTCGGCATCCAACCCCTGCGCATCTCTGAACCCATTGCGGATCATGCCCAGCATCTCTGGCACACTGGCCGCATACACCGGCACCGAGCGCCGCAGTAGCTCGCCGACGATGGCGTAGGCCAGGTGCGTCTTTCCAGTGCCATACGGCCCCATCAGCACCAGCCACCTTTGCGGCTCGGCGGCATAGGCTTCGCAGATGCGCTTGACCTCGCTCATGTCGCATCTGGATGCAACCGCACTGGCCGGCTCGAAAGCGCCAAACGTGAACCGCTGCAACGCCGCGTCGCTCACGCCGCTCAGTTCGCGTAGCTCGCGGGCGCGTTTCTCGGCCCGCCGCTTCAGCTCGCAAACGCACGGAATTGACTTCCCCAACTCAGGATGGCCCTGCGGCAAATCGCGCCTCAGCCAGCCCATCCCACCGCAGATCGTGCAGGTTTCCCCATCAGCCATGGCGCCCCTCCATCTCTCGCTGCACCGCATCCCAATTCGTCGCCGCCGCGTTATGCGCAGGCGCATCTCGACTGCGACCGCCCTGGGCGCCGGGGCCTCGAGCTCCTGGCAGCCTGCCCTCGCGTAGGCACCGCTCCGTCACCACCTCAAACCAGCGCGGCGTGATGCGTCCGCTCGTCGATTTCGCCGCCTCCGCCATCAGTTGCGCTATAAACGCCTCGGCCTGTGGATGCTCGCGGATGCGCGACACCAGGTCGCTGTACGCCTCCGCCTGCATCTGCGATGTCACCAGCACGCCCAGCCGCGCCAGCCCGCCGAAAAATAGTGCCGTAAGGGGATCAGCGGTTGTGGTGGTGGTCGTTGTGGTCGCGCTGGCGCGCTCCGGAGCCACCACGGGTACGGGATCGGGTACGGGATCGGGAACGGGATCGGGAACGGGAAGCGGTTGTCGGTCACGCGTCTCGTAACGCGTTACGGGCGCGCCTACATCGCTATCATCGTCTACGCTTTGGTCGTCATCACAGAACGTCCCATCATCGCGTCTGTGCTCTGCGCGCCAACGTGCCTGGCGCTCTGCCCGTGCCTCGCGTTGCGCCTCGACCTTTGCGCGTGGCGGGTTGAACTCCAAATAGTTGCTGACTTGGTAGCCGCCGTCCACCGCTTCCCACAACCCGACCTCGACCAGCGCGTCCACCGCCGCCTGCCAATCATAGACCTCGAACATGGCGGCCAACTGGCGCACCATGCGGGCATCCACAAAGCCGTCGGTGAGATTCCGCCCACAATGGCAAAGCGCGCTGATGTGCAGCTCGCGCCCGTCCTTGCCGGCGGCCAGCACTTTGTCATTGGTCGAAAACTGGTCGTCAAGTTTGATCCAGCTCATGGGGCAGTCGCCTGGCTGACGGTGTTTGCTAACAGCTCTACCCGAGCTGCCGTCGCGCCATCTTCCTCCTCCGTCTCTATCCAGTCGTCCGCGTGAAAGGGCCAGCAAATTGCCTGGCCCTGCTTGAAACGCGAAAGCCCCCCGGCGGCCACCGTCCCGCCGATCATTCCGCAGTTCCACGTACCGCCGATCACCACCTCGTCCAGCACCATGCCTGTTGAAACCAGCCTGAGCCGCACCGTGGTCACCTCCCTACGGAAAGAATACATCGTCGCCGCTCTTGCGGCGGGTCACGGTAGATTGCCTCGTCGCGCAACCGAGCTTCCAGCAGCGATCGCGGCTCACCCGCTGCGGATGCCGTCATGGCAAAGGCCAAGACGATCGGCTCCAGCCAATACCGCAGTCCCGCGCTCCCGGCAGCGCGAATCTCGGTCGCGTGCTCCTGCCACAGCAGATCAGCGTAAGCCGACTGATAGGGCGGCTCGTTCGCTGGCGCCCGTGGCATCAGATCATCCCCTGGTGCCAAAGCGGCCGCGCCCGCTAGATGACGGGCGAGAGCCCATGAGTGCAGACCGCTGGCCGTAGGCGCCTTCTCGATTCTGGCCTGCGCCGCAGGTTTCCTTCCTGCCTGCGAACCGACCGTTACTGATCTCACGCCCGCCCTCCCTTCGATGCGCGCCCCAGCGACTCCGCCGGGCTGTGCTTGCGATGTGCAAGCTTGAGGTCCTCATCGGTCTGGGCCAGATACCGCCGTAGCACCGTCAGGTCCGCATGGCCCATCAGCCGCTGCAGGGCAAAGACGTCCATCCCGTTGCGCAAGGCTGTGATCGCAAAGGTGCGCCGAAAAGCGTGCAGTGTGGGCGCCGCGATCCCCGCCGCTCTGGCCAGTCGCCTCACGATGTCGCGCAGCCCCTCATAGGTCAGCCGCTCACCGGCGTTTGTGCGCCAGAGCGGCGCGCTGGGGTCGTCGGTGGCCAGGTGTCGGAGGTAGGCGGCGATGGCCTTGCGGCAGCTGGCCTCGATGAAAACCATCCGTGGCTTGTGTCCTTTGCCGCGCCTGATCAGGATCTGGCCTTGCGCCAGGTCCAGGTCCTCCATGTTGATCGCGAGGAGCTCAGAGGCGCGACAGCCCGTATCCAGAAGAGTCATGAGGACGGCTCGATCGCGATCGCCGTGGAAGGTTCCGCGCCGGCAATGCTTGAGCAGGCGCTGCAGGTCCGTGGGAGCTATCGGCTCCAGCGGCTCTATGCCCACGCGTGGCGCCCTGACGCGGCGCAGAGGATTGACCCAGCCGGTCGGCGCCTCCTCATCCTGCCACCACAGCAGAAAGGCCCTCAGCGCCCGGTAGGCGGCATGCACGCCACCGGGGGTATGATCGGCTTGCAGCGTCACTAGCAGGTTGCGGATGGCCGCCGCATCCAGATCAAGGATGTCGGCAACCCCTTCTCCCTGGCAGTAACGCACCACCAGGGCCAGCTTCTGCTCGTAGAAGCGCAGCGAGCCTGCGCTCAGGCCACGCGCCTGACGATCAAAGAGAAAGGCAGATGCGGCCTCGCGAAGGCCGCAGGTGGCGCCTACGCCTCCACTCGTGATGGACTGGCGTCTCGAAACTGCAAGGCGATCCGAATCAAACGAGGCTATCATTATGTTCATATCTCCAGATTGCGCTGCCTAGAACAAGCACCCGGCGCGTTTTCCGCTGTCGTCATTCAGCCGTTTGCTAACAGATGACCCAGCCCCTAAGGGGCTGGGTCATTCCTTCTATATGGTACCAGTCTGGGAAAGGCGATTTGTTACGGTGGATATGGCGAATTATTGAGTTTTCTCTTGATCCGGTCCCAGGTCGCTCTGGCAGCTCCGCTTGTGGTCCCAAGCCTCATGGCGATCTGTGTCCAGCCAATCCCCTCAAGTCTCAGATCTAAAACCGCTTGCTGATGCGGACTCAGCAGTGCGCGGAGTTCGCCGATGAGGTCCCTATTGTCCTGCGCTTTCCACTCCCAGACATGCGCTTCTGTCGCGATCTGGGCTAGGGTGAGATCATCGTCCAAGCCCAGATCTTTGGCACCGTTATCAACATGGACGGCGTCCACATTCTGCATTTCTTTCTGATCCGAGGTGAATCCACCCAGCAAGTCGCGCTCAATCTCGCGCCGCATATACTTGCGCAAGTAGCGCTCAACATCCCGCCTCTTGGTCGTGTCCGGGATCGCATGCATTGCGCTGAACAGCGCTGGCTCCGCAAGCTCATGCCATACAGCGTGAAAGGACCTTGCTCCCTTTGCACCTCGCCAACGCGCACTGAACTGCGACGCCAGAGCGCCACACCAGCGTCGTGAGTCAAACACGTCTCTCCGAGTGAAGTACTTGTCGACCACTACGGCTAACGCAATCGGTGTATCGTATGCCCTAGTCCTCAACTTCACGGCGATGCAGATGTCACACAGAATGACAACACGTTCGCGCATCGCCTCTTGATATGCTTCTTCAGCGCTTAGGGCGGCAAACGAGCTTGACCCCATGCGCTGCCCCCATAGCCATAGCCAAGGCTGGCGTCGGTCGGGGATTCGCATTCCGATCCACAGGGCTGGGTCTGGGTCAGTGCGCGCCCAATCCGTGCTAGCCCACTCGATAGGAGTGACTTCTTGGCCTGTGGTGTCTCTAGACTTCCCTATACTGATATCTCGTCTTTCCTCTGGATCCATCATCGTCCCTCAAGCTTGGCGTTGACTGGATACAAAGAGGCCACTACCGTCTCAACCGTGCGGACACTGGCCCCCAACCGCCTTATCTACACATCGGTATCTAGTGTATGCGGCTATAGCAGCCTGTCCACCGGCCCGCCCCGCTCGTGCGCCCTTCGCAGATCCCCCTCTGTCTGCGCCAAATACCGCCGCAGCACGCTCAGGTCCGCGTGCCCCATCAGCCGCTGTAGTGAGTACACGTCCACGCCGTGCCGCAGGCAGGCCAGGGCAAAGGCCCGCCTGAAGCTGTGCAACGTCGGCGCCGGCACGCCGGCCTGCTCCGCCCGCCGCCGCACGATGTCTCGCAACCCCTCGTACTTGAGCCTGCTGCCCTGCTCCGTGGCAAAGAGCGGCGCGCCGCCCGCCAGCACGCCCCGCAGTCTGAGGTAGCGCGTCACCTCCCGCAACGTCTTGCTGCCCAGAAAGACTGTGCGCACCTTGCCCCCCTTGCCCTGGCGCACCAGGACGCTGCCCGTTGAAGTCAGGTCGCCCACATTGAGCGCCACCAGCTCACTGGCTCGCAGGCCGGTGTCCAGCAGCGTCAGCAGAACGGCCTTGTCGCGCAGGTCGTGGTACGCCTTGCCCTTGCAGGTGGCCAACATGGCTTTGATAGTGTCCACCGGCGCGGGATCCAGTGGCTCGTCGCTCACCTTGGGCGCCTTGACCTTGAGGATGGGGTTGCGCCAGTCCGCGGGCTCGGCCTCGTCACCGTACCAATTGAGAAAGGCCTTGACGGCGCGATAGAGCGCATGGGTGCCACCCTCGGAATGCTCGGCGGAGAACTGCAAGAGGAGCTGCCGGAGAAGGCGCGGGGTAACCTGCTCGACCTCGGTGAGGCCCAGCCCAGCCATGAACCGCGTGAGGTGCGCTAGCTTCTGTTCATAAAATCTGACCGTCCCGGTCGCCAGCCCCCTGGCCTGACGGTCGATGAGGAACCCCTGGACCTCTTTTTCGCAGGCTGGATGCCAGGCATCCAGCCCAGCAACTTGACGAATCCGCAGCGTATTGAGAGCCAACATAGACAGAAGACCTCCTCTGCCGTTGCCACAGAGTGAGGTCTTTTGCAGTCTATAAGCTTCTCTTACTCTCTAGTAGGGCGGGAGGGATTCGAACCCTCATGGGAGTTACCCCAGCGGATTTTAAGTCCGTGGTGTGCTGTGCCGCCTGAAACTGTATGGTCTATTGCGGTCTATATGCCTCTGGTTATGCTTCTCTCCGGTATACTGGGTGCGTGAATCCGCTGGGTCGCATCGCCATCAGGCGGATGAGACAATCCTAGTCAAAGAAGCTATCGAGTGCAAGCCAGACAACTCGCGTCAGCCGCTCGCAGCAGAGACTCCCACCCACACCACCTGCTCTCAATAGATATCGCGCGCTGCCAAATGTCCTAACTTGTCGTGGAGAGTGAGGCGCGGTAGGCTGCGGTAGGTTGTGCGCCAGCTGCCAACGCACTGCGGTTGCTGCTCACGGGTCGGCGACGACCTGCTTTCAGCGGCTTGCTTGGTTTCGTCCGTCAACATGTAGTCTTGGCCGCCCCTCGCTTTTTCGTAGCCGATCAGCAGATGGCCTGCAGCGTCCACTATGTGGTGAGAGTCCTGCCTCAGCTCCCAGATGGCGCGGATTCACTGTCTGCCGCCTGAACGGCCGACCGCGAACGTCACCCACCTCGTATTGCGGGCACGCATCACTACGCTGCACAAGTGAAGCCCGAGCAGACAATCCCTCGCCTCCCTGACCAGCCCCCTCTAGCCAGCCAGAGACCTGATGCGCGCCTGCAAGGCCTCCACGAGAGGATCATCGGCCCGCAACACCCCCCGCGCCTGGCGCAGCAGCGTCAGAGCCTCGCTACGCTCTCCAGCCACCAGCAACTCTTCGGCGCGCGCCAGCAACGCGGCAAAGACGGCGGCGCGATCGCCGCGATCCTGCTCCAGGCTCACCTGCCCCGGCGGGGCCGACGGCCGCGGCAGCACGGCCAGCCAGTCTCGCAAAGCAGGACAATCCACCAGCGTGGGTGCCCGCCAGACGGCGTCCAGCAGCTCGGCGGCGGACGGGCTGCGCTGGGCCAGGGTGTGGCGCAGTAGCTCGTAGTGCTCGCACGGCTGGCCCACATCGGGCGGCGCAAAGTAGCTCTGCTCCCAGGCGGCCGCACGCACGCGACCCTCGCCCCAGCCGAGCAACTCGGCCAACAGGATACCCCCTGCGCGCCGGTCGGCTTCTGGCTGCCAGGCGCCGTGCTCCGAGGCCAGGCCATAGCCGGTGAAGCGCGGCGGCAACGCGGGCGGGGGCGCCAGGCCCGGCGCATAGAGCCGCTCCAGGCCCGTCAGCTCAATCAGGCAGCCATCGGGCTCGACGGGCAGCAGCAGGGTGGCCCCGCTGAGCGCGCCATGCGCCATGTCGTCTGCTTCCAGCGCGGCCAGCACCGCCGCCAAGTCGAGCGCCAACGCCAGCCCCTCTGCGGGCGCCAGCTCTTGCCGCCCATACACGACCTGCCGCCAAGTGCGTCCGGGTGGCGCCGTGCCACCCGCCGCTCGCAGGCCAGGGCGTTGGGCGAGTGAAGCAAGCACTGCGCGTGCTGAGTGCAGCAGACGTCCGCTGGACTCCATTCCTCACCCTCCGCCTCCAGCGTCACGTTCCGGCGCATCAGGCACTGACGTATCTGTCGCTGGCGGCGGCGGCACCGGCGTATCTGTCGCTGGCGGAGGTGGTACCGGCGTATCTGTCGCTGGCGGCGGTGGCACCGGCGTGTCTGTCGCTGGCGGCGGTGGCACCGGCGTGTCTGTCGCTGGCGGAGGTGGTACCGGCGTATCTGTC
>Ga0366819_10442_pt1 | contig 13338 bp, 15 predicted proteins | sample TotcelFGM3001N15_FD_207091 | JGI IMG/M metagenome (GOLD analysis project Ga0366819, IMG submission 207091) | Enriched cells from coal bed in the Powder River Basin, Montana, United States - Total cells FGM rep3 HSBNCT.FGM.300.1.N15 ... | reverse complement strand
AAGACCATGCTTGACAAGATAAGCAGAGATGTTCTTGCATTCCTTCTCAAGGCACACATTCCTTTGAGGGAGACTCAGAAAGAGCCTGTGACAGTAAGAGAGGAGCAGAAGAAAAAGACTGACTTGAGCAGAATGCAGACATCAAGACAGGATCTTGCAACATCTGCAGGTGAACCAAAAACACAGGCTCCGGTTCATGTTGAGAAGAGGGTTGGCAGAAATGATCCTTGTCCTTGCGGAAGCGGCAAAAAGTACAAAAGTTGCCACGGTGCCAACAGTTAGTATTAATTTAAATGTTTAAAAATGTTTGATTTAGTTGTAATAGGATCCGGCCCCGGAGGATATGTGGCTGCAATACACGCAAGTCAGCTGGGAATGAATACAGCAGTAATAGAGAGAAGTGAACTTGGAGGAATATGTCTTAACTGGGGATGTATCCCAACCAAGGCTTTGCTTAAAAGCGTTCAGGCTCTTCACTATGCACAGCACTCTGCAGACTATGGTTTTTCAATCGAAGGAGAGATTAAGCCAGATCTGTCAAAGATTGTTGAGAGAAGCAGGGGAGTATCGGCAAATATGAGCCGTGGTATTGAATACCTTTTCAAAAAGAATAAGATTGCTGTTATCCAAGGTAGCGGAAAGCTGGCCGGTGATAGCAAAATTGAAGTTAAAGCTGCAGATGGAACCGTTTCAGTTGTTGAGGCTAAGAACATCATTATAGCAACCGGTGCAAGGGCAAATTCGCTTCCTTTCGCTCCGGTAGACGGCAAAAAGATTATCTCATACAGACAGGCTCTGGTTCCTGAAACACTTCCAAAAAGCCTTGCTGTTATTGGTTCAGGTGCTATTGGCAGCGAGCTTGCATATTTCTACAGGTCTCTGGGAACTGAGGTGCATCTGATAGAGTACCTTGACGCAATTGTTCCTCTTGAAGACGAAGAGGTTTCTGCTCAGCTGAGCAGATCTTTCAGAAAGATGGGCATGAAAGTGATGGTCTCTTCTCAGGTGAAGAGTGTTGATACATCCGGAGAGATGTGCCGCCTTACCATTCAGACCAAAAAAGGTGAGGAGGTAATTGAGACTGAGAAAGTGCTCTCTGCCGTTGGTATTGTTTCAAACATCGAAAATCTTGGACTGGAGGAGCTGGGAATCGCAGTTGAGAGAGGCAAGATTAAAGTTGATGGTAAATATATGACCAATGTTCCCGGCGTTTTCGCTATTGGTGATGTTATAGCTACCCCTGCGCTTGCTCACGTCGCTTCCGCAGAGGGGATAAGCTGCGTGGAACAGATTGCCGGACTCAATCCGCATCCTGTTAACTACTCAAACATTCCGGGTTGCACATACACATCGCCGGAGATAGGCTCTGTTGGAATCACAGAGAAGATTGCAAAAGAGAGAGGAATCGAGTATAAAGTTGGAAAATTCCCATTTACGGCATCAGGAAAAGCCGCCGCTTCAGGCGACAAAGATGGATTTGTAAAGCTTATAGTTGATGCCGGAAGCGATGAGATTCTGGGAGCACACCTAATAGGGGCCAATGTAACCGAGATGGTTTCCGGAATTGTAGTGGCACGCAATTTGGGAGTCAAGGCCCGTGACTTTATCCATTCTGTACATCCTCACCCTACAATGAGCGAGGCAATAATGGAGGCAGCCGCAGCAGCACACGGAGAGGTAATTCATATTTAATTTTATACATATGGCTAAAAACGAAGTAGTTCCGCAGATAAATGAGGTTAACCGGATTGCCGGCGGAACCGAGTTAAGAGGCACGCTCGTTACAACAAGCGACATTAGGATTGACGGCTTTTTTGAAGGCAAAATCCAGACAAGAGGCAAAGTTGTAATTGGTGAAAACGCACAGTTTATTGGAGATCTTTTCTGCGGAAGCGCAGATGTCTGGGGAAAGATGGAGGGTAATCTTGTAACAGGCCATCAGGCTGCATTCAAGAGTAAAGCCAGATTTGAGGGAGCTCTGCAATGCAGCAGAATTTTCATTGAAGATGGAGCTCACTTCAACGGTACCTGCAAAATGATATCCGAAGAGGAGTATAGCCAGATGGTCGAAAAATATAACAGCTCTGCCAAGAATCTGAGGTAGATCCGGCAGAGCCGTTAATAATGCTTAACAGTTATTACTGTGAAGGGGCGTCTGAATTCAGGCGCTCTTTTATTTTATAGTGATTTCTCTCTGAACTGTTCCTTGAAACAAGTTCTCCAAGGAATCCCGCCAGAAAGAGCTGCATGCCAATAATGAGTGCAACCAGCGAAACATAGAATAGCGGCTGGTCTGTTACCGGGCGAAACTTTAGTCCATTTGCCTGGGAAATGAGTTTATCTGCAATAAGATATATGCTGGTGGCGAATCCAATCATAAATGTGAGAGTGCCAAAAGTTCCGAAAAAGTGCATTGGCCTTTTGCCGAATTTTGAAAGGAACCAAAGAGTCATAAGGTCCAGAAAACCATTTACGAATCTGTCCATTCCAAACTTGCTCTTGCCGAACTTACGGGCCTGATGTTTAACAGCTTTCTCGCCAATATTTCTGAAGCCTGCATTCTTTGCCAGAAACGGAATATACCTGTGCATCTCACCATAAACTTCAATGTTCTTTACAACCTCGCGCCTGTATGATTTAAGACCGCAGTTCATGTCGTGCAGCTTAATTCCGGTAACACGCCTGGCGGTTGCATTATAGATTTTCGAAGGGAGATTCTTGGCAAGTCTGTTGTCTTTTCTTCTTTTTTTCCATCCTGAAACCAGGTCGTAATTGTCATTCACAATCATGCTGTAAAGCTCAGGAATCTCTTCAGGGCTATCCTGGAGGTCTGCATCCATTGTAATAACAACGTTCCCCTGAGCCGCCTCAAAACCGGTATAAAGAGCAGCAGATTTTCCATAATTTCTGCTAAAGCGGATACCCTTAACGGCAGGATATTTTCCGGACTCTTTGCGGATAACTTCCCATGATGTGTCCGTACTGCCGTCATCTATAAGAATGACTTCGTACTTTAAGTTCTGTGAGGCAAGAGTTGAGTCAATCCAGCCCAGAAGCTCAGGGAGCGACTCCTCCTCGTTGTATAATGCAATTACTATTGAGAGATCCATCATCTATTTTTCTGTGAAAATATCACCTTTCTTGGTATAGTTTGCAACAATTGAAGAAACAAGAACACCAAAGAGAGTGTAGTATACCAGTGACCATGCAAACACAATTTTAGGAAGATGCTGCATAACTTTCATGAAAGTCTCTGCTGCGTCTGGATTTGAGCTCTCAAGATTCTGGATTACTGACTCCATTTGGGTTGCAGTAGCCTCGGGAAACAGGAATCCAAAGTGCAGAAACATGTAGGCAGCTCCTATCACAGAAGAGAGGAAGCAGAGGATTACTCCAAAGCGGAATCCATCTTTGTATGTGAACACTTCGAAAGGTTTACTGTACTCTTTAATGAAATAGTATACAAGATAAATACTGAGCGCAAACTTAATTACCCACAGGATTATGCCCACAAATCCGGGTAAATCCGAAAATACAGATGGGATTATAGTTGAAATAATTGTTACCAGAGCAAGCATAATTGCATAAGTTGCTGCAACACTCCATTTATTTGTTTGCATAATGTTTTGGATAATAGTTAGTTGGTTTAAATTTAGATATTTCAAATTTAGATATTTTCCATAACTATCCAAAATTAAACACTTTTTAAAAATTTGATTAAATTTGCAGGATTATTCGTACAGTCAACAATTATGATAAACATTACATTCCCGGACGGCAGTGTCCGCCAGTTTCCAAAAGGAACCACTGCTTTCGAAATTGCAAGCAGCATCAGTCCCCGGTTAGCATCGGAGATTCTTGCAGCTACAGTCAATTCAAAGATTTTCGAAATAAACAGACCCATCATCGAAGATGCTACGTTAAAACTACACAAGTGGGATGACCAGGAGGCAAAAAGCACGTTCTGGCACTCATCGTCACACCTGATGGCAGAGGCTCTTGAGCTTCTTTATCCTGGTATTAAATTCGGAATTGGACCTGCAATTGAAACGGGATTCTACTATGATGTTGATTCTGGCGAGAAGAACATTACTGAGGCAGACCTTAAGAACATTGAGGATAAGATGCTTGAGCTTGCAAGAGAGAAGCAAAGCTTTGTGCGCAGGGAGGTGAGCAAGGAAGAGGCTATGAAAACATACACCCAAAAGGGTGATGAATACAAATGCGAGTTAATAAGGGACCTTGAGGACGGAACTATCTCTTTTTATACCAACGGAACCTTTACTGACCTTTGCCGCGGGCCGCACCTGGCAGATACATCTGTTATAAAGGCGGTTAAGCTGACATCCATTGCCGGTGCATACTGGAGAGGCAATGAGAACAACAAGATGCTTACACGTATTTACGGCGTTACCTTCCCTCAGAAGAAGCTGCTTGACGAGTATCTTGTAATGCTCGAAGAGGCCAAGAAACGCGACCACAGGAAAATTGGAAAAGAGCTTGAACTGTTTGCCTTCTCTCAGAGAGTGGGACAGGGTCTTCCTTTGTGGCTTCCTAAGGGAGCTATGCTCAGGGAGAGACTTGAAAACTTCCTTAAGGCACTGCAGAAGAAGCATGGCTACCTTCCGGTTATCACCCCGCATATTGGTCAGAAAGAGCTGTATGTCACTTCTGGACACTATGCAAAATACGGAAAAGATTCATTTCAGCCTATACATACACCACAGGAGGGAGAGGAGTTTCTTCTCAAACCAATGAACTGTCCTCACCACTGTGAGATTTATAAAACAAAACCCCGCTCTTACAAAGATATGCCTCTTCGTCTGGCAGAGTTTGGAACTGTTTACAGGTATGAGCAGAGCGGAGAGCTTCACGGGCTTACCAGAGTGAGAGGTTTTACACAGGACGATGCGCATATTTTCTGCCGTCCCGATCAGATAAAAGAGGAGTTTATCAAAGTAATTGATATCGTTCTTTACATCTTTAAAACACTTGATTTCAAGGACTATACAGCTCAGATATCTCTCAGGGATCCAAATAACAGAGAGAAGTACATTGGTTCAGATGAAAACTGGAACAAGGCAGAGGCTGCAATTATTGAGGCATCTGCAGAGAAGGGCCTCAAAACAGTCGTGGAACTGGGAGAGGCAGCTTTCTATGGCCCAAAACTTGACTTCATGGTGAGAGATGCAATCGGAAGAAAGTGGCAGCTTGGAACAATCCAGGTTGACTATAACCTTCCTGAGAGATTTGAACTGGAGTACATTGGTGCAGACGACAAGAGACATCGTCCGGTAATGATTCACCGGGCACCATTCGGCTCAATGGAGAGATTTGTTGCAGTTCTTATTGAGCATACCGGCGGAAAGTTCCCGCTGTGGCTCTCTCCGGAGCAGGCGGTCATACTTCCGGTAAGCGAAAAATACAATGATTATGCTAAAAAAGTTGTAGATATTCTAAATAATGCCGATATTCGCGCCTCAATTGACGATCGTAACGAAACTATCGGCAAGAAAATCAGGGAGAATGAGCTTAAAAGAGTTCCATTCCTCCTTATTGTTGGTGAGAAGGAAGCAGACAATGGCACGATCTCTGTTAGAAAGCAGGGTGATGGCGACAAAGGCGCAATGACTGTGGACGACTTCAGACAAATGATAGAGAGTGAGATCAAACAACAAATTGAGTAATAACTAAATATAGGAGGACAGATTTATCGCTACACCTTTTAAACCTCGCCCGAGCATTTTCAAACCGAAAACGCAATCATCATCGACGGCTCCGAGAACACCGTACAACAGGTACAACGGACCGCCAAAGAAAGATGACGGACCTCGTATTAACAATCAGATTTCGGCACCCACAGTTAGGGTAGTCGGAGATAATGTTGCAAATCAGGGTGTATACCCGTTGAGAGAGGCTTTAGAGATGGCAGAGGCGTTGGAACTAGACCTCGTGGAGATTTCTCCAAGTGCCGAGCCGCCTGTCTGCAAGATAATTGACTATCAAAAGTTTATTTATCAGCAGAAAAAGAAGGCAAAGGAGATGAAGGCCAATGCCAGCAAAGTTGTTATTAAGGAGATTCGTTTCGGCCCCAATACAGACGAACACGATTTCCAGTTTAAACTGAAGCATGCCCAGTCGTTCCTTGAAGAGGGAGCAAAAGTAAAGGCCTATGTGTTTTTCAAAGGTCGTTCAATTTTGTTCTCCGAGCATGGAGAGAAACTGCTCCTTAGATTTGCGCTGGCCCTGGAAGAGTTTGGCAAAGCAGAACAGCTTCCAAAACTTGAAGGAAAGAGGATGATTATGATGTTGTCGCCTTCAAAGAAAAAGTAAATTTATTTATCAAATTTAAAATAAAGACAATGCCCAAAATTAAAACCAACTCCGGTGCCAAAAAGCGCTTTACGCTTACCGGAACGGGAAAAATCAAGAGAAAGCACGCTTACAAAAGCCACATTCTCACCAAGAAGACAACCAAACAAAAAAGGAATCTGACTTACTCTGCCCTGGTTCACACCACAGATGAGAAAAGAATCAAAGCACTGTTGGTTGCTTAAGCGTACAAATTATTAATCTGAGTGTTCAGCAGGAAAAGTTTCTCATTGGAGGAGAGCGCTGACATTCGCAACATGAGTAAAAAATGCCAAGATCGGTCAATTCGGTAGCTTCCAGAGCTCGCCGCAAAAAAATTCTCAAACTAACCCGCGGTAATTTCCTCGCAAGGGCAAACGTGTGGACAGTAGCTAAGAACACCTATGAAAAAGGTCTTACCTACGCATACCGCGACCGCAAAACCAAAAAACGTCACTTCCGCGCACTGTGGATTCAGCGTATCAATGCAGCCGCAAGGGAGCATGGATTGAATTATTCTCAGTTTATCGGTAAACTTGCCAAGAACAACGTAGGCCTTAACCGTAAGGTACTTGCAGATCTGGCAATGAACAATCCGCAGGCTTTTGAAGCCATTATAAACTCAGTAAAATAAAGAGCTTTGAAAATCAATAACATAATAGGAAATAAGTGGTTCAGATTCTCTGTCTGGGCCATTCTATACCTGTTATGGGTCATCTGGTTCGGAAACTGGTGGTTTCTGATAGGACTGGGAATCATTTTTGATCTTTATATAACAAAAAAGGTCAAATGGGCTTTCTGGAAGAAAAAATATAAAGAGGGTGAAAAGCGCAATGCATGGCTTGACTGGGTCGATGCCATAATATTTGCACTTATTGCCTCTACCTTTATCAAGGCTTTCTTCTTTGAGTCGTATATGATTCCAACCTCTTCAATGGAGCGCTCACTGCTAACTGGTGATTATCTGTTTGTAAGCAAGCTAAGGTATGGTCCAAAGGTCTCTCAGACCCCAATATCATTCCCTCTTGTTCACAATGTCCTTCCTGTCACAGGCGGGGAATCATATGTTAAGTGGTTCAGCGGTTCTTACAGAAGGATGAAGGGCCTTTCAGATGTTAAGAGAGATGATATTGTAGTTTTCAATTTCCCTCACGGAGACACAGTTCTCAAGGGGGCACCCACAGAAGATTACTATACTCATGTAAGACTTAACGGAAGAGAGTATACCCAGAAGATGTACGGACCGGTAGTAGTTCGTCCGGATGACAAAAAGGACCATTATGTGAAGCGATGTGTGGCAATAGCAGGCGATACGCTTGAAATTGTCAACGGTAAGGTTGTTGTTAACGGAACTCCTCAAAAGGACTATCCGGGAATTCAGAATACCTATACTGTATACACCAGCGGCACACAAATCAACCAGAAGATATTTGACCAGATGGGGTTGAACCTGGGTGAAATCTATTATGATGCGGCCCTGCCGGGTTACTCTTCACTCCCTCTCAATGAGAAGGAGCTCGAAAAGATATCTGCGCTCGGAAATGTTGTTGAGATTCGCCCAAATGTAGATACCTATCCGCCTTCATTCCCTGACTCTCCTCTGATGATCTTCCCGTTCACCGAGAAGTTCATGTGGACAAGAGACAACTATGGACCTCTGTGGATCCCGAAGGCCGGAGCAACCGTTGCTCTGGATATGGACAATCTTCCGCTTTACAGCAGGATTATCTCCTCTTACGAGAAGAATACCCTTGAGGTAAAGGATGGTGTGATTTACATTAATGGTGAGGCAGCGCAATCGTATACCTTCAAGATGGATTACTTCTTCATGATGGGAGACAACCGTCACAATTCACTTGATTCAAGGTACTGGGGTTTCGTTCCTGAGTCTCACGTAGTGGGAACTCCTTCGGTTATCTGGTTTTCAAAAGACAGCAACAAAGCTTTCCCTAAAAACATAAGGTGGGAGAGGATTTTTAAATTCATGTAAATATTTGGATAATAAAAAAAGAATCCCGATATTTGCAACCCTTAAATAGGGCACATCACGATCATAATAAAAGTTATATAAGAGATGGCAAGAGTTTGTCAAGTTACAGGAAAAAAGAGAATGATTGGGAACAATGTTTCTCACTCTAAGCGCCGCACAAAACGCGAATTCGCACCAAACCTCCAGAACAAGCGTTTCTGGCTGGAAGAGGAGCAGAGATTCGTCTCTCTTAAGGTTTCGGCCGCAGGGATGCGCACAATTAATAAAAACGGTCTAAGCGCTGTGCTTAAAGAAGCGAAGGCTGCTGGTTTCATTAAACTTGTTTAATACTAACGGAAATGGCAAAGAAAGGTAACAGAATACAAGTTATTCTCGAGTGCACAGAGCAAAGAGAAAGTGGTGTTCCAGGTATTTCAAGGTACATCACAACTAAAAATAAAAAGAATACTACTCAACGTCTTGAGCGTAAGAAATACAATCCTTTTCTGAAAAAGGTAACTTTACACCGCGAGATTAAATAATTTTAAAACAACCAGGTAGAAATGGCAAAGAAAGTAGTAGCAACATTCGGCGGCGCGAAAGGTTCGTCAAAGTCAAAAGTTAAATGCATCCGCATGGTTCGTTCAGAAAGAAGCGGTGCTTATGCATTCAACGAGGAGATGGTTCCAACAGAAACGGCAAAAGAGTTCTTCGACAAGAAGTAATCTTTTTCAATTATAATTGAAAAAAGGCTGACCAAACAATGGTTAGCCTTTTTTCTTATTTAGAATATTGGAGATCAGGAGGCTGATGGTATATCCGGCAAGCAGGATTCCGGCGTACATTGCTTCCCACGGAAGAGGCAGCCATGTGAACTCATTTTTGTCTATGTAGACATTTACGAGAAGATAGCAGATATAGAAGATTATAAACTTAAAAATCTGCCATGCAGCTTTTGATGAGATGATCTTTCTCTGCTTCATATTATAATGATTTTTAATAAAGATAGATAGAATTTTTATATTCACCTCTTGTTGAGAAAATTGCTGAGTTTGAACTCTGCCAGAATTCAGTCGTTGCCAGCGTTTACCCCTGGGGAAAAGTGTCAGATCATTGATGAACAGGCTTTTATATAAATACGAGATTTTTCATAACTAATTGTGTCTATGGTGTTTGACACTTTTCCCCAGGGGTAAATTTTCATTTTGGAAATTGCCGGGATGTGGGGCTAATAAAGTCGTACTTTTTTAGCTAATTTTCTGAAGTGATTTTTGGAAAAAGGCCGAGGACTGTCTGACGAGCGGAGCGAGGAGTCCCGCAGGCCCCGAAAATCACAAAGAAAATAGCGTTAAGAAAAAGTGCGTTATTGGCCCCGCATCCCGGCAATGAAGATAATTTTGTATCTTTGGCAGTTAAAATTGCAGTAATGGCACTATTCGGATTATTCGGTTCAAAATCAAAGGAGGAGAAGCAGTCTCTGGATGCGGGTCTTGAAAAGACCAAGCGTTCAATATTTGACAAACTGTCAAGAGCTGTAGTGGGAAAGTCAAAAGTGGATGACGAAGTGCTCGACGGAATTGAGGAAGCGCTTATTGCTTCTGACATTGGAGTACAGACAACGCTGAGAATTATAGAGAGACTGGAGGAGAGGGTTGCTAGAGATAAATTCATGAATATTGAGGAGCTCAATTCAATCCTGAGGGAGGAGATTGAAGGTCTGCTTGATACTGGCGGCGCCGGTAATGGTGAAATGCCTTTTGATTTTTCTGTAAAGCCTTATGTTGTTATGGTAGTGGGGGTGAACGGTGTCGGAAAAACTACAACAATAGGTAAACTGGCAGCCAGGCTCAAGGCTTCTGATAAAAAGGTTATTCTGGGAGCAGCAGACACATTCAGAGCTGCGGCTGTCGATCAGCTTACAATATGGAGTGAAAGGGCAGGAGTGGAGATTGTTAAGCAGCAGATGGGTTCGGACCCGGCTTCGGTTGCATTTGATACTCTGTCAAGAGCTATTGCGCAAAATGCAGACGTTGTTCTTATTGACACTGCAGGCCGTCTCCATAATAAAGTTAATCTCATGAATGAGCTTACAAAAATCAGGAATGTCATGAAAAAGCTCATACCGGACGCTCCTCACGATGTTCTTCTTGTACTCGACGGCTCAACAGGACAAAATGCATATCAGCAGGCAAAGGAGTTTACAAAAGCTACCGATGTTACCTCCCTTGCCGTAACAAAGCTTGATGGTACTGCAAAGGGCGGAGTCGTAATTGGCATTTCAGACCAGTTCAAAATTCCTGTTAAGTTCATTGGGGTAGGAGAAAAAATTGAAGATTTACAGATATTCAACAAGAGAGAGTTTGTTGAATCATTGTTCAGATAAAAAAAAGAGATACATTATATGAAAATTTCGTACAGCTGGCTCAGGGAGTATGTTGAAACTGCTCTGGAGCCTTCAAGGGTTGAGACAATTCTTAGTTCCATAGGTCTTGAAGTTGAGGCAATGGAGGATGTTGAACAGATTCCGGGTTCTCTGGAAGGTGTTGTGGTGGGTGAGGTTCTAGAGTGTGAAAAGCATCCCGATGCAGACAAGCTCAGCCTGACAAAGGTTGATGCGGGTAACGGGGAGACTCTTCAGATTGTATGCGGAGCTCCAAATGTGGCCAAAGGCCAGAAGGTACTTGTTGCAAAAGTTGGTACAACACTCACTTTCAGCAATGGTGAGGAGGTTAAGATAAAGAGGGCGAAGATAAGAGGAGTTGAGAGTGCCGGAATGATTTGTGCCGAAGATGAACTGGGAATAGGCACCTCGCACGAGGGAATTATGGTTCTTCCTGCCAGTGCAACTGCAGGAACCCCTGCAAAGGAGTATCTTAATCTTCAGAGTGACACTGTTTTTGAAATAGGCCTTACTCCAAACAGGGTTGATGCCGCATCACATATAGGAGTAGCAAGGGATTTGTCTGCATGGCTGAGGTTGTACGGAGATGGAGGTAAGCTGATTCTTCCCTCAGCAGATAAGTTTGCTTCACTTGAGAAGTCTGCGGAGGGAACGAAGCCGGTTTCAATAAAGGTTAATGCTTCTGACGGAGCTCCAAGGTATTCAGGTCTTACATTTGACGGAATTAAGGTTGCTCCTTCTCCTGATTGGCTGCAGAAGCGACTGATCTCGGTTGGGCTGCGTCCGATAAATAATGTGGTGGATATTACCAATTTCATACTTCATGAGACTGGCCATCCGCTTCACGCCTTTGACTATGACAAGATTGGCGGTGCCGAAGTAGTTGTGAGAAGGGCTGCCGAGGGAGAGAAGTTTACAACTCTTGATGGTGTTGAGAGAAAGTTGAGTTCTGAAGATCTTATGATTTGTGACCAGAGCCACCCTATGTGTATGGCAGGTATCTTTGGCGGAGAGCATTCGGGAGTTTCAGAGAAAACTACCAGAATCTTTCTTGAGAGTGCATACTTCAATCCGGTTTCAATAAGGAAGAGTTCCAAGAGGCATTCGCTTAAGACCGATGCTTCATTCAGATATGAGAGGGGTGCAGATCCGGAGATGGTTCCGTACGCTCTCAAAAGGGCTGCAATCCTGCTTCAGGAGATAGCCGGGGCAAAAGTTGCCGGCGAGATTGCCGAGGTAAACGATAATAAAATTGAGAGAGCTAAAGTTGAGATCTCATTTGACAGAGTTGAGTCTCTTATTGGAAAGGCAATTGGAGCAAAGACAATTCTTGATATTCTCAACTTCATGGAATATGAGATTATCTCATCAGATGCAGTAGGTGCAGTAGTTTCTGTTCCGGGTTACAGGGTTGATGTTACCAGGGAGTGTGATATAGTTGAGGATGTTCTCAGAATTTACGGCTATAATAATGTAGAGATTCCGGAGAGGATGAGGGCTTCAATCTCACCTGGCAGAAAACCAGACCCTGAAAAAGTTCGTGAAACGGCGGCAAATTTTCTTGCAGCAAACGGATTCTTTGAGATGATGAACAACTCTCTTACAAAGAGCGACTACTATTCAAAACTTAAGACATATCCTGAGGAGAGACTTGTGAGGATTCTGAATCCACTGAGCTCAGACCTCAATTCAATGAGACAGACATTGCTTCTTAACGGTCTGGAGGTAGTTGCATACAATGTAAACCGTCAGCAGAGCGACCTTAAGCTTTTTGAACTGGGAAATGTTTATTCTTACGCTCCTGCAGAGGAGGATGGACGCGAGTCTTCAATGAACCTGAAGTCATACAAAGAGAGTCAGAAGATTTCAATCTTTGTTACAGGCCCGGGCAACCAGTCGTGGAGGTCAAAGGCAAATCCTTCAAGCTATTTTGCTCTTAAGGGATACCTTGAGCTTTTGCTCAGGAGATTCGGAATTGAGATTGCAGATCTTGAGTATTCATATGCGCCTGCAGATCTCTTCTCTGAAGGACTTGTTTACAAGACTCAGAGCGGAAAAGAGGTTGCCGTTATGGGAAGCATAAGCCAGCAGTTGCTTAAGCAGTTTGGAATCAGACAACAGGTATTTGCAGCAGAAATTTCATGGGATGTAATGTTCCAGCTGATTCGCAAGCAGAAGGTTCTTTACAGGGAGCTCCCAAAATTCCCTGAAGTTCGCCGCGACCTTGCACTGCTTCTGGATGAGAAGGTGTCATTTGCAGATCTTCGCAAATCTTCATTTAAGGTTGAGAAGAAGATTCTCAAGAGTGTTACTCTGTTTGATGTATACAGGGGGGACAAAATTCCTGAAGGAAAGAAACAATATGCAATCAGCTTTGTTTTACAGGATACTGAGAAGACCCTTACAGACAAGTATGTTGAGGAGGTGATGGGCAGATTGCTCAAAAACTTCACAGACAACTTTGGGGCTGCCCTCAGATAACACCTGTAATCAGATGGAGAAAGTCAGAAGATACATCAAACTTGTAAAATTTTCACATACATTATTTGCAATGCCGTTTGCACTAATAGGTTTTTTCCTGGCGGTGCACAACGGCGGAGCCGATTTATCGTTCAGA